>Ga0307516_10010322_pt1 | contig 10280 bp, 4 predicted proteins | sample 19_EM_MG_FD_203310 | JGI IMG/M metagenome (GOLD analysis project Ga0307516, IMG submission 203310) | Populus trichocarpa ectomycorrhiza microbial communities from riparian zone in the Pacific Northwest, United States - 19_EM | ecosystem: Host-associated > Plants > Roots > Unclassified | place...
TTAGATTCCAAAGCAGAGCTAAGTATAAAAGATTTCATTGTCCCATCATTCAATTTAGAATTCAACTCTTCCAATTGAAAATCTATTGTTGACTTTTAGCTTTTTATATGAAGTATTTATTTGAGGTACGCCAATCTCATATTATGTGCAAATAGATTGTACATGTGTAAGGAGAATATCAAATCCGACATCTCTTAAAGTTTGAATCAATGTTTTAGTAGTTGAGATAAGATTGTGTTGAAGTTGTGTGATGGATAGTACCATATAATAAATGAAAAAGGAAAAGGTATGTTGTTTTTGTTAAATTTTATGAGTTGATTATGTAGAGAAACAATAAGTAATCTAGCATAAGGAGGATACAATTTTTAACTTCGACTCTCTTAACTCTAAAAAATAAAGATTTTAATTAAAGAAAGTGACTAATTTTATGGACAAAGCATTTTTTTCTTGAGTTAATTTAATTAAATGTAACTTAAACTAATATAATATTAATATAATAAAAAATATTAATGAAATTTTGACATGGGCTATAGCCCACTCTAGCCTTGCATGTACATCCGCCCTTGGTTAAGGACCTTAACGGTTGATGGTGCACAGTTAAAAAGAAATGAAATCATCATGCGAATGATCCACTAGATACTGACATGATTGTTAAATAATTAATTCAACTTGAAAGTTTAAATTATTAAATGAGGTCTTAAAATATTATTTATATTATTCTTTAGCATACCATCTCAAGTGAAAGTTATTTGGGCTTGAAACTTGCACATGCTCACACTATCTTGTATTTAATTTTTATTAAATAAATAAGAATTATGATATTCAAACTCGTGACCGTTTGAACATCAAAGTAATGATATCATGTCAAAAAATCAATCAAATGTAAAATCTTAAACTATCAAATGAGTTTTTAAAATATAATTTATATTATTTTTTAATATGTCTCAATTATGATGAATTATTTAAGGCTTAGTGGATATATTTGGGGCTGGACATCTTCTGTCCAGTCTTTGGGATATGTGTGCCTGGGTGCGTGGCTTCATCAAGCTCGGTGAAGACCCCGAACCCATTACAAAGACCAATGACTTACTGGGCAGTTGGGTTAGCTAGGTTTCTTAGAGATTGTGGCACCCCAATTGAGGTTTTCGAGAATGGTGTCATCCTCCTGGGTCTGATGATGAGCTGGGTCATACAGTGTGACCATGTTTAAAATGAAGTCATCACGTTTGGGCTTTATGAGCTCGAGCGCACACCCTAGCCCTTGGTTTTATGCTCGGGTCATGCTTTGTATTTTGTGTTTTAGGCCTAGGTTTTGTCTCGTATTTTATGTCTTGGGTCTAATGTTTTGGATGTAAATCTCATCATCCTCATTATTCAGAATGAGAGAGCGAGCAATCATAAGAAAATTATTAGCTGAACTTATTATATTTTAGCAAGGCTTTATCTTACATTCTACAACTTTAATTACTTCCGATATATTCTTATATTCTAGGTTATTCTATAACCTAGGCCAACCTCTAAATTCGTCGTTTTTTTTTTTTAACAAATTAGGTTGTTGTATAAGGGCGTTTTGATCAATTTCATTGAGAATATTTAACAAAATATAATGTATATCTAGGAACAAATTTGAAACAATTATTAGATAATAGACCTCAAATATAAAGATAAATTGAGCTAATTCTGATAGCATAATAAAATAATCCATCAAAGCTCCACGACTACCAAGATTTATCAGGATTAATTTGAACCAACAAGTCGCCCATGTACACCAAAAGAGAAATGATAATTCACCAGCATAAACGCAATCCTTGACATCCAAATGCCCCAGCAAGCACAGATAAAGATCAGCACCAGTACACATACACTACTTGGAAATCCAAGAACGAAGATCACCGGAAAAGAAATCAGCCCAGCAAGCATCAGGGAGAGTCTGCTGCCGAAACCCTCCAGCTTTCTCACGGTTTCTGCAGCTTTATGGCAGAGAGAGTATATGGACGTATATAGGGCTCTAATTACGCTCGTCTCGAACTTCTTTGCTTCTCCAAAACTTCAACATCATGGAAAATTAAGGAAGATTCTTCCTAAAACAAAGAAAAGCACGCTAAGCTAGGCAACACTGCGTAGAGCTGAAGAGTAAACCTCATTTTACCATGAAGTTATAAGATCAGCGCATCAGACACCATTTTATTCTTTCTTCTTTAGCATCTGTTTTGTGGATCTCGAATTTAATATCGTTCAAATCAATATACCCATACACATTTTTAATTTTATTCAATAAATTATGGTTTAAAAAAAATTCTAAAAAAAATGAGTACAAAACACGACAGATGTTTGACACAGTTGTCGTAGAACATGAAAAAACGAAAATGTTACATCAATTTCTGAAAAGAAAGTATACCAAACTAAAGTGTTAATTAATTAATGTACCAATCAAAAAGTGGCTGAAAATTAAAATTCAATAATAAATGAATTAGTGAAAGTGAAGGGAATTTGCTCTTCTTTTCCCCATAAATTTAAAATCTACTTGACATGATTTATGAACAGTCGTGTTTTAAATTTTAATAACTTAAGTCATAAATCCAGAAAAATTATATTTCAGAAACAATTTATGACATAAATAATTTAAATAAAAAACGTATTGGAAAGAAATAAGTAAAAAATATTTTCTAAAAAAATAAAAATTATAAAAATCGTAATTAATAACTCTTAAATACTACTGCACGCAAATCGTGCAACTCACCTATTATGCTTCAACCTTTTGGTCTTAAATAGTATTTGAAATTGCCGTGTATATAAAGTATTTTTTAAAATATTTTTTATTTGAAATTATATTAAAATAATTTATCTAATTTTTTTCATTAATAACATCACCATATCAAAATAAAAAAAAATACTAAAAAATATTAATTTAATATAAAAAAAATTAAAAATATTCAAATTACAGTACAAACCGCATTCCCAAACTACTAATTAACATTCTAGTTCACCTCAATCCCATGGAATTTCTTTAATTTGAGGATAGAGGATTAACCTAATGCAATGTCTTTTCTTTTATCTTTTTTTCTGACAAGGACATGGGCAGCCATAGTCTTAATCTTAATTTATTTCGATGATCTCTAGGCTATTTTTTATTTATTTATATTATAAATTCCATGCTTCTGATTACTTCCTGAGTAGGGCAATGGACCTCACACTTCTACAAGGAAGGGTTAATATCTTTTTGTGGTAGAGAACAGGTAAATTAAAATACAGAAAAAAAATAAAAAACTACTTAATTATATATGTGTGGAACGGCAACCCCATGTGTGGTAGACAATCCCAGTCGTCCTGAAAAGATGAGGGTTAAGACAAAGACCAAAAGGGTTGATCACAAGCATCCAAAACCAAATAATTGGAAGCGAGAGAGCCAGCTATTGGAGCCAGCCAACACATGCCCTTGCTTTTGCATCGTGTGGATTGGAGTCATTGCCTCGAACCTTTCATCTATTCTTGCACGATCACCACGCACTTGGCTAGCTCCATATCCCCTCAGAGGGTTCTTGGCATCTTGAGGAAAAAGTGATACAGAATTGGAGGTTGAAGGTGTAAAGATGGGGTACTGCTGCTCAGATTCAAATGATGATGATACAAAGCTATTAGGGTTTGTGCTAGCTCTTGTCCTGGCAATGATGCTGTTCATTGTTTGCCATCCACCTCATGCAAGAAGAGTCACTATTTATCACTGCACTTGAATTGTCTTCTCCACGATCTTAATTATAGGTAAATTATGCTTCTGCAGAAGCTTTGAGTGTTTATTGAATTATCTTTATCGCCATTCCAAGTGTAACTTGCAACTAAGTTCAACCATATAAACGTGTCACTGTGTGCATTAATTTAATAAAATGAAGGCGGCGCCACTGTAATTTTTTTTTTTGGGTTAATGAATGAACGAATTCCTTGTTTAGAAATTTACAATGCTATCACCATGCCAATGTTTCACATATGGGTTTTAATTAATTGGTACAAATATTGATTAGATCGACAGTGTAGTTTTTTTTTTTTAAAAAAAAAGAGAAATTGAATAATAGATAGTATGGATTTGAAATTGATAAACGAATTTTTTTTTTGTAATTGATTGTTTTTTGATTTTATCATTTATTGTTTGGGTTAATTAAAAATTAACCTTCATAATTTATTTTTGTCTGCTTTCTATGAGGTTATTTCAGTCTCATGATCCAAGTTAAGGGTTTGGCTTGTTAAATTGGGTTAACTCGGGTTTGTTTTTATCCTTCTTTAAATGATTGTTTTTTAATTTCATCATTTGATGTTGGAATGATTAGAAATTGAGTTTCATGATTTATTTTGATTTGCTTTCTATTGGGTTATGGTCTTATAATCCAAGTTAGCAAGTTAACTCTGGTTTTTTTTAATTATTTATTTTCAATTTTATTCTTTAAAATTGGGTTGGTTAAGAATTGGGCTTCAATATGTTTTTTTTTCTATGAGGTTATCATAGTCTCATGACCTGAGTCACAATTTCTACATGTTAACATAGGTTAACTCAGGTCGATTCAATATGTTATTGTCTTAATATTTTTTTAAAAAAAAATTGTCTTGAATTTTTTAGTTAAACTATGTTTTTTTAAGGTAGTCTATAATGTTACCCATTTTTTACCCCATAAAAAAATCAAGAAAAGAAAAAAAAATCCAAAAATACAAGAGGATACACATGAAGAAAGCGTAAAAGATTGCCCAAATTGGTGGTGAATGACCAAAATGATAAATGGAGAAGTTGGAGGATCATAATGTACAAGATTGACAAAATTGGTGGCCCAATTCTGATTGATAAAAGACCCATTCGGTGATAATATTTTTATTTGGGGTAAGGAAATACAAATTTGGATGAGTAAGGTCTCAATAAGGATTTTGAAAGGCTTAATTAATTTTATTGAGGATTTAATTGCAAGGAAAATCAGTTTTTTGGAGTAAATTGGAAGAAATTGAAGTTTGGAGACTGAAATTGGCATATGAAAAGTTTAATTGGTCAAATTAGTGGGTTTAATTATGAAAAAATAAAAGTTTGATAGTCAATTAGGGGTTTGATAGAAGAAATTTAAAACCAAGGATCAAATCATAAAAGACGCAAGACTTCAAGGGCTGAAATTGACCAAATCAGGGGCCAAGTTAAAGAAAATTAAAAGTTTGATGGTCAATTAAGGATTCAAATGCACAAATCAGAAACCAAGGACCAAGATGAAAATGACATTAAACTTTAGAGCTGATGATTGAGTTTGACAGGAGTGAAATTGCATGAAATTAAAAGTTTGTGAGGCAATTACAGGTGCAATTAAAAGCAATTGGAAAAAAAGGTACTAAAATGAAATCTATTAGATCCCAAATTAAAAACTCTAATTTCTAGAGGTTTAACTTAGACGACATGTCGTTCAACCACTGTTCATCACTTTCCTTGATAGTTTTGAATGATCAAGTTGACACCTTCCAAGAGCTCGTTGTGAAGTTCTAAACCTCTAAATGACATGAGGTTTTTATATAAATGGAAGAAAAACATCCCTTCTATAGCCCTATTTTCATGAAATTGGACGTTTATATCCTAATTCTTCCATAAAAATCTCTAACATCTTGTCTCTAATAAGTCATCACTGCATTTTTAAATTTTAGGTTGATTGAGTTAGCATTTTAAAACAAATAAATGTGGAGCTACAGACCTCCAAATGGAGCAATGATAGATCCAAAAGAAAGGTGTACAACTCCTTTACCAAGTTCAGGGGGTCTCCGATGATGTTTACATCAGAGTGTTTTTGGCAAAGCCTCGAAAGTAGAAAACTCAATCAGTCTTGATTGAGATACTTATTTGTGTAAAATCACCTAACATTTTCACGTATTCACACTTAAAAACTCCAAGAATGTTCTTATCAAGGGCTATAAATCTTTCATCCAAGATCAGAAGATCAGAAATGCATGTTTTTATCTCCAAGAAAGAGAAAACTACTTAGGTAAAACCATCATCCTCAAAAAACCATTGAAGGACAAAGGTTCCAGCTATTAACATTTCTCTATGGCTCTCTCATTTTAATCAAATGATTGAGATTTGATCAATCGTTGAGAGAATCCATAAAAAAAACTTAGAAAAACCCTATAAAATGCTCCTAGAAATTTAAAAAAAAAAAGAGTGAGAAGAGAGAAAAGTAAGGATATACTCTGTTACAAAGGACCCTAGTGTGAAGGTTCAAAGACCTAACATAGAAGGTCATGCAAGTTTTGAAAAAAATAGAAAATGAAAAGGAAAGAAGGAAAGAAAAGATAAGGGAAGTATCAGCCTATAGCCAATAAGCTTGTAGAAGGTATAACCATGTAAAAACTCAAGAGTAGAGTCTATGTGGCCTGCCTATTCATACTTTTTCAATGTTTAACGCTGTTTTTGAATATTTTCGATATTATTTTGTGTTTTAGCATTTATATGGGTTAATGAATGAAAATGTTGTTTTGATTTATTAATCTTATTTTGAAGTTGTTGTAAATGTTGCTGGGATGTTTAATAGGTGTTTTTGTTTGATTTTGATTACAAATGGTAGTTTTGGAATCTGAAAAAGGTAGCAGTAGGTGTTTGATGGCTTTTTGTTAGGTTGATAATGCATGTTCTTGATTCTTGAGTTTAGTTAAAGTCTCGGGTGTTTAAAGAGTCAGTTTTGGATTAAGTTTTGATGTTTTTGTTGGCTGATAATAGAATTGCAGTTTTGAAAGTTGAAATCTTATACATGATCTTGATGATTCGAGGTTATTTGTTAGCTATTCAAACATGTTTGTTTATAATAATATGGCTTGTTGGGGCTAAGAAAGCTTGGTCTAGAGGTCTAAAATTTATTTTCTGGGCTTGACAATGTATGTTAGATTTTTTTCATAGTTATCCGAAGAACATTGTCTTGAGTGTTAATTTTAGATTTTATTTTGATTTGATTTTGGTTTTTACAAGTTCGTATATCATCATTAGTAAATAATCTAGGGTTCTCATGCACCAATAACATGTTTTTATGGGTTTTAATCTTAGGATTTTGATTTTGAATCAAAACCCATTTTGGCAAAAATCATGATGTTTCAGTAATAATCGAAGTAAAAGGATGCTTGATTTTTTTATCTATGCTTGATTGCAAACAAAACTTTGCTTTTTATTGCTTGAAATCTGGTCTGATTTAATGTTCACTTTGCTGGGTTTGAGTTTGAATGTTTTTCATTGTTTGCTATGTTCTTTATTTTCCTTGGTATTTTATCCGTTTTCATTAGAAAATTTTATGTTTTTTGTGTTTTTTTAATTTTGATTTGTTTTGGTTTAAATATCTGTTCTAGTTTAGTTTTGGGTGAAACTTTGGTTTTTGATTTGATTCATGGTTGAACCAATGTTTTTGGTTTACTCGGTCTAGTTAAAAATCGGGTCAAATGCTTAAGGTTTTGTTTGGTTTGCCACTATTTTGATAAAAAAGAATTTTGGCTTAATGGCGCATTTGACAAACACTTCCTAATAAATTGTCAAAACACGGCTCTATAAGAAAATTTAAATAAAAAAATATTTTTTGCTTATTGTATATAATCCGATTTTTATAGAGATGAGAGAGGTTTTTTAGCATGGCTTTTAAAAAATATATTTGTTGATTTTTCTTTGTATTTTTTGAAATTTATACCAAATTTATAAAATTCTTTAAGGATTTAACCAATATTTTAACAACTCTAAAATTTTAATTTATAAAAATTAATAATTAGCGTCCTTATAAATGTTCAGGTGGGATAATGGGATAACGCTCTACAATTCTGCAAGAACTTGTTTTAAAATATCTAAGAGTTGTGCTCGTAGTATATTCTTATAAAAGGAAAGACTATGAATGTTTTGGAACTATAATGGAGGAATTGTAATGAAAAAAAAATAGAGAAATTAAAATGATATTTTAATTATAATATTGTTTTTGAAATAATTACAAGAAATCATAATAAAATCTAAATTCTTATTACCTTGTTTTTTAAATAAAAATAATAATTATAAAATGATTTCGTTGCAATGCCAATAAAAGAAAAAGTGATGATGTAATAGTAACAACAACAACAATAATATAAATTTTTAAAAAAACACGTTAATAAGTAATAAATAAAAATAATTTATTATTATTTTAAAATAAAATTCTCGTTATCTTCCACAATTATATTTAATTTTCATTCTCATAAAATGATTTTCATTTCTTTACTTCCAACCAAATAACTACAAAATAAAAATGAAAACTTTCATTTTCGTTCCCACTATTCTATTCATTATTATAAACACCACCTAAATCTCTGTCCCAATTAAGCGAAGCACAAGTTTACAACGAATGCGCACAAAAGAACGAAGAGAGAAGAAATGACTAGTCTGTTCTGCTCAAGTTGGAGGAGTTGAAAACAAGGGATTGCTGCAATTTGGAGGTTTTTGAGATATCTGGCGGTGAATCTCACCATATTTGTAAAGATCAGGGGGCCAAAAGTAGAGACTGGTTTTTTTCTGAAACCTCCCAGTGTTAACGACGAAGTATCTCTTGGGATTCGTTTTTGTGACTACATTGTATCTGAGATACGTCAGCTGTCAAGTTAACTTTGACAGCCACAAACTCTTCAGGTGAGCCTGGACAGCACTCCTGCATGTTAGTGTTCTTCTACATTGTTTTCAGCTCATTATGTTTTTCTTTATTAGTCTTAAAATGTTGCTTACTAATATTGACTTATTGAGTGCTTTTAATTCAGCAAGCTCAGGTGCTTGATCTTCACATCCCTGAGCTAAGCGGTGTAAAGCACATGGAAATTAAGGTTAATAAATGTTATTCCCACGGCCTTCTCTGTTCTGCTGGCTCCTTTCTCGCAAAGATTTACATTGAAGGTTAGTTTCTTGCTAGTCTAGATGTGATTTTAGGTAAGTTTTCGAGCATTTGCTCCATAGAAAAGATATCAATAAGAGTGACTTTGCAAGGATTTTATTGTCAAAGCTCTTTTAAATGTCATCACATCATTAGCATGTGAAAGGAAGCTTGTGTTTTCCCATCACAACATGGTACACAGTTGTCTTTAACCATGGGTGCTCTCCACATTGTAGCTCATGTTTTTTTCCCCAAAGCAGCAGGAATTGTGTATGTCAAATAATTGCTTATCTTAGAACCAAGAGATAAAAAAAGAGGCACCAGGTAATAGTTTCCCGTGTAAAAGTGTACAAGCCAAGATTTCTCCATAGATTAAACAGCAATCAATACAGTTTTTCTTAGGAACTCCATCCATATGATGAAAGTCGAAGGCAGATTCCCTCAGTAAAAGGGACAGTAAAGAAAGCAGGCAAAGTAGCCCAAAGAAAAGGACTTGTTAAGTAAAACTATACGAGGATATAATTATTCAGTTTTGTCAGTTTCATCCCCTCCTTAACCAGAACAAAGCTTTTCAAGAGCCAAGTTTTCATCACCACCAACAGATTCTAGTGCACTTCTCGCCAAAGCTTCAGGGAAACCCATCTCCACAAGTTTTTGAACCTGAGCCAACCAATATTAGGTTAAAAAAAGGCATTACAGATGTATTAACAGACATATATATGTTGTTTCTAATACAAAAGAAAAATTGATATGTTAGAAAGTGCTACCTGCTGTGAAAATTTTGCGAAAATTATAGAATCAACGAGACGAGCATATAGAATAAAAAAGTTACCTTTTCCTCAACCCCAAGCGATGAGGTCTTGGCAAAAGTTTCTGTCCAGTAGCGAGCTGTGCCAACAAAGGTCTGGTGGTCTCTAAGATACTGCAATATCCAAAACACCAAGTTGAATATGAGAAAAAAATTAACTAGAATAGAAAATCTACTGAAAAGATTGTGAGAAATAGCAAAAATCTAATAACCTCTGAGATATTGTATTCCAACAAGCAAATAAATCAAACTCAAAAGAGATATATAATACAGAACCAGTGACATTGAGGCAAAGAATGGCAGCAAACCAGACCTGTTGTGCTACAACAGCATCTTGAGGATCGTCAGGTTCAGGAGCAGAGAGTAATGCTTGGACAGAAAGAAGTGCTGTCTTTAGAGTGAGCGCTGGGCTCCACTGGTCCTTCAAAATGTCCAGGCAGATCGCCCCACTTTGGCTGCTAATATTAGGGTGCCTTCAGCAGGTAATGACATCATAAATGATAATTGAAATACCATCAGCTCAAATGCCGACTGGAGAAAAGTAATGCAAATAATTTTAAAATTTTCAATACACCCCCTCAAATTGTTGCATAAAATTTTAATAA
>Ga0307516_10010323_pt1 | contig 10279 bp, 6 predicted proteins | sample 19_EM_MG_FD_203310 | JGI IMG/M metagenome (GOLD analysis project Ga0307516, IMG submission 203310) | Populus trichocarpa ectomycorrhiza microbial communities from riparian zone in the Pacific Northwest, United States - 19_EM | ecosystem: Host-associated > Plants > Roots > Unclassified | place...
ATGCATTCAACAAATGCGACTGATAACTCTTCTGGAGGAGATTTACATATTGAAAGTGGCGAACTTTACCCTTTTCTCAACGACTGATCATGCATGTGTTTTGTTGGAATTTGGTCTTAATTTGTCCGTGTTGGGAAAACCAGGTTCAGCATTCAAGCATCATGATGTTTGAGTTGCTGCTGAAAGTTTTGATAGTTCACTGGCTTTGTTTGACAGGGTATTTATTAATGATTGCAGGTGCAAGGATCTCATGTTGGTACCTATCTTCCAAAGTCAGGAATTTGGCACCAGACACAACGGTTTCTACAGAAAGGTGCCTCCAATACAAATACTGTTCAACACTTGGATTTTGATGCTCCAACCCGAGAACATGCGCATCAGTTACTGGATGACAAAGTAATATTTTAATTTTAACTTAATAATTATATTAATCTTATTTTAACTAGTGTTGTTATCTCCTAATATGGTACCTGTGGTGTTTCCATAAGTTAATTTTGCTCATATTATTGTGCATTTAATGAAAATAATTTTGAAATAGAATATGAAAGAGAGGAAATTGGAGTGGAAATTAATTTAGATTTTGACAGGATTGTGGTGAGAGTGCTCTAAGTACTAAGTTGTAGCATTCTAATAACTTTTAAATCTGTAATAATATGCCTACGTGGCTACGCAGAAACAAGATGAATCTCTTCTGGAGGATATCTGGACCCTATTGAGGGCTGGAAGACTGGAAAACGCACTAGACCTTTGCCGCTCAGCTGGACAGGTAATCAAAGTCTTAGAGGTTTGAGTTAACATAAATTTCAAATTGTGGTTTCCCATACCTGTTCTTGATACATGCTTCAATTTTGGGCAGCCATGGAGAGCTGCAACTTTATGTCCATTTGGAGGATTGGACCTTGTTCCTTCTGTTGAAGCCCTGGTGAAAAATGGGAAGAACAGAATGCTGCAAGCCATTGAATTAGAAAGTGGCATTGGTCACCAATGGCATTTATGGAAATGGGCTTCCTATTGTGCGTCAGAGGTAAGGTTGACCAAAGTAGATCAACTAGCCTTTTGCCCTTGAATTCAGTTTCTCGTGTGTTTCATACCTTTATTTCAACTGCCCTTTCTTCTGTTCATATTATAGCAGTCTTCCTTTGTCACCATTTCATAGGTAATTTTTCCAAGTTTCTTTGTTAAAGATTTTTCATATGAACCTTTTGCACTTTGTTTTCAAAAGAGATGTTGCTATTGTGTTAATCCAGTGATTTATGCCCTTGTAGAGATGTTACTGGCATGTTGATCAGGTGTCTAATGTTTTAGTTATGGATGCACTATATCAATTGTGTTCATCTGATTTGACTTCATCTTTATCCTGAAGAAAATTGCTGAGCAAAATGGTGGGAAATATGAAGTAGCTGTATATGCAGCACAATGCAGCAACTTGAAGCGGATACTTCCAATCTGTACAAACTGGGAGGTATATTTCTCTGATATGCAAATGTGAAAGGAATTTCTTTCTTCTCACGAAACTTCTTAACTATTTATTATATTACTTCAAAATCATACTTGCTCATCAAGTGGTGACATTATTATCATGGGAAAAAATGAAAGAATTTTTGTTAACTTTGCACAAAAAGGTGGCGCACACATCGACAGGAAGAAAATTATTTTATTTCTTTTGACTACTTCCTACTGCAATGGCATGAAATCTGATGCTCAATATGTCTGCAGTCAGCATGCTGGGCAATGTCAAAGTCTTGGCTTGATGCTCGGGTGGACTTAGAACTAGCTCGCTCACAACCAGGAAGAACGGTGCAGCTTAAAAGCTATGGAGATGTTGGTGATGGAAGTCCTGGACAAATTGATGGTGCTGCTCATGCAGCTGGACCAGAAAATTGGCCACAACAAGTTCTGAACCAGCAACCACGGAACCTTTCAGCACTTCTTCAGAAACTCCACTCAGGGTAATTTTAATCCGCTAATTCAATTTGTTAATGTATTATTGCATAATATGCATTGATATTTGATTTAGCTATTTTCTGCATGATTTAGTGAACTGGTTAATGAAGCGGTTAGTCGAGGATGCAAGGAGCAGCACCGGCAAATTGAGGTTTTTGAAGACAATTAGTTACTTGCATATGGATTTTCATTTGTTATCTCAATTTTTTTTTCTACTTTAGAATAAATTGAACAGTGATCACTTTGACTTCCTTTTTCCTTATCTTGAGGACGATGTCTTGTACTCCATTTTGCAATCTACATCTTCATGCCTGTTAAAAATCTTCTCAAGTCTCAAAAAAAAAAAAAAATTGTTTTCCTACTCCTTGAATGCAACCTTGACAATTTTTGAATTTTTGCTTTGTGTTTTGTGCTAGAACAAAGAAATTCTTTTGTAAATAGAATTAATTTTTGTTTGTCATATCAATTGAAACTTTTTGGCTGCTCCTCCCTGACCATACATTGCTTGACAGATGGATTTAATGTTAGGGAATATACCACATCTTCTAGACATGATCTGGTCATGGATAGCACCTTCGGAGGATGATCAAAATATCTTCAGGTGATGTCTTTTGAGTTCTTTTTGTATAAATTAAAACCTTTAAAGGAGTTTCAAGTTGAGTTTTTGATTACTTTTTCATTGCACTTCTCTTTTGGTCAGTTCAGGGAAAAAGACAGTGTTTCCTGGATATTTTCTTTTTTTCTTTTCTATCATATAAATTTACAATTTTGTTTATTTCTTATTTGTTATTGTAACTTATTAGCTTGTTAACCACCGTGCATTGTGGTTGCTATCAGGCCACATGGCGATTCTCAGATGATTCGTTTTGGTGCTCACCTAGTGCTTGTGCTGAGGTATTTACATGCTGAGGAAATGCAGGATTCTTTTAGAGAGAAGCTCATGACTGTTGGTGATCTCATTCTTCATATGTAAGTATTTTGGTTAAGTCACGTCAAGTAGTTTTTAGATTGCATTCAGGGCATCATTTTGGTTTTCAAAATAGTCCCAAAACTCACTCACAGTATCAGGACATGTACATTTCCTACATGTGTTTGACATGGCATGGATCATTCCAAGAGTGCAGCGGCTCCTGGACAAGTTCCTTCATATCTGTGTTGTATGATGGAGAGTGTGGCTTCTCGTGTTGTGAAGCCCAAGTTGCTCTGGTAATTTCTCATAGTTGGAAATTCCAAATTTCAGGTATGTGATGTTTCTGTTCTCAAAGCAACATGAGGAGTTGGTTGGGATCTACGCTTCTCAGCTTGCACGTCACCGTTGCATTGACCTCTTTGTGCATATGATGGAGCTGAGGCTAAATAGCAGGTAACAATGAATGGTTATTAATGTTGTCTTTACAAGCTTCCTTCTCCTTTGGTGTCTATTAGTGGGTCCTAATGCTAGGTACAATTGTAGAAGTATCGGGCTTGCAACCATAAGATGCAAGTTCAAGTCTTAATAACATCCATTTTGATGAAAAAGAGTTCAAGGGTGTCTAAAATTTCATTCTGATGTCCCTCCTTACGTGGACCCAACAACAGGAAAATGGCCTTCTAATATTATTACTCAAAAGAACTCCGTTATATTTGATCGGAGCTGTTAAAAGCAATTAGCAGACATTTGGGATGCATAATGAGATGGTTAACTATTCAGGAAGAAATCCTTTGCCAATGGACTTTTGTTTAGTTATAACCTTGTACAAAAAAAATTCAATGCCAACCCTTAACTGTTCTAAGGGTTTTAAAATGAACAGGAAGAACTAAGCTGTTGTTATGGTTAGGACCTGCATTTATTTGCACAATGACATGCTAATTATTTTTCTTTTTTCTTGACAAGTAGTGTGCATGTCAAATATAAAATTTTCCTTTCTGCTATGGAATATTTGCCATTTTCTTCTGAGGATGATTCAAAAGGAAGTTTTGAAGAAATTATTGAGAGGTATGAGTTAGTTAAGCAAAATGTTTTCAATTGTGAGGAAGATAAACCAAAAGTTCTAAAGTGTAAGTGGGGTCTCTATTTACAACAGGATTCTGTTAAGATCTCGGGAAGTTAAAGGTGGAAAATATGACAAGTCATCAGATGTTGCAGAGCAGCACCGGTTGCAGAGTCTTGAAAAAGCTACATCAATCCAATGGCTCTGCTTTACACCACCCTCCACAATTACCAATGTGAAAGAAGTCAGCGTGAAACTTCTTCTGCGGGCATTGACACACAGGTTTTTAAACTACATTTGGCAATTCTACATCTTTAATGTTTTTAACTGGATAAACAATTGATTCTCAGTATTGCAATGGAAATCTTCCAAACATTCCAACGCATATGAACAAACCCAGTTGTTGTTGACTCAAAAGATTTAAGACATTGAGATTGTTGAAATCATGATTTGCAATGTGATTTGAATGATTCCATAACTGCATGTGTCATGGACTTATGCTTCAGCAAATCAAGAGGAGCTCTAAGCTCAATCATTGTGGTAGACTAAAAAAGAATAAAATAGAAGATAAAACCCTTTCTCAACCTCGTATATAGTTGCAATGACAGAAAAAAACTAACTGTTTGAGATAGAAGAACCAGGCTCTGGTTTCTTTTTTCATGTCCTATTTACTAAACTAATCAAGTTTTCCATTTCCAGTATTCTCTACTCATAGATGTCCTATATCACCCAAATTTAGATTTGACTATGAAAGCGATATTTGGAATGGGAAGGTACACACAAAACAGTGATTAGATGCAAAGATGTAAGAAGAAGATAATAGAGCTATATATTTTCTTGTGACTTCTTCTGTACTGGCTGCTAGGTATGGGAACATGAAGCATATAGTGCGCCTTGTGCCCATCTTTTTGACTTTTTTGACTTTCTCGTACCTTTACTTTAGTTCTTTTGTTTTTCTTCTGTTGTAGGAAATAAAAAGCAATCGACAAGCCTTCCCATTTATATTGTTTTTGAACAAGAATTGGTGAAATGTCCCCCCCTCCCCCCAATCAATTGTTGCTTTGGATATTTTTCAAAATACAAAATAGTTTTAAATTTTTTACATATGTTATGTTTGAATGGAACTTACAATCGTTACAAATAATGAAACACAGTATTTTAAAAGGTTTCTTAGGCATGCATACTTTAGAATTCTATTCATAATAATTTTGTATAGAACATCTATATGCCTTTTTAACAAATATAGCTTTACATTTTCAAAATTATTTCAGGTAGTATGCTAGATCTTACAATTTCACTATCCATTTTTGCTATTTGATTTTGCAGACGCTTCAGTGATTTTAGGCCAGCAAGCTATTTTAACAACCTTGACTGAAATGATTGCTATTTCATCGTTGCTAACTAATGGAAAAACATTGTTAAAAACAAAAAATTACCCCTTTTCTCCCTTGTTATGTAGCTCCTCTCGTGGGTTGAGTTTTTTAGCTATTGTTCCTTTTTGTAGCAATATATTGTTCAGGGAATTTGCTCTGATTTCTATGTGGAGAGTGCCAGCAATGCCAATAGGTGCACATGCATTGCTAAGTTTACTTGCTGAGCCTTTGAAGCAGCTTTCAGAACTACCAAATAGTCTTGAGGATTATGTTTCTGAGAATCTGAAAGAGTTTCAAGATTGGGTATGTGTCATGTATATCTCTTTATCATTCATATTCTTTGTAGATTCTGATATTTAGTTGGTTTTGTAATCAATTATCATTAATGTTAGAGTGAGTACTACTCCTCTGATGCAACTTATCGCAACTGGCTCAAAATTGAGATTGAGAATGGTGAGGTTCCTCCCCTTGAACTCTCAGTGGAGGATAAACAAAGAGCCACAGCAGCAGCCAAAGAGACATTGAATTCTTCTATGTCATTGTTATTAAGTAAGTGAATTCAACCAGCCTTTTCATTTATGCACCACAAACACACACTTGACAGAAGACTGGTAAGCATGTATTCTAATAAAATAGTTTCCATTGAAGACTGGAATTCTGCCCGTCTCATTCTGATATTCAATGCTGCAGGAAAAGGAAATCCTTGGTTGGCTTCTCCTGATGATGAGACATTTGAATCAACAATGCTTGTATTCCTTGAATTGCATGCCACTGCTATGCTTTGTCTGCCATCTGGTGAATGTATGCATCCAGACGCTACCATTTGCACTGCATTAATGAGTGCCCTTTACAGTTCAGTGTGTGAGGAAGTTGTATTACGCCGCCAATTAATGGTATGTTGTTTTTTCTGTTGAAAAAGAAAGTGACCTCTGATATTCATATAGACAATTTTAAAGTTCAAGTCTTCTGTTAAGGTTTTTGAATGAGCTGGTCCATAAAATGAATGGCATGCATCATATGATGGTTAATTTCTGAGTACCTACTGTATATTCTTAGAGGCTACCTTTACAGATTGTGGGGATATTATGGCATGCATCGTGTTAATTTCTGAATACCTATTGTTTATTCTTAGAGGCTACCTTTTACAGATTGTGGGGGAAATAATGTACTCCACACTTTTTTGTGTCATCCTTTTTTCAGTTAATTTTCTGTCCTTTGCTCATGACCTGAGTTGTTATTGCAGGTGAATGTTACCATTTCACCTAGGGACAATTATTGCATCGAGATTGTTCTTCGCTGTTTGGCAGTAGAGGGTGATGGACTTGGATCACACCAAGTTAGTGATGGTGGTGTTCTGGGTACTGTCATGGCAGCTGGCTTCAAAGGTTAGAAATTATCAATTGATTAAATGATGCTTGGACTTTTGAATTTTCCACTGAATATACAGTGGTGTCCATGCAATTCTTCCTTGTTTAGTTGAGGTATGATGTGAATGCGCACCAAAGTGCGTGTTCATGTGTGCACTCATGCACAAATGTATCCATAACTATATATAAATGCTCAAATTTTGTTGAAACAATTGATTTGTCAAGATTACCCTTGATTCTGACTTTATCAAAATGTTCTCTCTGTTAATTTTTGAAGAATAAAATACTAGCCTTTATTTTAATATGAATGCATAGTTAAATCTTTTTGTTGACAGTACTCCTGGTTCTCTCCTTCTCTCCTATCCCTATTTTCCATTGTTAATAACTTAGCCATATCATAGGTTTGTTGGTTTTTTTATGGATCATACTTCTGCTTTTTTAAAGGATTTTTAAGGAGCAAGCATAAATTACTATGGCTCTTGTATGGGTGTGCTGTTTACTTTTAAACCATAAATAACACTATTTTTGTAATTGTTGTTAAATTTTTAGAACCTGATGTATATCTCTAGCTATGAATTAAAGGGTTTTACAAGTTAAAGATTTTTGAATGTGCTTAATCTTAGAGATGGAACTAAAACCCAAAGTCCTAAACAGGCATAAAGTATAAGGTTTCCTTTAATTGAAACTGTATTGCTGCTTCTATTCTCTGAAGGCATGGTTAAGTATAGTATATATGAACAGAGTCTCTGTTTTGTCATATTTAATGCATGATTGATGATTGAGATTGCAACTGGTAAGTAATATAATATTGTCAATCTTCAATGGTTTCAGGAAAGATTTTTTTATTCAAATAAATAGCTGTAAAATCTGAGATATTGCAATTAGTGAAAAATTGACCTTGGATTAGTATAATTTATTGTAGAAATAGAATTAATCAAGTTTGATTCTATATTTGAAAAGATTCTTAGCCTTGCATGGTGATTTGATGGCATTTGGGTCCTTTTGCATGCACAATCGAGATTTATGGTTTGATATCTATTGTTTTGAAAAATCTTAAACCATGTCATTCACCCTTTGGTTTTCTATTCTTTGCTTATTACTACTAATTCGTTTTTGCTACAATTTCTTTCAGAACTATTACTTCTACGGTAGTCTTCTCAAGAAATCCTAGACTTTTATGTCCATTCTGTTATATATGAAAGTGAAATACTTTCCTTTGTTATGTTAGTAATCAATTGTTAAAACTTAAGTGCCTAAAAAAATAGTGTATATTATTTAAGTTAGATCCATAAAATTGATTTGTTATATTATTTTTTTGATAACTTGAATAATACATGTGCGAATGTTCATACCAAAATGACTGGTTAAACAAAAAGTATAAATAATTTGTGAAAGAGTAGTTGGTAACGGAAATTTTTATTTGTTGTGCTAATTGGTATGACAAAAGTAAATGAAATGGTATTACAGAAGGGAACTATTATGGCATAACATATGTTTTTATGTATGAGCTATGGTTTCATTTATGTACTGCTAATTGGATTTAAACTTATCTAATGTAGGTGAGCTTGCTCGGTTCCAAGCTGGGGTCACAATGGAGATATCCAGATTAGATGCTTGGTATACAAGTGCAGATGGTACTTTGGAAGGCCCAGCAACATATATTGTGCGGGGCCTTTGTCGTAGGTGCTGTCTTCCAGAAATCATTCTTCGATGTATGCAGGTAATCTCTTCTTTGGAACAGAGAAGCTGTTGTATCCATTTATGATTAAGTTTGTCTTGTTTACCCTTTAGTAGGATAGCTCTCAATTTCATTTTATCAAAACTCACAGTATTGCCATTTCTCATTTTTCTGTGTTGCCACTAATGATATCCGCTCCTCAGGTTTCTGTTTCACTAATGGAGTCGGGTAATCTGCCGGAATGCCACGATGAGTTGATGGAACTCGTTGCTTGCCCAGATACTGGGTTTCTTCAATTGTTTAGTCAGCAACAATTGCAGGTGAGTAAATTATTAGGTCTGCTTGTTAGTGGATGAGAAAATAAACTCGAGCTTGAGGCTCATAAATGCAGCAATATTTCCCATTTGGGTTTCTCTCTATGCATACTGGTGTCAATTGCAATATTTGTGCACACACTTTGATCATCAAGTAATATGAACAGACATCTGTGAAGATTTATGACTTAACTGCTTTTATTGGCTACAACGTTTGCATTTTTAGTACATGCTGTGTTGCACAGCACTAAAGTTTTGACAAATCATGTCACTTTTGGGATAAACTTTCTTCAACTTGAACTGCCTTTTCTTTTCCAAACTTCTTGATTTTTCATTCAGATTTTCCTTTTCCTTTTCCCTACTTTTGTTATTAGTTTGAAAAATGGGGTAGGAGGGTGGGGTGTCTTTGTCACATTAGCTTCAGCTAACATTGTTCAATCGCTGGACTTTCAGGAGTTTCTATTATTTGAGAGGGAATATGAAATATGCAATATGGAGCTTCAGGAGGAACTTGCATCTTGACTTTTTGCACTTGTGAAATCAGGTCATGGTGCTTATTTATAAACTTACCTCAACCTGATGTAGTTGGGTAACCAATAGCATTATATAGGAGAGAACTTGAACTTTTTATCTACTTTGTAGAGTTTTTTCCTGTTCTTTTTTTTTTCCTTCTGGTACAGCTGTAATTTCGATAATGTGAAATGCATTTCCCCCCTTGTTTTCCTGTTATTAAAGCCCTGCCTCTGCACCTCTGTGAGCATTAATGAATGTGAAAAACATTCGTCGCATGTGATCCCGTACCGATATAGGGTATTCACCAGTAGTTTGGTATTTGTCCTTTCCATTAATGCATGAATCCTACTATAGTGATTACCATGCAATATCATCCAGGATGCTTGTTTGGTTTCCTTGGAGATATTCCTTAACGAGGGCTTCCAATGCTGTACAAAGTTTGCTAGTATCTGGTCATACCTCTAGCAATGTATCGATACTTTTAGCTTTAATTATATTTTTCTAAAGCAAATCATGGGGAGCTTTTGGATCCTGTGATTTATCCACGAATTAGCTCCTGATGATGCGCCAGGATGTCTTTTGGGGCTCATGGGCATGGTGTTCATCAGCCTTTGATCAGCCTGTGTTCGTCCAGAGGTCCACTATCCTTCAACCTGCACCTGCCTTGCATTAGGCCTGTGGATGCGCAGTTTGTGCGCTTTCTTGTCGCCTGTCTCGACAATGTGTGTACAAAAGTGATGTAAAACTTAGTTTTAAAATAATGTCAGGAAAGCAAGGAAGGGTTCATAGTGAAGGTGGATGGATGTTACTGATTGAGAATATTTAAGGTTGAGGAAGGAACCAAAGCTGTTCAGGATCAACAAAACAATCATCAACCTTTTCTTTTTCTATCTCAACAAAACTCAACCAGCAAAAACAGTCCCCAGGTGATGCTTTCCTAATTATGTGGATTCAAATCAACCTTTCTTCTTTTCAGACATTATAATTTGTAAGTTTAAAAAAAAAACATTATTTTTCAAATATTTTTACTTAAATTCGTGTGCTCCTAAGATAACAAATTGATCATAAATTTATTCTTAAATTTTTGTTACCTCACAATACGTAACCAATCTGAATGAGT
>Ga0307516_10010325_pt1 | contig 10279 bp, 11 predicted proteins | sample 19_EM_MG_FD_203310 | JGI IMG/M metagenome (GOLD analysis project Ga0307516, IMG submission 203310) | Populus trichocarpa ectomycorrhiza microbial communities from riparian zone in the Pacific Northwest, United States - 19_EM | ecosystem: Host-associated > Plants > Roots > Unclassified | place...
AATCGGACTTGCAGCTAAGACAGAACGAAGATACAGTGTTCTATAATTACTGTGGTATCCAGGCATCAAGTCCACAATCCAGCTAAGAAGACAGATCATTCTTGCTGAATATATGAAATTCGGAAAAGTTCAAATTCTTCCATGGCATCTTCCTCCTTCCACATTCATTCATGTTTCCGATATGGTTTAGCCAACAGTAGCAGTCATTCATAATCAATGGGTCTTTGCTTTTATTTCGTCCAGTCGTCTAATTTGAAAGACGATTTTCTTTTGAACTTGGATCATGCCTGCCTTCTATGAACGATTATTGTCTTCTAATCCACGGTTCATGTATTATTGTAATGTTCTTAAACCGGAGCCGAGTTGTTAACCCGGCCGATTCTGCCGTGTATTTGAGTTAACTGGAGGTCTTTTAATTTACTCGTAGACCTAATTATTTTTTATCAGATCGGCTTTTGATCCATCGGCCAATTATAAGTTTCGTTCGGTATAATGATAGATTTTATTTTTTAAAAATGTTTTTAAAATTATTTTTTATTTAAACAATATCATATTAATGTTTTTAGATTTTTTCAATAATTTTGATATACTAATATAAATTTAAAAAAATATAATTTTATTTTATTTTAATACATTTTTAATTAAAAAAAACCTTAAATTTTATTACTAAACACACACTAATTTTGGTTAGATTAATGACTTATCTTACAAATCCTATAAGCTTAGAGAGTATAATTATAACTCTAACTGTCTGTTTAGAAGTGCGATGTATATTTTTTAAAAAATATTTTTTAGTTAGAAATACATCAAAATAATATATATTTTTTTATTTTTTAAAATTTATTTTTAATATCAATACATCAAAACAAACTAAAAATTTAAAGCTAAGAAAATTAAAAAATTTTAAAGGTATAATTGAACCACAATACCAAACACTACCTCAACTCTATATATTAAGAGCCTATTTGTTTTTGTATTTCAAATGTGTTTTTTAGAACATTTGATTTTTATTTTATTTTTTTCTTTACTTAAATTTATTTTTTTTATTTTAAATTATTTTGATGTAGTGATGCCAAAAATATTTAAAAAAAATTTTAAAAAATATTATTTTAATATATTTACAATTAAAAAAAAATTAAAAGCCATACACTATCAAATGTCTAATATTTGACAATTATCACTAAAACAACCTACTTTATCTAAAGAAAAAAGCTCATTACACAGAAGGCAACCGAAAGCGCGCATTATTAGTTTGGCACTAGGGAGTAGGGACTACCACAACTTGCAATAATATGTTATAATTATTTTTGTTATTGCAGCCAGCCGAGAATCATTTAAGCCTAATAGTCTTGGTTCCAACGTGTAAAAATGCATTCGTGTCATTTAGCTTTTATTGCTTTTTGACGAAAACATAGTGCATAAGTATTTGCCCAGAAATTCAAGATTAAAGTCATTTGAAAAATAAAAAATAAACGCCAAGAAAATTGGCATTTTTTTAATGATGCCATCCACCGCTCACAATGATCAATTCACATAGAAATTAATGAATATATATATATATATATATATATATATATATATATATATAATTATGTCTTTGTTAAAATCTCGAGTTGAAGTACAAAACAATAAAAATTAAAAGGATTTTTTAATATTTTATTTGTGAGTTAAATGGAATAACTATAAAATAAACAACAATAACAAAAATTCAACGAATACCAATAGAATTACCGACGGAGTTTTTTCATTGGTACTTTGCGGTGATATTTACCGACCGATTTAAATCCGTTGCTAACATCGTCGATATATACCGACAGACTTATTCTTTCCGTATATACCGACAGAATTCCAGACAAAATATAAAGAATTTCAAAAAACCAAGTAGTGCGATGACGTGTAAGTTTTTGTGGGTGATTTTACAGACGGAATTACATAGGGATTCAAACTGTGATCTCCATACAGTGACGTGTCCACTTCACCAGCAAAATTGTCGTCGGAATCACAGACAAAAATATTCCGTCGGTGATTCCATCGATAAACTTTAATATATAACTACGCTGCCGACCCTCTTCTCTCCTATTTCTTTTTCTTTTTCCCCATCCTTGCATCTAAACAAACATCCCCCCGAAAAGAAAAAAAAACTGTAAAGAACAACCCTTCAAAACATCCCTCACTTCTCAACACAAATCATCCTTTTTTATTTTTTGTAGTTACAACATCCGTGTCCTGATTTATTGTGGATTTTGTTATTTTTTATAAGTAAATCTATCTTTTTTTTTTAATTTTAACGTTAAAATGTCAATTTTAATATTATTGAATGTTTTTTAGTATATGTATTTTGTTAGGGTATGTACATGTTTTATTGTTTTTTTTCAAACAAACTTGTAGTATGAATGTATAATTTTGTACTTGTTATGGTTTGTTTTAGATTTTATAAAATTGTATTTGTTTGTAAATTGTTGAAACTTATGTCGAATTATCGAATTAGATGTGTTGTGATGAAATAAATAATAGCTTGTTTAATGGGTCCATTTTCATTTTTATCAATGTTATTGCCGAGTTGTAATTTTTGTAAATTTATGTGTATAAATTTATATGGACGTTGATAATTGATAATGAATATTTAAGAGAAGTTTTAAAGTAAGTTGGATAATCTTGAGCTAAACCAATATTTTTGTAAATTTATTTACATAACGAAGTTAATTAATACATGTTGTCATCATTATTTTATATAGGTTTGATAGAAGTCATGGATGATCATTCATGGTTGTATTAAGATTCACCCCAAGATTGCGGAGGATGGATTATTGTAATGGGGTTCAGGGTTTTATTAATTTTGCAACATCTATTCCAAGAAATTTTAGCGAAGGCGGTATTAGGTATTCATGCAAAAAGTGTAAAATAAAAAGTTTTTGCATCTAGATGTTGTAACGATGCATCTTCTACACAAAAGGTTCATGGAGGATTACGTGTGTTGGTATGCACACGGAGAACTATTTGTTCGTAATAAGAGCATGGTAGAAAGGATGGTTGGGTCAACTTCTAATGCTAGCAACGTGCATGGAGTTGTAAATGACAACAGTAATCCTTACAGGAATATGGTTATGGATGCAATGAGAATGAATTAAGGTAATGCCAGTTAATGTCCAATTGTAGAAGAAGAACCTAATGCAGACATGACCTGGTTTTTTTATCTATTGAAAGATTTTAATGAACCATTATGAGATGGCTGCATGAATCACAGTAAATTATCGGTCAATGCACAGATGTTTACCATCAAGTCGAATTATAGGGTGAGTGAGGTCGGTTACGACAGAATTATCAAATGGACGAGAAGCATTTACCTAAAGGGAACAGACTGAAAGAGAACTTCTATGCTGCCAAGTCTATAATGAAACCCCTCGATTTGGGATACCAGAAAATTGACATGTGCCCTAACTTCTGTATGTTGTACTACTTTGAAAATATTGAGCTGACCGAGTGCATGATATGTGGGCATTCCCGTTACAAACCCAAAACTAACATGAGAAAGACTCTCGTGGTATATAAGATTTTTGTTCTATATTTTACGGTTAGAAACATTTTATTATCATTTTGAAAATGAGATGAAATTGAAAAATATGAAATTTCTGGTATAAATAAGTTAAAATCAATTGGTTTGTGGCATATATATTGTCAATATTTGCAGGTTTGAAAAATTTGGGTAGTCTCCAGTATATGAGAGAGGTGTTGCTAATTTTATTTTACAATAATCAAATTTGATTATGTAATTATTCATTAAATTTGTATTGATGCATATAACGAAATGAACAGCATGTCGTGAGCATATGGTTGCAACTAGTCCTTCTAGCAGCGAGAATGATGTGTCCTTAAGTGCCGACCAAGAAAAGACACCTACGGCGACTCACGACACTGCCTTTTCCAGCATGGTTTCATAACGCAGAGGCGGTGTGCCTTCATAGTGGGGTCAATTCACCTGCAAGTATGAGGCACATTGGAAGGACGATCTTTCAATGTAAGTTTGTTTTGGTTTTAGTTTTTTTTTTTTTTTGTACTTATAACATAATTTGTGAACAACTAATTAATATTTCATTAATTTTATTTATTTTCAAGTTCACAAACATTGAGGCTTTCTGAGTAATAACATCGGCATTTAAATCATCGATGAAGATTCCATTATTTCAATGGAGTCAAGTTTATAGACATCCTGATTGAAGATCTTATATCGATGCATGGTTTCGAAGATTTGAGGTTAGTGTTAACTTTAAATTTTATTTATTTTTTATGTTATATTGAAATTATTGATTTATTTTTAATAAATTATTTATACACAGAATAAATTCGAGTGGGATAACGCTCATGACAATGTTGCGAAGAGGGTATGGGAGAATCACGTGGCAACTAGGCAACATCGAAAACGTTACAATAATTTTTTTAAAAAAAATTATATTTTAAAATCTAATTTGTCATTAACTCATATAAAATTCGTTAATGGAAGTAGGTTCCATGACTTTTGGTATGAAGCGCAGAAAAAAGCCAAAAAATATGCCAAAGATAACGATCTACAAGGCTGGAATGACATGACGGTTTGGAGGGATTTCAGGCCACAATACATCCCGGAGGATATATGAGCGCAATATATCTAGCACGTGGCGTCTGAGCGGTTCACATGAAACTCGCGGTCCGGTGCCGACAACCGGAACCGGCAAATTCATGGTTCGGTGATCACGCATACTAGAGACCCCGTTCCGTTCATTGCACATACGAAGCGGATGGTAAGATTAATTTTAATGAAATATATCGTTAATTAATTTGTTGTTATTTATAAATATATTTAACTTGTAACATTTTTTTTCTTACAAACTACGTCTCATGGACGTGAGCCGAGCCCAATAGAGCTGTTTGTAGAGACACACATGCGGAGTGAAAACCGCCAAAAGGGGTGCAACAGTTCGTAGACAACTGCCCTCAAAACTTCATGGTATGTTCGTTCAACCATTTTGTTTCTTAAGTTATTATTTTCTTGAATTGAATATGATGATTTCTTTTTTTAATTTTCAGGAGCTATATAATAGCCGGTTGAGGGAGAGATACAAGGATGATTTTTCAACCCATTCAGATTTCAATCCGGATTTGTGGATTGAGGCAGGATCGTCAGGTGGACCCAATAAAAATCAGGTGTACGGACTCTCCAACACTACGACTGAGAACTTGCGGGCGGCCCGTAATGTCTCAACTGTAAACCATCGGTTTGAAAATTATTTTTTTTTACCGACAGAATTAGCGACAGAATATCAAATTACCGACGAATGTTATTTAGACAGACGTATTCCGTCGGTAAAATTTACACCGACTGAATGGTAATCTTATGCCGCCGGAAAAATTCTATCAGTAAAATTGTTAAATGTTGTAATGGAATGCATTAAAAAAATATTTGAATTCCAAACTTTAGAAAAATATGAATATCGGTAAAAATATAAATCAAGAGTTTCATTTTTATATACATGTACACGCCACTAAATACTTTTTGATAACAACTGCACTCGCTAAAAAAAAATAAAAAATTCTACATTCGGAATGCTTATACAAATCAAATGTAATTTATCGTTTCTTTCTCTTGTAACTCCTCAAGAACTTCAGCCTGGGAAAGGTGATGGATACATTTGCCTGCCAACCGTGATCCTGATTTCACTCTTGAAAAAAATCATTTCGTTAATTTTACCTAGCATCAATCAATGTGATAGTAACTTCATTGACAGAACACGATTCTGGCTTGCTTGAGGAAGAACTTGCATCAATCAACTTTCTTTCAGTGAAAAAGCCAGGCTCTTTCGGTTGAGGCAATGTCCCTTCACCGCTTAACATTAGAACCACTGTTGACATGCTTGGCCTATCTTCCGGAGAGTGTTGAACACATAATAGACCCACATGGATTGACCTCATCACTTCAGTTAGATCGCAGGTTTCCACTATTAAATTATCTATCAGCTCCAAGGGTCTTCCCTCTTTGAACAGTTTCCATGCCTGAAAATCTCAAGACACATTTTGTTACTACATGCACTTGCTTTAACATAACTAAAAGGAAAAAGATCACTTAGCCCTTACATGACCAAGAAGGTTGAGTTGATGTCCTGGATGGTTAAACCCTCTGTTTCTCTTCCCACTTACAATCTCTAACACCAAGACACCAAAGCTAAATACGTCAGATTTTATCGAGAATAGACCATCAATGGCATACTCCGGTGACATGTATCCACTGCAAAAGATATGAAGGTACTTGTAAGTTGTAAGAATTTTTTTTTCATCTTGAAATAAATAGGTGAAAAAGAAAAGAGCATTAGTTTCTTACTATGTTCCCACTACTCTTTTTGTATTTGCTCCTGTTTCATTTCCTCCGAAACTTCTAGCCATGCCAAAGTCTGAGATTTTTGGATTCATCTCGTCATCTAATAAGATGTTGCTAGGTTTAAGGTCTCTATGAATAATTCTTAATCTTGAGTCTTGATGAAGATAAAGTAGTCCTCTCGAAATGCCATTGATGATATGTAACCTCTTAGGCCAATTCAGTAACTTGCTTTGCTTTTGATCTGTCCATCATACATTTATGACCATGTTAATCCATGTTGACACTCAATCAATTCACTTAAGTTCATGCTATAAACAAACATATCAATTTGGTAGGTTGATACCATTTATGTAGAAGTCTAAGCTTTTCTTGGGCATGTATTCATAGATCAAAATCTTTTCATCTCGTTGAATGCAATATCCTAGAAGCTTTACAAGGTTTCGGTGCTGAAGTTGCGCAATGCATTTAACTTCATTCATGAACTCGTCAAGCCCTTGTCTGGATTCCTTGGAAAGCCTCTTCACAGCTATTTCTTGTCCATCGTTAAACACTCCCTGCAAAATATGCAATAGAGTTGGATATTACAATGATTTTTCGATGCTATTATGTCATTTAGATGCATGTGGACCTCAAATTTCAAGTAAAGCTGAATGTGTTACCTTATAGACAGGTCCATACCCACCCTCCCCAAGAAAATTATTGAATGAGAAGTCATTGGTAGCTTTAGCTAATGTAGTGAAGTCATAGTGTGGTAGATCAAGATCTTCCTCCTGGTAAGTTATGGAGAAGCTATTTTCTGGAATCTGTTCCATCCCTGTGAAATGGTAAAGAGGGGTATAAACAAAAAAAAAATAAAAATAGTTGTAATCTTCATACTAATCCTACAATTTATAACCTCATTCATCGCATTCATAACTACAAAAATACTAAAGAGGATCAAATATGAACTGATATTTGAAGGTAACGTTGCTTACTTGACCTACCATGACTGGTAGCATCTCTCTTTCGCTGCTTCTTTTTCTTCCGTATGAACAAGCATATGCCCATGCATATGACGAACAGTGATGCCAATATTGAGCCCACTATAACACCAACTTTTTTATTTCCTTCGGAGCCCCCTTGATCTTGATTTGCAGCGGCTACAAGAAAATTGCCATCATGAGTCCGTAATCAATTTCGAGAAATGTCTCCATATGAATGCAGAGACAGTGACATATAACGAATTTTTAATTTCCTTTTCAAGATTACATTTTAACATAGTTGATTGCGCATTTGGGTGATAAACTCTTGCTTTCAGCATTGTGTGCTAGCACTTTGATCTCGGCAATATGACCAGATTAACATGACTTTAGTAACTTCAGGGACCAGTTTGACCAGAAAAGTCATTGCGTTCTAAGATTTTATATTGACAATATTGCAATGCTGTGTCAGCTACCACTTAACTAGACATATGCGGAGGCAAGCAAACTGGAGAGGTGTGAATTTAGATGGACAGTTCAGCCACAATATCTTGAACTAAATCTCTAGTTTGACAAAGTTAAAAGTAGATGTTTCTTTTTCTCCTGTCTTGAAAAGGACATGGTGATATTCATATTGGATTCAAAGACTTCCTCTAACATTTCAGATGTTAGGCAGCTACTTATTTTTATAAAAAAAACAGAAATCATGAACATGATAATAAACTGGTATTTCTAGATTTTTGCTTCAAAATAATTATGAAATGCAGCAAGTTTTTAATTACCTGCTTCAGAAGCGGCCATCCTAATGTAAAGATCCTGCCCATCATCTGTATACTGTCTGATATCAATCAGGTCTTGATCAAACCAGAGAAAGCATCCACTTCCTTTCCCTCTTAAATCTGAATTGGCATAAGCCATGCAAGAACAATTCTTCAAGCATTCTGCCCTGCATTCCTCCGTGGTCATGCTTACATTAACCATCCAATTATTCCCTTGAGGCAGTTTAACGTTGGAATACTTGATGAATCCATCTCCAATCTTGCAATCCAATGGCGTCCTTCGAATGCATCCACCAGACCAGTCTGCCCTTTGCCATTGTGCTTGGTTTTTCGGCACGAATCTGTTCAAACAACTGCAGGCAGGAGAAGTGCCGATGTTGCACCTTCCATAAGCACCACATAAATTATAATTATCGCAGTTGTCTGCCGGTGCGCTGGCGTACACAATCCAATTATTAGTTCGATCTATCCAAGTAAGCCGATTCATGACACCATCTTCATACAAAACCAGCGTTGTAATAACAGAAATGTTAAACAGATCATAAGTGAAGTATGCTATCTCGTCATTGAACACAAAGGTATAGTTATAAATGGGATCTGGTTTCAAATAAGGCAGACCGCTAAACCCGATGCCATTCCACGGCCCTGAACGAGACTTCAAATCTGAATTATCATTGACAACCAACTCTAAACGCTTGGGGTCAACCTCAAAAACATAGTCGCCTGGAGAAGGATCATCGGCGCTCTTCCACGATGATATGATCACGTCCAAGCCTGGAGCTATACGCCCAACTTTCATTCCTGGTAGAAACGTATTGCCAGGATGATGGAAACTTTGCCAGAAGATATTTTCCTGGCTATTATCATCTACGTTTCTGACAACAAGATTTCCTGTTTCCAGAAGCTGCGCAACCGGGTTTCGCGCTTGCCTTGATGAGTTGGAAGACCAAATGGCACTGTTGTTCTGATTGTAAAGCATGAGAATTCCCCTTTCATCGACCTTGAAAACTCCAGATTTATCAGCGATTGGTGTTTCTCTGTTGGCAACCCAAACGACTCTTCCCTTAGATATCTTGTTGTACCATATTCCAAAGTATCTTTTGGTGGAATTTCCAGGGCTGAAAAACCCCATTTCGTAGTTTCCACCACTTGATACAATGGTCTTCCCATCAGTGATGTTCTGGTTTGCAGCTATGGTATCTGCTGCCAAGGATGTTGTGAAGGAAGAAGTGAAACAGGAGAAGAAAAGAAGAATGGGAAGGGCAATTAGGCGTTTCATCTCTGTTTTCAACCACAATTTATTTCAGGATTGAAAACCAGGCAATGGCATTAAATGAGTGATGAGGACTGGGTCAGTTCTCATGACCTCCTTCATCGTGTTTACTATTTGAGTCCAATCTTATAAAGAATTAGGTAATCAAGTGCTTTAAGCAAAGATTTTTTTTATTATTATTATTTAAATATTTGGATGAATACGACAAATGTGAGAAACTGAGAATGCTTTTCTTCAATAATTTTTCATATCAAGTTCACGAACAGGTATAAAAAAGATCGTGAGATTTATGCCATTGATTTTTAGAAACTCTTTCAAGAAATAAGATGATTACCATAAAAAAAAAAAAAAGAGAATTAACTTATTCAATTCATGAAACACTAAATAGGTCCTTACACACAATAGACAGACAGTAAACAATGCAGCACCAATAAGTAGAAATTATATAAGATAATCTTCTAGGAGGGTAGCTCAATAATCAGGTTTTGATTTTGTTTTTTAATAATTACGAGGTTGAGTTTTTTAATGAAAATCTTGCATTAATTTTAAAATTTATAAAATTAAATTAGTTAAAATATATGTAAATTAACTTGATATTTCATAAAAAAAATTATAGAAAATCGTAATTATCAGTAGATTTTATTTATTTTTATTCTTTAATTTAACATAAATATTCAGATTAATTTGCGCATATCTCAACTAATTTCACAAATCTTAAAGTTAATAATAACCATAAAAGTCTTTAATATCATAATAATAGTACTCAAACCTAAAATTAAAAAAAAAAATTATAACCTCAAACCCTCACCACGCATTTTTCTTTGGACAGAATGGGTTTTGCAAGGTATCAGCCAATCCACTTGCAAGGTGGCGTTGATCTCCATCGGTAGACCGGACCCACAACGAATATCGTGGCAACTAG
>Ga0307516_10010326_pt1 | contig 10279 bp, 7 predicted proteins | sample 19_EM_MG_FD_203310 | JGI IMG/M metagenome (GOLD analysis project Ga0307516, IMG submission 203310) | Populus trichocarpa ectomycorrhiza microbial communities from riparian zone in the Pacific Northwest, United States - 19_EM | ecosystem: Host-associated > Plants > Roots > Unclassified | place...
CAGTACTTCAACTCATCAATCAATTCTTTCATTTATGTGATAGGCCTGCATTTAAGATGAACATTTACCATAAATTAAAGGTATCTTATATTATTAGATATGTTAGTATAAAACATGCTTTAGTTATAGAGTTATTGATACTTCAAGTGCAAAATGATGATATAGAACCTTGATAAAAATGCACTTTTAAATACTAATCAGAAAGCTTATAATTATGTTGTTAATGAAAGGGAGGTACACAAATTATATGTTTCACATAACAAGATTGCCATAATTTTCTACAAGAACATAAATGAAATTTGATTAGTTAAGGAGATGTGCATGGTTTATTCAATTACCTTTAAAGTATGCATGCACAAGACTCTGATTTCTGTATGCCATCCAAACTAATAAAGATGGTCCTTTAATGAATTTGTTTCGAAGGGATGGAATGTCTAGATTACATTATAAAGTTTTTGGTGATGTGCTAATTTTTTATACCATATATTGCATAAATAAATATAACATGATTTGTGCACAGTTTGTGGTTATCAATCACCTTTGGAATAATATATTTTCTAGATTGGCATTTTTGTGTGATGAAACTCATTTTTCTTTTAGATGGTTATTTGAAACATTTTTGGAGGCAATAATGAATGGTAAGGCACCACAAACTATTTTTACCAATCAAGCTTCTTCAATAACAAAAAGAGTGAAAGAGATATTTTCATCAACCCATCATCATTTATGTAAATGACATATTGAGCAAAATGCTATGAAAAATATCCCTTATTTGATGGAAAATTCAAAATTTAGGGATAATTATTTCAATAAATTATTATGGAATGTCAACTCATTGAATTTGAATCAAATGCTTAAGGAGTTTGATCCTTTTGAAAATATATAGTTGTCTCATACTTTGTATGGTTTAAGAGAAAGGAGGTCTCCTACTTTTAGTCATGAGGTTTTTTTTTTTTTGGGATATCAAATCAACTCAATGAAGTGAGGACATAAATAATGTATTCACTCAAATATCTTTCAAGGATAATGACTATTTCATAATTTGTTAGGCATTACAAAGATAGAGTCTGGGAAGTGCATGATCTTAAGTTGTTGAATCATTATAAAAGCAAGGGTAAGCCAAAACATTGATTGACATTGTGGGATTTTGATTCATGTATCTAAAGTTTATACAAGAACATTTTTTTTCAATTCTTGGCATGAATTTTCACAAGTAACGTCTCAAAGAAATGTTGATGCACATGTTGATGATACTCGCCAATTTTCCAATCTACAAAATGGTCATATTGTACAGTTTGATGAGGTTGATTATTCCAATATTTGCACTTATCACAAGTTTGTGACAATAGGTTTATTGTGCTACCATGCTTTGTGAGTCTTACAAATAGATTTGGATTTTCTATTATGCCATCGCAATATATTCTGAAAAGATGGATAATGAATGCTTTGAGAGCTTTTGATGTGTTGAGTATTGTTGTTAGTGATGAAAACAACTCAAAGGTGAGTCATAGTATTTTGGATGGTGTCGAGGTTCAAATTACAAGGTTACAAAGTGCTTTAGGTGAAGATTGAGAAAGTAGATGATATTGGAAAAATTTGATCCCTCCAGTACTAGTAATGAGAATTTGTTATTAGATCATGCTATTTGGTGGCCAAAAGGACAAAAATATTCTAGACTTAAGCCATTACAAGAAACACTTGGTGTGTCTTTCCAACAATCCCAAACCATTACAATAAACTTTACGGTAAATATCTTTATAATCTTAGTTGTTTGCTTCATGTTTTTTTATTTTTTATTTACAAGATTCATTTAATTATTGTTCAGGAAGCAATTCATCGAATCAAATTGAAAGGACTAACCGCTTTGTAGAAGATGCATGGAAGTTAATCAATAAATAATGAAGTTTTTATTAAATATGTTATTAAGATCTGAAAGTACTTCAATATTCCACCATATCTCACCTTCATTTTGCCTTTAATTATTCATAAAATTTGATTTCATTACAATGCCAATATATGTAACAATGTATTTGTAATTGGCTTATGAATAATATATGATGATTATTAGTACTAATATATGATTGCTAATTAATTAACTCATTTGAAAATATATTGACCATGGTGATTCACCGCCATGGGGATTTGCTTGAGTGAAATATGTATAGGCAGATTAGAAGAATTCAAGTCCTATTAGCTTTTGAAAATTAGGTTAAAAGACTTCTAATCCAAGGGTTGATATAACATGAAAAAATTCCTATTATTCATATTTTATTCACTTTAATTATTTTCTATTATAAAACTATGTATCAAGAAGCATACAATAATAAAATAATATAATTAATAAAGAGTAAATAGAATATATAAGAACAATAGAGATTAGGAGGAATGAAGATTGAGCACTTTTATTTCATATGAATTTGTAGTTATATGTGTGTTCGCGCGCGCGCGCGTGTCCACTATTCTCTCAACAATGCTTCTATTTATAGACATATGGATATAAATACTTGTAAGCTCAAAGGTCATAAGAAAATATAGATTCAAATGAACTTGATGATGAATGAATGAACATAATAATGAAGGGGTGTAGAAAGGTATCTAGACATCCATATACAATGTATGGTTTTATAACAGTTCCCTTATTTATTTCTCCTCGATTGTTATCAAAGATTTATTTTTCTTTTTAACACATATTTCTATTTTTTTTATTCATTCTCCATTAAAACTACATTTTAAAAATAAATAAATTATTCTCCATTAAAATTGTATACTTAATATAAACACAAAGAAAAAGAAAAAGAAGAGAAGAAACAAAACTCCAACTTTAGAACTATCAAAACCTGGCATGGTTATTACATATATTTTTTCTTAACTTAAACAATGGAGATCATAATCCTGCTTTTTTCATAGAATATTCTCCTATGAAGTGGAGACGAGAAAGAAACTGGTCCATGATTAATGAATTGACTACTATTTAAGTCTCTCTCTCTTTTTTTCACAAAGTTTCAGTGGAAACGGGCTTTTGATGTTCCTAACCTAATTAAATTCAACCATTTACAATGTTTAATTGTCTAAAACCATGTTATTTCATTGTTTTGTATTCTTAATGTAGATGTATTTATTTTCGAAGTAGCACTTTTTGTATTTTATATCTTTTGTTTTTGTTGTTTTTGTTTTTGTTAGTATTACTAGAATGCTGCTTATCAAAATAAAATAAAAAATACAAGAATGACATGAAACTTTCATTAAATAGAGTTAATGCCAAAAGTAATGAAAATAAGGGATTTTATGTGATAGCTAGATTGGTAGTCCATTGCGGGCTAAATTAAATTTTTTTTTCAATGTAAAAAAAAAATGGTGCTAGTAGCGTATTATAAACAAATAAGATAAATTCATGATTCGGATCATAGATCTGGCTGATCCAATAAGTTGGTTTCATTAAATTATATGATAAAAAAGGATAACAATAGTAAATGGACTTAAACTTTTTTTTTAAAAAAAAAATTGATCTTGATTACATGCACAAACAAAAGGTTGCCAAAAAAAAAAAACTTATGAAGCTTAATTCTCAGTCAAATGCTAAAGGATAAAATTAAAAAAAACACACAAAAAGTGACTCGAGTTAGCATGTCGAACCCACGTCCCGAGTCATGAAACTAGAATAATCTCTTAGAAAAATAAAATAAAAATTACAATACCCAATCTCCAACAAACTCAATGTGAAATGATAAAATAAAAAAATAAGAAAAAAAACACCAACAAAGCAGGGTAAGTCCATCAAAACCCCGAGATCTAGATTATGTGAATGAGATAACCTAAAAGAAAACAAAACAAGAAAAATTATGAAGCCCAATTATATATTCAATCCAATGTTGAATGATGAAATTGAAAAATATTAAAATTTAAGAAAAACAACCCAGAAAAAAGACTCGAGTCAACCTACGCTAACCCGCCAAACCCTTGACCTAGACCATAAGACAAAGATAACCCCATAGAAAGAAAAGTGAAGAAAATCATAAAGTCTAACTTCCAACAAACCCACTGTGAAATAATGAAATTAAAAAAGAAAATCAATGTATAAAAATGACCTAAAAAGGCCAATATCAACCCGAGTTAACCTTTCAAACATATGACTGAGGTCATGAGAATGGAATCACCCCATCAAAAAACAATTATGAAGCCTAACTTCTAATAAACCCACTGTGAAAAGATGAAATTGAAAAAGAAAATCAATGTAAAAAAATGACCTTAAGAAAAGACCGATCATTACTAGAAAATTGAAAAAAAAACAAAAAAAATGCCGACGGAAAAAACTTCATCTTGGTTTACCGATGAAAATGCTAGCAAACAATTTTCATCAATAATTTTAGACAGAAATGATGACAGGGTAAAACAATATATGTCGGCAATTCCATTGGCATTGCGACATGTTAAATTGCCGATAGAAATTCCATCGATGATTTTAAAAGGAATTAAAACTCGATATTTCTCTCCTCTGCCAATTTCATCTTCTTCTTTCAATTCAAATTACATCAACCCTCTCTCTCCCTTAAAAATCATGATAGCCCCCCTCACAAATCCATCTACCATAACCCGTCACTGCCGACGTAACATCTAAAAGCCTAATCTTTCCTCTCTTTGTTCTATTTAATTTGTCATTTGATGAAATTATGTGTGATTTTGTAACTTGAGGTGTGTTAGAATTAAAGAAATGATGACTAATTTAATGAGTATTGTAAACCTCAGAATAAATTGAAAATAATAATATTATAAAAATTAAGGTGTAATGCAATGAAATAAGAAAAAGAAAAAGGAGTTAATAAGATAAAAAAGAAGAGTTTATGGCAAAAAATATCAATTTTTCCAATAGTGAAAACGGTCTCGTTGGTTTTGAGAAACAACTAAACCGATTTACATAAATTGATTAAACTATTTTCAAAATAGTCAGACAATTTTGGCTATTATCTCTATTATAACCCAATGATGTGCAACAAGAGAGAGAAATGCAATTTCATTTCTTCTTCTTTTCTTTCACTTTGAAGGATTAGAAAGTGATTGGTAAGAGTAAAGAGAGAGTGTTTTAAGATAAAAGAACATATCTACACTAGAAATTTAGAAAGATGAAAAACGAGGAAATATTGAAATAGAGAGAGAAAGTGAAGAAAAAAAGGAAAAGAGTGAAGTTTTGGGAAAATCTTGATGGGTTGACTTTTAAAAAATGCTTTGTAACTAGGTAAGCTGCATGGAACTCCTTTGTATCCACTTGAACAAGAGTTTAGTGTTTTTTAGTAAAACATTTATTAAAATTGAATTAGGGTTCTTGAGATGAAATTAGGGGAAAAGTGAATTTCTTAGAAATTGGGTTTTTATGATCTTTGTAGCTTGTTGTGAGAGTGAAATCGTGTTGAAATAACAAGATTGGTAGTGAAGCCTAAGGGTCGACCATTGAGAAATAAAAAGGGAGGTTTGATGTGTTTGTGTTATTCTTATAAATTGTATTGAAATTATGATAACTAAACACATGGATTATAGTTATGATGAATGGTTCTATTTTCATGTGATGAAAATGAAATTTTGATGTTTTAGGGATATAATGCCTTTGAGAAATTGTTGAACTTAAAGTGAGTTTTAGTGGTAATTATACTTGTAGTTGTGTTTGTAATTGAAGCAAAATGGAATATACTTCATGTCCATTTAGATGTTATATAATTTATGATAATAGGAATTGTATCAAATAAGTTGAAAAAAAGAACTATTACAAAAGAAACTTGAGTTTCTTGATTTTCATGGTCGAAGAGAATTTGAAATGTTTAACATTGAGCTGTTAAAAATTGTAGGAGATATTACTGAAAGGGAATCAAGACAGGATCGCACACATAGATCTCAAGCATCATGTAGGTGTTTGGCACCATATTAATTTCATTCTATTTAGAATTGTTAAAACATCGTAGTTAGATTCTTTATTTTTCAATTGAATCATTATCTGATATAAGATTGTTGCTCTATTCTGGGCCGGATGACTAATTCTTTGGTTTAAGAACTAGTGCCCTATTCTGAGCTGGATGACTAGTTCTTTGGTTTAAGAGTTAGTGTCTTGTACTAGGTTGGATGACTAGTTCCCTGGTTTAGGGACTAGTGCCTTGTTCTAGGCTGTGAAATTAGATATCCTAATTAGGATTAATGCCCTATTTATAGGTAGTGAGGATGTTACCCTGAATGAGGGTCAATTACCGGGTCCGAGTTAAAGGACAATTCTTTTTTATATTCAAAGGATTGTTGTAAAAGATATAAAGAAAAGATGAAGATGGATTAAGTTAATTGTTAATTAAATTCGTAATAGATGTGTACACCTTAGTTTACTCAATAAATCCATTGAATTGTATTGAAAACCTTATGTATAATAATTAATTATTTTATGGTATAAAATAATTTAAAGATGCTCGTAGCATCGTTGGAATTAGTAAAAGACAGAACTCTTGCATTCTGTATTTTATAAGAATATTAATGATGTTGTATGCTATGTGTAGTTATTTGGAATGATAATATGAAAGTAAATATTTTGTTATAACTATTATGCTAGGATTTTATGATATTTTAGACTTAAATATTAATTAAATTCATAATTATCTTATGTTGATTTTAATTTGATAATATTTGTATTAAATTTCTAATTTAGTAGGTAAGTGATTCTTAATTTTATTTATATGTTGTCATGTTCCAATTATTTGTATGGATGATTAAATTGGAAAATTTCCAAGTAAGAATTTTATATTAATAAGTAATGTTTGTAGTGAACCATAATAAAATGTGATGGATGTGATGTGATGAGTTTATAATGATTGAATAATGTATAGAATGTGAATTGGTTGAATATTGAAGCTTAACAGGCTTTAGTCGATAACTTGAAACCTCCTGGTATAGAAAAGATTCTACTAAAATTTTGGTAGATTTTCAAATCAACCATTCAAAAAGAAAAAACAAATCACTCCTAAACATTATAATGTTATTGAAAAACTAAGTAATTATTACATATAATTATAAAAGATGTTTCAGGTACCAGTTATTTTGTGTAAATTTTATGGTTAAGTTGGAAATTTAAAGAAATTTGATTTTCTGTGGAATTGATAATAATTAAAGATATTAATTTAGGTTGAATAAGTTTGAATTGAAGAAATGATGGATGATTAGTTGGGTCCCAATTAATTTTAGTCAATTATGGGTTTTGTTGAAGATTTAGGAAAAAATAAATTAATGTGTAATTTATATTAATTAGGGTATTAATGGATGTTATTTATTCTAAAAATGAGTAAATAATAGGTAATTAGTTGGGTATCAATTATTTTTTGTTAATTTTATGGTTTAGTTGAAAATTTGGGAATTGTGTGGAATTGATAACAATAAAGAGGTTAAGTATGTTTCAACTTATGAAGTGTTTGATGATTATTGGATTATGAATTATATTTTTCTAAATTAAAGGAATAATATTACTTTGGAATTAAAGAAATGATGGGTTATTAAGTTGTTAGTTAGTTTGTGTAGGTTAATTGTGATTCATTTTTAATAAATAATTGAATTTGTGTTTGATAGTATATTTTAATTTTTGAATTTTGTTCATTGTTTGATAATATGTTTCAATTTCAGATAAATTGATAGCAAAATGAAAAGGCAATATTTCTATGTAATTATTTTTTTTCGTGATGTTATTTATTTTTATTAAGTTATTTTAAATTTTACAATTATATAACAATAAATTTTTTAAATTAATTTTCAGGTTTACAAGTACAACATAGATTTGATTGGCGAATTTGTTGGTCAATAAGACCCCCCAGGCTAGAAGAAAGGTTTCTGAAATTGAATGTCATCTTTTCTTGGCAAAGAATGCAATACTTTCTTTTACCAAACAAATTTACAAAACCTATTGCAGATTGCAGAAGTAGAGGGAGGAATTCTTTTTGTGGATAAAGCATATCAGCTTATACCATCGCAGAAAGAGGATGAGAATGGCTATGAGATTGAAGCCTCAGAAGAAATCATGTATGTTATGAACAATGGAAAAGTGGTAGTCATTTTAATATTTCTGTTCAATTCTTGGACCTGTTTGGGATTGTGGTAGCGGTGACAGTTTAAAGTGTTTTTTACTTAGAAATGCATCAAAATAAAGTTTTTTTATTTTTTTTAAAATTATTTTTAATATTAGTATATCAAAATGATCTGAAAATATTAAAAAAAATTATTTTAAACAAAAAAAATTTAAAAACACGATTTGCTTCGCGTTTCCAAACACAACCTTGATAACCAACCTGGCCATTATAGAGAGACTGTTGAAAGATAAAGTAACAAAAACCTCAGAAGAGAAAGAAATGAGCTTCGGCTTATACAGTAAAAGTGTTTCATTTTTTATTTCAGGATGGAAAGTCTTCTTATGAGCCTATTTGGTCTATTAGTTACCGTAAGATTGTTATTTTTATTAACCACTATAATCATATTCTATATGTTAAACTTTGTTTTGACAATACATTTTCAGTTAAGTGTGATATGAAGTTCGATTGAAAAATTATTGTAAGAACAATAGCATAATTATATTAGATATCCAAAGAATATTAGTGACGGTGAAATTAGATATTTAAAGAATCTTTGTTGGTTTTTCAATTTTTTGATATGCTTTTTTTTTTGTTATCGGTTTATTGTGAGAAATTGTTGGCTTAGGGATCACAACAAATAAAACAAAAAAATAATTAAAACACTAATGGAATTGCCAATAGAATATTCTTTTGAATGCTGAAAAAATATTCCATTAACATTCTATCAATATTATAAATTGTTGATGGAATAAAAACCTCAATAAGCAAGTTTCCGATGATGGTATTTCATCAACAATTTATAATATCAATGAAATTTACTATAAATAACAACAGAATATTCCAATAGCATTGTCTAATTTTCTAGTAGTGGATGTCAACCTGAGTTAACCTTTTAAACTCATGACCTGGATCATGAAAATGGGATCATTTCATCTAAAACAAAATCATGAATTTTAATTCCTAACCAACCCAATAAAGATGAAATTAAAAAAAAATCAATTTTAAAAAAGAATTCAAAACAAAAAATAACAATTAAAAGAATGTGGATAATTTGACATAAGAACAAAATGACACACCTTTCAATTTTGGCAGGCTAGCACGAATCTTAAAAAGAGAAAAGAGGGAGAAGAAGAAAGAAAAGACCATCAGAGCCTTATCGTCGCTCCTTCATTGACACTCCCCGCACCATTGGCAAGAGGTCATTGTATCGCTTCTAACGCAACCATGAATGGATGTGTTCCATCATCGGAGGAAGCCATATACTCTTCCAGAGCGCAATGGCTTCACCCTACATGTTGGCGTGTGTGTTACACACGTCATCCAAATTGTCATACTTATCCTTTTTAGTCCCTGAAAGTTTTTTAGTTTTAAATTTGATCCCTTAAACCTTAATTGTTTTAGATCAATAGAATTAGATTTTATTTTACAAAATTGACAATCAAATGCATGTCAAAATTCTTCCTTGACATCGCAAAATTTCCATATCTAGGATACCTTGATGTGAAAAGATGAAATTGAAAAAAAAATTGAAGAACAAAAAACTGGTTGAATCTCTCCCTTACCTGTGCAATTGATCAGTCCCTAATATTTGCAAGAAAAAGGATCTTAGTTCTTATCTAGTGTTCAAATTTGGTCCTTGTAGCTTAAGTTGTTTTAATTTAATCTAAGTTTTCCAAATAAAACATCAATCGAGAGTTGGTTTTGTTTCTCAACACCGCAAGTAGCCAAACAAAACAAATAACAAAGTTCAATTCCAAATTAATCTAATGTAAAATGATCAAATTAAAAAGAAAATTAAGTCACAAAAGAATAAAATGACTGAAAAAAAAGAGAAAAGAAATATTATGCAAATCTATAATATTTCCTCCCACAATGCACAAGAAATATCTAATCTCTTTTAGTTTTTCTTAAATAAAAGAGTATTATGGAAATATAATTAGAGAAGAGAGTGTTATTAAATGGAAAGTATCTATAAATATTAACTTTTGGATTCGAAAGCTATCAATGGCAGAGAAGATGTGTAAAGTCTTTAGTTTTTCACCAAAGTATCAATAAGTTTACTTTTGAAAAGTAATATAAAATTTAAGTTTTCTTTCAAATAAGTTCACATTTTGTTATATTCCCTGTAATACCTACACAATATATTAAAAGTTTTATATTTTTGTTTTTTAAAATAAGATTATCATGACTCTTTTTTTCTT
>Ga0307516_10010327_pt1 | contig 10278 bp, 12 predicted proteins | sample 19_EM_MG_FD_203310 | JGI IMG/M metagenome (GOLD analysis project Ga0307516, IMG submission 203310) | Populus trichocarpa ectomycorrhiza microbial communities from riparian zone in the Pacific Northwest, United States - 19_EM | ecosystem: Host-associated > Plants > Roots > Unclassified | place...
GGACGCTAGCAGCGCCGACGCCGCCCCAGTCACTCCACTTGCCTCCACAAAAACGAGTGCTAGCGAGTGCTCCGCCACACGAGCACAACGAACGAAACGAGCATTGACAGTGACAGTGGAGAGCCGCCAGGTTTAATCATCCACTCTACCGCTAAGAGGAGCGTCAACCGCGAACAAAGTCATAAACAGCCAACAAGATACTTCCTAACTTCCCAACTTCCCACCTTGTCGCACCCTCTCGCCAGCACCTCAAATCTCACCCGCTTCCGCCCCCTTTCCAGCGTCGTCGTCCTCGAATGTTGTGAGGATGGTACTGCCTTTAACCACGTTAGGCAAGAAGTACGCTCCGTAGAATGAGTACCGCGTGGGTATTATTGTCTCTTCGACGCCTCCTTCGACATGCAGTTGCAACTCCTCCTCCTCCAATGTCCAAAGGGTTCTCTCGTTTTCGACCCATTGGAAGCTTTGGAAACCAATGACGCTACGGGGTAAATCTTCCTCGTCGTGTACAACCAAAGGAGAGCCGCTCCATCCTTCTAAACTACGGCAAAAGCCATACGGACGCCAGAGATAGGCGCGTGAAAACTGGTTAGCAGTGGCAGGCGGCAGCGCATCGATCCTGTATTGCCACTTTCCGTCAACCAGTCTAACACCAAGCTTTGTGACTGATGATTCGTTCCTCATGATCGCTTGTCCTACAGTAGCACCCCACTTCACTGGACAAATGACGTCACTCTTGACAAGTGGCGGTTTTGACAAGAGCTGAAGTTGCTTGTTGTAAAACAGGGTCAATGGGTCGATTTGCCATTCAAGCGGATGGTCGTGGGTCATTGTCGTTGGCTGGTTAAGCTTTACCAGAGCGAGGTCATGGTGATATCCTTTAGGATATCCAAGGTGGCTCTGCCGGTCAAACGTGCGTACCACCTCTCCGATCTGCTTCGAGTCAGCCACATTCACACCAATGGACACGGAGTCGGGAATCGCTCACCGGCTCGTGTTGTCCATCCACCCAAATCTGCATCTTCCAGTCATCGGGTTGACTCCGCTGCCACACAGCCTCAACCACTTTCCTGACGAGTCCCATGTCTGCTGCGCGACATTGCGCGCCGAAGGTAGCGCTTGTGTGAGTTGCCATTGTCAGATATTGCTCTCCATCCATATCCAGCAAGACTCCCGCAGTTCCAGTGCTGTCGGTATGGTTTATGATACGTTTGGGGTCCATATGTAACGGAATTGGTTTGCCGTACTTTTTTCCGCGAACCTTGATCGGAAAGCCAGGCTTGATTGTCAACCGGTCCAAGGAGCTCGAATGGCCCGCATCAGAAGCGGATTCCAAAGGAACTTCCTCCTTTTCCTTTCCCTTTGCATTGCTTGTCACAATGGTGGGACGATTGGCCAGTATAACACGCAAGCCCCCAAACGTCTCCGGAAGATACTCTGCCATACTGCCGCAATCGACATCTTGGTTGTATATAGCAACAAACGTTTCACTGAAGAATATTAGAAAGCTTTCCGCCTCTGCGAAGACAGCAAGGGCCACTGCAGCAGACTCATCGGAAAGCACTTGTAACGGGTCGATGCGATGCTGGATCGGATCCTGCGGGCGTGCAACATAGGCATACAGCGTTGTCGGACGGAAGCAAGGCACTGGGAGCAGGACTGGTGCATTGGCGATGAACAATGGAACGGCATCGGAATCCAGTACCAGGAAGTCAAAAACACTCCACACGTGCCCCATGAACTGGATACCTTGCAGGTACGCCGGGAGCAAGCGGCGAATTTCCTTCTCGGTCTCAAACGACGCTTTCAGCTCCCGCAAAGCATGTCCACGCTCATCAATCTATCCAAAGTATTAGCATTCCTCCTTCTCTCCAGCTTTGAGTAGCTTACCACAAATGACCCTCTTTCTTCTCCGATCGAATCTCCGTGTCCCATGGCCACGGGAGCCTCTTGTTCTCCTGTTCTCCGTTAACAGTTGTTTAACTCATTCTTGTGGTGAATCTCCTACCGAGTTCCAGACTGTGCCCAGCCCGCAGCTGGGGGACTGCAGATGATGACACCAACGACATAACACCTGGAAATTCCAGGCAGCCGGTGTCTTCTCCGAGCTCAGCGTTCGCCTCATCCCCCGCCGTCTCGAAAACCCTCATCTCGGCTTCTTCCAGGCAGCCTTGGAGGGCGATGACGTCATGATGTACCTGGCGGGCCCTGGCTCTGATGTCGGCCATCTCCTTATGCTGGTTGGAGTTCCTCGGCGTCGTCATTTTTGAAATCAACAGATTTTTGAAGTCAAAAAACACCGGACTAGACCGCAGGATGTCCGCATCTACCTCCATCACACCGGAAAACTGCCGCCATTGCGCCCAGAGCATCTGCAAACCCGTGACCATATCCCTGTATTCCTTGAAATGCGTTTTTCCCAACTCCTCAAAGATGCCCATCGCACGGTGAACTTCAATTGTGAACCTGTACACAACACTCTTCAGTGCCTGTCTGAATTCTATTATCCAATTCACTGGCGCAAGAGATAGCCAGTCGATGGATGCGACCTCGATTCGTTCGGCCTGCCGAAGTGGCTTCTTGGAAGGCGAGGTTTCCGAAGGTTCCATCGACGGCACTTTTCGGACAGTGCGCTTCGACGTATCCATTGTTTAAGGATGCTGGGCCTGGGCCTCCAAGGTTCCAACCAGCGGATCGACGCGCAACCGGCGAGTGGCAAAGGATGTCTGTGTAGACGACGGCGTGTGAGTAGGCAAGCGACGTGCAGTCAGCGGCGAGGTGAGAGGCGACAGGCGAGAGGCGAGAGGCGAGAGGCGAGAGGCGAGAGGAGAGGCGAGAGGCGAGAGGCGAGTAGAGAGCGACGGGGCTCCCGATGTTCTTGCGGAGTGACGCGAAGAGCGCGAGAAAGAGAGCGGCGTCGATGTATTTGGATGATGAATATCGATTGAAGGAGAAGAAGCGACTCTGCCAAATATATAGGTAGTCCGAGGAGGGTGATGAAAGCAGGAGAGCGAATTAGGAGGTTTACCAGTATGAGAGTGAGAACACTCGTCGAGTTGTGAGTTGGTTGACGACACGAGTGAGAGGGAGAAGGAGAGGCGGCGAGCAACGTTTGTATTGAGTGTACAGTGGAAGAGTGCGGGTGCCTCTATGTACTTGGTCGCTGTAAGACCCTAACCTAATTGGGTTGTCCCTACTTTTCGATGTCACCCCACTCACGGCGACGCCCACTGACGTAGCGGCAAGAAGCTAAATACAGTGAAAACCCGACACACTAAGAAAGGAGACGCACAGCAGTCACATGGGTGTGTGGGCAAAGAAAGGCTGCCCTATCCCTTCGATCGTAATTTTAGCTCTGCAGTTCCATTTGGGTTTCCCGAAGTCAGTCCCAGCGGTCTAGCCATACGTTCACCCTATTGAAGTCCCCAAGGTAAAAGAGAGAATAGAGGGATTTGAAGTAAAGTATCTGAAGAAGCTCTGGTCTGAATCTTGAGTGAATCGAACATGTATTTGACCTGACGGAAGGTGGGGTGTCCGCTTGGATGATCACCACCAACCATGCCGAGACGATCCACACGCAACTCAACCAAAAAGTTCGCCAATGCCTCGCCCTATTTGGAGGATGGAGAATTGATAGACGAGAACCCACCCGCGCCCTTCATGTCTAAGAAAGAAAAAGCTCCGGCGTAAAAAGTCTCATCAACTCTACAACACTTTGCCCGCATCCATCCGAGGACTTGACGTCGTTGAGCTGATCCAAATCCTGCGACTGTTTCTTACCGAAAACCCCCCCGAGACGACAGCCGGCGATATCAACGCCAGTCACCCTGTCAGCGACTTCGTGGGACCGACGCGGTTTGAGCAGATCAAACGGTACTTCCATCTAGCCACGCCGGATATTCCCCTTTGTACTCCCTGTTGTGTCATGTGAAGGTTGATCAAATTCCGCAGCTACTACGACACGCAGCTTGCCTCCTTTCGCACGTGGTGGCCGATGAGTCCGAAATCCAACAACTGAACCCAAACCTTCCAAGTGTTGAGGGTTCCCAAACGTTGCACCGTTCCAGACCCTTCCAAAAGCCGAAAATTGCACCATGACAGGAAGGTTGGTGTAGACTCGAACTTTGGATTTTGAGTCCTCTATTAAAAAAATCTGATATAAAAAAAATAAAAAAATGTTGCACCGTATCTCTATCCCTTACTCTCTCACCTCCTACACACAGGGGGATGAGCCTTACCTGATCGATAGCAAGGTTTAATCGTAAGACTACTGGACAGCAGTGCAACTTACCTGATTAGCAGCAAGGATTAATCGTAAGACTAGTGGACGGAGCATTAACAGCTGGCCGGCTGCGACAACCCTCTTACCACTTAGACTAGCTAGGTGGCCCCTCAATTCTTGGTCCTTCCAAATCTCTGGAGTTCAACGGGAGTCGAACTGCAAATGCATGTAGGGTTCCAAGGTCAGTACACTAGACTTAGTTCTTAACCATTGCGCCAATAAGGCTCGATGAAATTTTGTACAACACAGGGGGTAATAAACAACCAACTACACTGTAGGCGGCTGGCAGGGCAAGGAAAGTGTCGGAGCCGTCGTCCACCTTTCCTTCTCTCTTCTTTTTCCTTCTTTCTTTCCTCGTAACCACTTTCCTGTATTTTCTTTCCTCGTCCTCGCCATGCTCTCTCGTCCTCGCCATGCTCTCTTGTCTGCACTCATTGCCGCAAGCGCCGTCCGCTCACCCATTCTCTCTCCCGGAGCGCCGTCTGCTCACCTGTTCTCTCTCTGTGAGCGCCATCTGCTCACCCGTTCTCTCTCTGTGATCGCCATCTGCTCACTGTTCTCAGTCCGGGAGCGCCGTCTGCTCACCTGTTCTCTCTCTGTGAGCGCCATCTGCTCACCCGTTCTCTCTCTGTGATCGCCATCTGCTCACTGTTCTCAGTCCGGGAGCGCCGTCTGCTCACCTGTTCTCTCTCCGTGAGCGCCGTCAGCTCACCCGTTCTCTCTCCGTGCGCCGTCATCTCCTCCGTTCTCTCTCCGTGAGCGCCGTCATCTCTTCCGTTCTCACTCTGTGAGCGCCGTCCGCTCACTGTTTTCTCTCCGTGAGCGCCGTCTGCTCATCCGTTCTCTCTCCCTGAGCGCCGTCTGCTCATCTGTTCTCTCTCCGTGAGCGCCGTCCGCTCACCGTTCTCTCTCCGTGAGCGCCGTCTGCTCATCCGTTCTCTCTCCGTGAGCGCCGTCCGCTCACCGTTCTCTCTCCGTGAGCGCCGTCAGCTCACCCGTTCTCTCTTCGTGAGCGCCGTCATCTCCTCCGTTCTCTCTCCGTGAGCGCCGTCATCTCCTCCGTTCTCTCTCCGTGAGCGCCGTCATCTCCTCCGTTCTCTCTCCGTGAGCGCCGTCATCTCCTCCGTTCTCTCTCCGTGAGCGCCGTCTGCTCATCCGTTTTCTCTCTGTGAGCGCCGTCTGATCACCCGTTCTCAGTCCTTGAGCGCTGTCTGTTCCTCTCACTCTGCGCTTATTCAGTCAGCATGTTCGATGGTTGCTCTTCTTGCCCAGTGGCCACTCACAATGTTGGATGCTATGAATATCATATGATAGAATCCTAAAGCGAAAAGAAATCTCCAACCTTAATGTCTTATCCATACGGAATTGCCTTTTTCCTCTGCCACATAGGTTGCACGTGCCGAAAGATATCGCTTCTGGTATCCCTTCTGACCGACAGTCCACATGTCACCACCTCAATTACGTAGCACATTCACCCACCCATCCCCTCACAGCTGTTTCCTTCTGTATCTCATCGCGACGCCTGCCGAATAGCATCCTGAACCCCTTCCCACCTTGCCTCCTCACAACTCTTTACTGAAAATTACCCTTTCAATCTCCTCCACCACAGCCAATACGCTCTACGCTATGTCTGAGTCTCAACAACTACCGCAAAATGTGCCACCACACCTTATGGATGAATTCCTTGCTTGGTTTGCTGCCCGAGAGCCGCAGACTCAATCTGGTATCAGAACAATACCCATTACCATCTCCCTATTTTGGTGTCTGAGCTAGGTGCTGGCACCACTCCTCCTGTCTCGACAGAGAGATCTGATGAGATGTCGAATTTGATCGATCCGGAACTCGCTTCTGCACCTGTAGATTCGGCCATCCAAAACGCTACCACCACACTCTCAAGCCATCAATCCCCCGAGCGCCCCCACGAATCCGCGAACATTGAGGCTGCAGATTCACACTTTGATCTCCCAACCAGCCACTGGGCACCACCCTTGAAAAATCCTGCGACTGAGAACGATCAGAAAGATGCAAATCCCCGAGTCAACTTGAACCGAGCAATGGGTATCGCTCCTACAGACAGGCGTTCAGTTCAGGCCCGCCGGAAGGAAGTGTCCATGTACTGTCAAATGCACTATGGCTTTACGCTTGATACCCCTTACACTCAATGGTCGCCTATTACATGGCGCCAGTTGGTTAATGCGGTTTATCAAGAGTTTAGACAGCGTTATGGATGGACAAGGGATACATGCGAAGAGGTTATGAAGAGCATTTGTTCAGACACTTCTCGCAATATCCGGTCAAGCCTCCGGAAGGCCGCCAAAACCTCTGGTACCGAACTACCACCTGTTCAGCATCAGAAGTGCAAGGAAATTCCACAGACAAAGACACTTCTCCGTAAGGTGCATGGCTCGAAGGTGGTTAGCCACATCGACCGTATCTCTGGCGACAATACAACCTTGCATAATGAACCACACGTTCCCCTCAACAGACCATCCGTCCCAGGCACCACACTGCCCAACACTGCCTTGCAGATGCCACAACCACTTGCGGCAGAGAACCCACCATCCCGAACCCCTCCCAGTCATGATTCACAGTCAGTTACCCCGAATATAGTTATAGTGCATGATACCACACAGCCACACAGCATATCACCAGAAATTATTTCAGATCATAGGGGTATAAACGAGACTACCCATTCTAATGTAAGATACTTTCATTCAGATGCCCTGTGACTTATGCTAATATAATTTCAGACACCGATTTCTATCGCCACCTCAATGGAGGCAGACAACACAACCACTGGTTCAGTAGGTGGAAAGAGGCCGTCTGACTCCATTGTAAGATTTCATTCCAGTTGATGCAGTCCAACACTGATGAATTTTCAGGCACCAATTGCAGTTACCACTGCCACCAAAAAACCCCGTACACGTGCAAGGAGAAAAGATGTTTCTCCCATTCTCTACACCGTGGATGGAAAGTCTGTCGATACAACACAAGTAGGGGAGATAGCCGAGGATCTTGCTCAAGCGGAGAAAGCGAAATCCAATACTCAAGCTTCAACGACAAGACGTTCAACACGAATGAGGAAGAGGTCAGACAAAGTGGAGAATAATCGACAGGTTGAGGCAGAACTGGTGCTAACCTCAGCTCTAACTACAGCAAGTAGGGCTGCTGGTCATCGCCGGCAAGACTTTCACTCTACTCAACTCAAATAAAGTTGAATTCGCATTTTTTTAGTAAGTGCATCCATTTCACAACTGTTAACAGTTTCTGATTTTACAAAATATTCTAGATCATTTGTATCTATTGTGTACTATTCATTTCTTGGAAGTGGTTACTCGAGAGCAGTAGGCTGGTGGGGCGATGAAAGGATCTGTATTTCTGTGAATATTTTTTTTCCCGACATGATTACATTTGTAAATTTTACATGTATCTTTTGTGTAAGAATTGCACAGGCTTTGTATGAAATAAAAACAGGAACCATTTAACTTACACACATTACAATGGTGGCCTTCAGCCATTTGGGTGAATAAGTAATACTTCTTTCCTGCATTATATGTGGATAAAATATGCCGGCAATTGGTGTATATTCTCGTATTTGAAAACTTAGCCAATCCCGCAAATTGGGTGTAATCAATATACAGCAAGAATATTAATATACCCCAATTTGCGCGTGTATTTTATACAGACATTCGGGTGCACTCACAAACATGGTCATATGTTTGAATTCTACTTAAAATATAGCTTTCGAAGGTATAAGCTATCATACAACCTCCGCCCGGAGTCTATACATGCCCACCCGTATAGAACATGTTTAAATATTTTATGCCAAGCTGTATAGACTCTATACCCATCGCTTGTACCATAGGGCTTCTCGTTACCTGTCACGCCCTTGTGCGCTGGGCACCAACGGATCTCGATGGTGATATCCGGCCTGGATCGCCGCAGGGTGGCAATATATTTCCTGGCCTGGAGCGCGTACTTTTGGCCAGGGCCAGGCTCCTCCGAAGCCATCCGTCTGATAGCTGCTTGGGCGTCCGTGAAGATCGTGACCCGTTCCGGGGTTGTCGTCCTTCGAGCGGCGCTCTCCAGTGCACGGGCGAGGGCGGCACACTCCGCATCGTAGGCTTCCTGGTTGTAGCCCATGTGGGTCTTGATGCCCACCCAGGATTCACCCCTCTTCCATGTGACCGCGTAGCCAGCCGCTCCATCCTCCAGCCGTGACCCATCTGTAAACATCGTGAGTCCAGGGCGGGTCTTTTCTGCCTCTTTCTTGGCTTCCTCTTCTTCTTCCTGAATCAGTTCTGCATCAAGGGTCTCCGGATCCTCTAGAAACGCACAAAAGTATGCCATAGCGACCGTCGACCGTTACACCCCGGCCCCCCTGACCGTTCGCGGCTCGCGAACGGTTACCCTAACGGAACGGAAGGAGCGACCGTCGGTTTTGCCAAACAGGCCCTAAACGAGGAACTGTGCGTCGCTGTGCTGGTTCTTTGCTTTCCGCAGTTGGATTAACTCCACGAAACGTTTCGTCGGTTTCGGCGTGTAGGTGGATGGTGACCTGATACCAGCAACGTCGGTAACTGCCACGATGGGTGGGCGAAGGGGGGGGGGCTCAGGGGGGGGACATCGATTTTATTTCGCGTCTATAAGCCTATCCAGACTACGGCGAACGCCAACACCAACACCAACCCATATCCGTCCGCGAGTCTAGCTGTGCGGCTCTCCCTTTGGCCCTGCTGGCCTACTCAGTAGCTATCTTACAAATCCCCAAGGGTGGGCGAGGGCTGGGGAGTGGAATACGCGAGGATAGCCGCCTTTCCATATCAGCGGAACTGCAACGTGTCTCGGAATTACACCCAAAGACAAGATGGCGGGCACAAAAATCGAGCCGGGGACCCCCGCTGTGCTAATGAAGTTATGCTAAACCCCTCCCACGCTTGTATTAGCACCACCACAAGTCGTATTTACTTACTGGAAACAGCGATCAAGAAGGAAACGGACTTGGTACTCATTCAGGAACCAAGAGGAGAAAAAGAGAAAGACAGCACACGGTCACACCCAAGTTTTAATTTCATCAGGGGGGCAGAGGGTGTGCCAGCGAAGTGCTGGGTTGCAGTTAACAGAGCGTCACGATGCAGGGTGACGGAGCTGAAAGACATGACAAGAGAGAGCGGCAACAACGTTCAGGTTCTGGAAGTAACGCCCCCAGGTGGTCTGCCGCTGACAATCGTGAACGTCTACGACCGCCACGAGGCAGATGGACAGAGGCCAGCACAGAAGGCGAACTGGAGCGCGATCGCCAAGTCGGCCAGAGTGGTGATCGCAGGTGACATGAACGCGCACAGCAAGATGTGGAACCCTAAGGTGACGAGACGGCAGAACGCAACCTTTTGAGAGAAACTGATCGAGGACGAGGCGCTCATGATCTGGAATACAGAGGAGGCGAAAAGGAGTAGAGCAGCGTACCCTAGTGTAGCCTGTCCGGAAGACGAGCCACTTAGCTCCGCTGTTCTGACGCGCATTGTCCGATGCTGCATCTCTGCAATTTCCCGAGGCACTCCAAATGAAATAGTGAGGATGGGCAAGCCGCTGGATGAACTGTAGGGCTTCCATCTGGGCGTCCGGACAAAGGCTGTTGGCGCTATCGGGAAAGTGATCGAGGGCGTTCATCTGGTCGCAGATTAAATACCACCAATCACCCCGTTTGCTGCGTTCTTTCGAAAATTGCAAAATGTCTGCGGTGGACGAAAAGCCTTCAATCCGTTCAAACAGCACCTGATCGTCCGCATACGCCAACTGCAACGCCTCTTTTGTGTAATCCACAATAGCTTTCACTAAGACCCTTGCATCTGGTAGGTAAACCACCCTTTTGCCTTCCTTGACGAGAAGGCAGACCAGAGCAGCCAAGATGTGCGACTTTCCGGAACCCAACGTCCCTTGTAAGGAGTAGATGGTTCCGGTTCTCCTCGACATGTTCGACACCGTCTGGTAGACCT
>Ga0307516_10010328_pt1 | contig 10278 bp, 9 predicted proteins | sample 19_EM_MG_FD_203310 | JGI IMG/M metagenome (GOLD analysis project Ga0307516, IMG submission 203310) | Populus trichocarpa ectomycorrhiza microbial communities from riparian zone in the Pacific Northwest, United States - 19_EM | ecosystem: Host-associated > Plants > Roots > Unclassified | place...
CCGACCTCCTCGAGACTCCCGTCCCCGTCGTTTCCACACCTACACCACCTCCTCGCCTCAAATCAAGACTTGCAGTGACAGACCCCGAAGTCGGCCCGGCGCAGAAAGAAGCACCAGGTCGCACAACACCATTATCTCCACCGAAACCCGTCTCCTTCTGGAGAACGAGGAATGGACTCCTCGTTATTCTCCTCGCGGCCATCGTCATCGTCGGTGTCGTCGTTGGAGGCGCAGTAGGAGCCACTGCCAACAAGAACAAGAAGGGTGACATTGTCATCCCGACTCCGACAGCAGGAAGCAGTAATGGCACTAACCCCGCGGGATCGGATGGTTCTGGGGGGAATACCAGCGGTTCGGGGACGGCCCACGTATCCTTACCCACTACCACAACGAATGCATCGAATCCGGTGGAGACCCTGGGCCAACCCAGATAGGGACTCCATACGTGGGTTATTTGGTGGACTATTAGTTGTGTAGGGGATGGGGTTGTTCCTTTCATAACACGAGATTGACGGATGTAGGGCTCGAGTGTGCTAAATTGAAGGATATTTCTCTTCATTATTCGGTACGATATATGTTCGTACCTTGTCATTTCTACTTATATCTTTCCAATAAACCCCCTGGAAGCTATCTCGCTCCACATTTTCGTGCGTCGAGATGTGACGAGCGTCTAATGGCCATCATATGGCTGTGTAAACATTATCGTTTATAAGTATAGGTATAAGTTACTACTCGGTACCAGCCCTACTATCGCGCGATCCCTGCCTTGCCTGTTTCAACGGGAACAAACCTAACCCCAGCTCCATGCAAAGGGTATTTTGGCGGAGGATCCGAAACCTTCCCCCCCCTTGATGAACGTTGCACCCTGATATCAACAACCCTCTTCTCGTCAATCCGCTCAGGAACTCGAGTCGAAGTTGTATGCCTTCCCCCAGGGGTGCGCGACGGTATCGGTGGGGGGCGGGGCGTGGCGCGAATGGACCTTGGACCGGCCACGGTGTGCCCCGACGTTGGTGTGGTGGGAGATGGTGAGGGGCGGTGTTTCCCGCTTGCGGGAGCAGAAGTGGCCATGCTACTAGTATTAATTGATATGGATGTGGACGTGGGAAGAGCGACTGAAACGCCTGTGGTAATGATGGGAGGTGTAGCAGCAGCAGGCCGGGGGATCCTGCTCCTCTGCGGACCCTGGTCCGCTGTAGGCGTCGGATCGAGCGCTAGCGCGGAAGGGGAGACGCGGGGCGGCAACATCTTTGGTGCCTCCGGCACAGCGCAAGCGCGGGGAGGAATATGGATTACCAGAGCTCGAGGAGGGAGGACCACCTGGGCGGGCGATGATCTGTTCTTCTTTTTACCCGGTTCCTCACTCCGAGACCGACTCTTCGGTTTCACCACTGGGTCCGGAGCACTCCTTCTCACCGGCAGGCTGATGTGGCCTATCGGACGATCATCACCCGGCATCCTCTGCGTGCTCACCCCCACCTTCGCAAACGGGCGTGGCATCCCCCACTCCGAGGTACCAGCGACGGGCGGCCGCTGCCTCGGCGACATCGCGATCATCCTTGAGGGCACGAACGACAACCTCGGACGCTTCCCTAGATCGAGGGATCTACCTTCATACCTGAAAAATTCGTCCGTGCCTCGTTGCTCTTTGGCCCGCTGGTGTCTGCGGTACAAGATGAAGCCGAGGAGGGAGAGGAGGAAGACACCGACGACGGCTCCGATAGAAGTTGCTATGGCTATTACTTTTAGGCGGTTGTTGTTGTGTGTACTTGTGTTGGAGGTGTTACTTGGCGCTGGCGCAGTGGGACCTTGTGGACTCGTGTGGGGGGTGGTGCTCGGCTCCGGCGCCGTTGTAGTGGGACCTTGGATTGCGGACGCGCCTGGACCCCCCAGCACGATGGAGGTATAATTCTGGTCTGAGGAATTGCACACATTTTTGGACGCAGTGACGAACTCCTGGAATTTAGCGGCAGAAGGAGGATTGATTGCCCTGCGACAGGAGGAAGATGCACATGTATTCAGAAAGACCATCACTTCTAGATCCCCCAAAACGCCAACTTTAAACTCACCCGACCATCCCGGATGCACAGTGTGATGCCGGATACGTGTTTCCACAGAAGAACCAGATCGCTATAAGGATTAAGTTCTTTTTTGGAATGTCACCCACACAACAGCACCGCACTCACGTCTCGCACGTGTTATAGTCAGGTTCCACGTCGGCGCAGCCACCGTATCGTTCGTCCTCCCCACAATGCCGCTGCTGAATCCTCCGTGAAGCATCACACATGGATTGTCGAATGAGCTTTCTATGACACTATGCCAGCTGTTGTTCGAGGGAGAAACGGTTTCCGTTAGGGTATGATTGTAACGATGGTTTTCCGAGAAATCAACTCACGCAGCGGCGAAATAAAACACGATCGTATCATTCACCTGTGCAGACACCGTCGGCGGGACAAAGAAGCTTCCTTCCCTCCCGACCTCGATCTAAAAAAGTAAGGATATAACCGGAGTCAGTGACAATGGGCTGGGTATAACCACTATCACTCGGGGTAGTTAGGCACTCACCACATGTGTTTCCCACCCCAATACTACTCGGACGACATTCAAGGCAATCCCGACGACAATCAGGAGCAGTTGCCCAGCCCTCGAGTGATAGGTGTACATTTGCGACTTGGGTTGGTTTGGCCTGCCAGGTTGAAACCGGAGTGAAGGGGCCAAAGGAGGGTGAAATGAACAGAGGGAACGTTGGGACGGACGTAGCGGTCTTGGCTGCGGGATATCTAGGAGCGGGAGCCGGAGGGCCGAAGGGGACGGGTGCTAAGAGGCGACCCGTCTGCCTATAAGTTAAAAAGTTTATCTACTGTCACACAGCTATGGAGCAAACGGGGCCATCATCATCACCCCGAGGCGGAGAAGAAGTAGATGGATTCAGCTGCCGGTGCCACCTGATTCGCGTGAAACTTAAGAGGTGGACGGTCAGCCACAAGGGTGACAAAGCGAAAGCGAAAGGTTCAAGGTTCATGCGCCGCATGTCGCGGGATGATATCAAGTTTGAATGATATGATATATTTACCAATGATCGCGAACCATCACTGATTCACTGACCATGGGAATTGGGTGTGGACTCTAGGCTGGGAGATTCAAGTTGTGGTCGACCTTGAACATGCTCAGTTTGAGTCCGCTGGTTCGCTTTCCACGTAGTTCTGGAGAGAGCGACCAACTCGGAGACGTCGCAGCGTGTGAAGGAGTGCAAGGTTATCTGGTTATGGGTCGGTTGTCGTCGAAGACCGCGGTATGGCAATTGCCTGCCGATGGATCATCGTTATCTTTATCTACGATCTCGACACCTTGAAACAACAACCTACCTGCTTAATGTCTGCTTGAACGGTGCTTGACGATCACAACCGTGAAGGCTGGCGATCTCGAACTTGTCACTTTTTTGTATTTAATTTTCACCGATTTGGATCTGTGAATCTAGAACGGAACCATCTGAACATAGAATATACCATGTCAAAAATCGTCAAGGCAAGCCTATATGTATCAACGTAAATTGTAATCAGTGCGGCGGGTCGCTAGTATCGTCCAAGCGTGTTCCAATTGCCACGATCAGGCAATTGTAGGGGTTCCTGGGATAAAGTCCACGTGGTCGACCGTATTCCGCCAGGCCCAGGCGTCCGAGTCATCAAGACTGCGACCTTGTGCATAGAGTCCTAAGCACGTCCAAGAGCTTCCCACCCCCAACATGGTCGACCTTCGATCCTCCCCTCGCGGAACATATTTCCGCCTCTCCGGCCTAGATCTTCGCTACCAATGTTGCCCTCTCCCGAGGAGTGTGTGTTGTCTCGACGCTGCAGACAGCGGCTTTGGTGTTTGTGGATGAGAGCACCAGAGAGATCAGGGTTGGGAAGGGCGTTGGGGATGTGGTTGCGGTTGCGGGAGTTGAGGAGGAAAGAGTTTCGTTTTTGTACTGTTCGTTCTTGATCTAGTATTTTGGACCTTCCACGCCTTTACACTCCTCGATGCGAATTGCACAGGCGACTTGTCTGAGCTTTCTATATAGTTAACTGTGTGTCCCTCGGAAGTTAACATGTCTTCACCAGCCATATTCTTGCCACCCGCTGTAGTACCAGAGCACGTCGCGTATCATTCCCAGGTCCAAGTCCATACAAACTATTATATTACACACCTAGGTAATTTGAACGTTGGAGCACTAGCAGGTGCTGCTACGCCATTGCATAATCACCCGATCGTGCCAACCAGACTCTCCTTTGCTTCAAAAATGGCCTTTTCCAAGTCACGTCCCTGCCCGTCTGGGGTCTGCAGAGATTCGAGTTCGTTATCCATCGTACTATGGGTTGACCCGACCGCAAAGGAGATGTGTTCTAAAGTTGCCACTGGACCCATAACTTTGCTCGCGTTCGAGCCTGAGGAGCAAATCTCACAAAGATCAGCCATCGAAAGTTGAGTTTCGACGAGGACCACCACTACAGTTGGATAAATTGCCTACAAGTGCAGATGTCGATCAGACGATTAGTACACATAATCGAACATTCTAGTCTACCCAACACTTACCGCAAGACGCTCCGCCCTAAAGGCAGCCGCGTGGTGGTTAATGATACTTTTATCCAGAGCCAAAACTAAGAGGCCTATCTACCAGAACGATGAGAACTGTGAGGATCTTGTGCGCACATGCCAGCAAGTGGCACGACCCAAAGTGACTAACCTGGATTGCGAGGTAAGCAAGGCCTGATTCTACGAGTAGAATCAATATGGTTTGCACTGAAGTCGTTCGCCCCCTCAAGCCAAGAGCCCCAATGATGAATGTACGGTAACTCCTGCATTTTTACATCATGGTCAGCCGCTGGATCAAGTGGATCCCGCCCACAGTGACATACCATAATTTATATCCAATTAGCAATGTCGCGACCCCGTTCGTTGCGACTGAGAATGCGAGGCTCGTGGTCGATAGGATACTTATTACTGGGCTTGTTGTCAAGGCCATGGGGCCAATGGGGGTCAACGACAATGCGCAGCAGGCAGCCCCCGTCCCTGGGAGAGTGAAGATTCAACACAAGAGTACGACTCCCAAGCGAACGCCCATTCACCCACGACTCCAATCCACAGAATAAATGGTAGGAGGATTAGCCGCCGTTGATATGGAAAAAGGGCCCATGCCCTCCAAATGACGATGAGATCGCTGATCCACATCTTCACGGATTATTAGCCAGAAATCAGGCAGCAACCGATTGGTACTCACGGGGATGCTTCCTGTCCACTCGATGGCTATATCCAATTTCCACACCACCTTCTTCACCAACTCTAGCTTCTCCGACAGTAGAAAATCGGTATCCAGGATGAGAGCCTTTCGGACAGACACAATGAACATGGAAACTTCAGTTCCAATAACCAAACTGGTGAGGAGGAAGTTGATGGCGGTCGCCACGAACATGACTGCTGTCGTACGATTAGAAAATCCTTTCCGCCTGTCGGGTTTCGGGGGATCAGTCTTGCTAAGATATAACCGGCTTCGCAAGCAGAAGAAAACGAACATAAAAATTATGATCGATGCAGCGAAGAGTACAACAAACACTCCTGGTACCAAGTTCATGGAATAGCCTCATACCACGAGTAATGAGGACGCACCATAAAAGATAACGGCAATGGACAACTGTACAACCAATTGCAAGTACGAATTACCGAGATTGCGGAGAAGCTCGCTTTCGATGGGCGTCATGCGGAGGAGTTGCAGGATAGTACAACAAAGTGTTGAATACGATGATAAGCCCAGTCGGTCTAAATAAGCTTCCCGAAGATGATGATGGAACGTGTTGGTTACTGGCTCGAGCCGGCCCACACGGAAACGAAAAATGGGAGATCGCCCAGATTCTCGATCTGTTCGAAATTGTATCGATTCTGAATATGCAGTGATGGCGACAAGTTCTATTTATAGTAGATCAGTGATGTTGGAGCGGTGGAATGGGGAAGGAGGCGTCCTAACGAAGGAACCTGATGTTGGTGAGTAACCCACTAGCATAGAGAATGACTCGGCACCGGCGATCCCTTGCATATATTTGAACTTCAATGGCCTCAGGTAAAACTATAGTCTATAGCCCATCATTGGTACTGCATGTCGGCTAGATCAGTGACAGTAGACTGGGACCCGCCTCCACACGTACGGTTCCGTTTCTTCACTCCCATTGCGGAGTTGTTTCAGTCGCCAGCGATGCCCCTTTTTCCGAGTTCGCGATTCTTAGCTAGAACGTGATAGCATGAACAAGACAGTGCTTTGAGGTAAGGGAACCGTCACTGGTTGGATCTCAAAATTTTGTAGGCACCCGTGGGGGTAGGGTGAACGCCGTCAGCCCGACCTTCTCTATTATGAGGTCGCTGAATACAGTTCGAGCGGGATGCAGGGATTTCAAATTAAACGCCACCAAATTGCATCCATGTCACCAGTTGCTCCGGGTACGGGGCTTTCCATGTGGCTTTGTATCTCGAATCGACAGATGTTGTACGGGGTATCTCGGGCGGTACCGGTGGGGGAAGCGTCTCGCGTTTGTTTTGAATTTTATTCAAATCGGGGAAAGATTGAACGCTTCAAAGCGATTGAGAAAGATTGAGGAGTAAGTTTGAATTTTACATGACGAAGATCATGTGGCGTTCAACGCGTACACAGGACCAAACAATAACCCAATCACGATGATCATTTTGACCAGACTGTGATTCGTACCGTACCAGCCGTGCTCCCCTTATTACTCTTCTGTACGTACGGCATGTGCACCATATGGACTCAGTCCTTCGGCACATAAAATTGACTCAAAAAAAAACCTTGGATGTCCATCGAATTTGATCACAAGGGTCGCAAACTTTTCCTACGAACCAAGTCGGTGGATTCAAAATTCTATGAGTTATGTATGGGTTATGAGGGGTGTGGGTCATGAGGGAGATGACTGTATACAGTAGGTAGTTCCTACTCAGTACCAGCGCCACTATCGCGTTATCCCCGCCTCCCCTGTATCAATGGGAACAAACTGTAAATTTTGGTATCCAAGGGGAGTATTCGAATTCTTCCTCCTTCCTAATGGACGTTGCACCCCGACATCCACAACACTCTTCTCATCAGCCCACTCTAGACCTCGAGTCGAGGCCGTATCCCTTACCCAAGGGGCGCGTGACGCTGCCATCGCCGTCGACGATGATATTGGCGGGGGGTGGGGTAAGGTGCGAATAGACTTTGGACTGGCCATGTTGTGCCCCGACGTTGGTGTTGTGGGAGGTAGTGAGGGGTCACGGTGGTGTTTACCGCTCTGGGTGGGACCCCAGGTGAGCGTGCTACTATCATCAGTGGACGTGGATGTGTATGTGGATATGGGAGGAGGGTCTGGAAGGTCTGTGGTCATGACAAAATGTGGTGTAGCAGGCCGCCGGGGGATCCCACTCATCTGTGGACCCTGCCAGTGGTCTGCTGTAGGCGCCGGATCGAGAGCTAGTGTGGGAGGGGGAACGCGGCGCGGCGACTTCTTTGGCAGAGGCCCCGGCACAGCGCTAGCGTGGGGAGGAGGACTAATTTCCAGAGCTCGACGAGGGATGATCACCTCAGCAGGTGATGATGTCTTCTTACCCCGTTCCCCCCTGCGAGTCTCCGGTTTCAAACCTGGGTCCGGAACACCCCAGCTCACTGGCAAGCTGTTATGGCTAATCGGACTATCATCATCAGACATCGTCGGCGTGCTTAGCACCACATTCGCAAACGGGTGCGTCCGCCACTCCGCGTCACCGGCGACGAGAGACGGAGGCTTCGGCGCTGTTGCGATCACCCTCGAGGGCACGAACGACCAACGCTTCCCAAGATCGAGGGATCTACCTTTATACCTGAAAAATTGGTCCGCGCCACGTCGCTCCCTGATCCGCCGGTGCCTGCAGTACAAAATGAAGCCAAGAAGGGAGAGGACGGAGACGCCGACGATGGTCCCGACCGAGGTTGCTATGGCGACTAGTGTTCGGCGATCGTGGTGGTCGTTTGGACTCGTATTGGGGGTGGTACTTGGCTCTGGCGCTGGCGGCGCAGTGGGACGTTGAGTTGCATACGCGCCTTGACCCGCCAGCAGGATCGAGGTATAGTTCTGGACCGAGGAGCTGGACACATTTTTGGACGCAGTGACGAACTTCTGGAACATTGAGGCGGAAGGAGGATTGATTGCCCTGCGACGGGGGAAGGAAGATACATATGTATTCAGAAAGATAGTCACTTTCTAGATCCCCCGAAACGCCAACTTGTAAAACTCACCCTACCATCCCGGATGTGCAGTGCGCTGCCGGATACGTGTTTCCACAGAAGAACCAGATCGCTATGAGGATTGAATTCTTTGTTGGCATGTCATCCACACAACAGAATCGGACTCACGTCTGGTATCCGTTATCGTCAAGTTCCACGTCGGTGCAGGTACCGTATCGTTCTTGCGCTCCACGATGCCGCTGCTGAACCCTCCGTGAAGGATCACACATGGATTGTCGAATGAGCCTTCTACGACACTATGCCAGCTGTTGTTCGAGGGACAAACAGTTTCCGTCAGGGTGGGATCATCGTAACGATGGTTTTCCGATAAATCCAACTCACGCAGCGGAGAAATAAAACACGATCGTATCATTCACCTGTGCCATCACTGTCGGTGGGACGAAGAAGCTTCCTTCTCTCCCTACCTCGATCTAAAAACATAAAGGAGTCAGTAACAAGTATGACCACTGGCATAGGCAGGCTGGCACTCACGACATGCGTTTGGTAACCTAGTACGACTCGGACAAGATTCAACGCAATACCGACAACGATGAGGAGCAGTCGCCAAGCCCTTGAGTGATGCGTGTACATCGGTGACTCGTTGGCTGGCCAAGTTGGACGAGAGTGAAGGGCCAAACGAGGGAAGTTAGGGAACGATTGATATACTTGGACGAACGTGGAGTGCGGTAAATCCAGGAGCGCGGACGGGGACGGATGCTGAGCGGCCACCCGCCTGCCTATAAGTGTCTGCTTGGAACAAACGGGGCTATCATTATCACCCGAGGTGGAGAAGACTCGGAAGTAGATGGATTCACTAACTGACAGCGTTGCCACGTGCCAATACATGTGAAACTTACTGGTAAAGGTGGACCAGCCGCGAGGGCGACAAACCGAAAATCTTCAAGGTTCAAGGTTCAGGCGCCCTGTAGGGAGATGATATCAAGTTTGTATTATGAAATGATCACGAGAGGCTGAAAGATTCAAGTTGTGGTCGATGTTGAACGGTCTCAATTTGAGTCCGCTGGCTTTCTTTTCATATAGTTCTGGAGAGCGATCGTCGACTCGGAGGCGCTTCTCAACCAGCCGGGTGTGAGGGAGTGCAAGGTTATTCGGGGATCCAACGTGGACCAGGGTATTTCGTAGACTCGGATGTCCTGCCAATAGATCATGGCTATCTTTGCACTCCAATGAAGCGGCGAATTGGCGACAATCTACCTGCCGAATGTCCGCTTGAACGATGCTTGACGATCGCAACCGTGAAGGCTGGCGATCCCGAACTTGTGACTTTTTTGTATTGAATTCTCACCGGCTCGCTCTGTGACTAATTAGGAGGACTCAATGGTGTCGCCCAAGTAGGTTCCAATTGCCATCTCCCATCGTCCCAAGAACACACTCCTCCCATCTCGTAGACTGCCGCCACCCGCAGATCACACCAGATTCCCTTCTTTTTAGGCTTCTTCTTCGCACCCCGCGATACGTGACGCTGAAAGCACGAGTCGCTCCGGGCACGGGGATTTCCATGCGATTTTGCTGTCTCGAATCCGCAGATGTTGTTGTGGTAGCGGGGAAAGCGTGACAATTAATCAATGGTATAGTCTCAAGGCTCTGACCCCCTACTTACTGCCTGCCGCGCGCCGTGGACTCGGTGATATCGATTGAATTATTGGCAGGTGATGCATAATGGGAGGGTCCGTCAGCCCCAGCATTTTAGGGTTAAAAACCTGTTTTTCAGCCCTTGAACCCATGGCGGGCGTCGACGGCCATCAACCAGCCATCATCGACATCACCAGCATCGGTGACCTCGACCCGTCCCAGACCTTCATGATCAGGGCATCAAAATCCATCGCTCGTCAGCGGAGGTCCATCCACGCGTCCCCAGAGTTTCCGTGATGGTGCCGAATAAGCGTCTAAAAGACAGGATAGTCTGTGAAGAATGTCTTAAAGGGGGCGCGTTCTGAAACATAAATTGTCTCGCCCTTTCCTCTCGATGACCCAAACGACGG
>Ga0307516_10010329_pt1 | contig 10278 bp, 5 predicted proteins | sample 19_EM_MG_FD_203310 | JGI IMG/M metagenome (GOLD analysis project Ga0307516, IMG submission 203310) | Populus trichocarpa ectomycorrhiza microbial communities from riparian zone in the Pacific Northwest, United States - 19_EM | ecosystem: Host-associated > Plants > Roots > Unclassified | place...
GCCCGGATACGACGAGGTGCTCAGGTTGGTGACCGTCCACGCCTGCGTCGCCGCGTGCACATAGAACGCGCGGTCGACCGAGCACGAGTACTGCCACGTCAGGTAAAGCTTCAGGCTGGCCGCCGTGACACGTTTGCCGGTCAGCCCATCGTCCGTCCGCGTTCGCGTACTGGTCCATGCTGGCCTTGGACTGGTCCGCTTCCCGGCGACTCGTTGCGGCGTCGAAGCCGTGCTCCCCCGCAGTGGTCGTCGTACCCGGGCTGAGCTCGTGGGGCTGGTAGCCGTCCAGACCGGCGGCGACCTTCTCAGGCGTACGCCCGGAGCCACCATCCGCGCTCGTCGCGGACGCCGGGACGTACCCGCTCAGCCCTGTGTTCGCACCCTCCTGCTGGTGCGGCAGGCCGGCAACAGTCCTGACGCCCGCCCACGCCTGCGGCAGCCGAAGGAAACCGTCGAGCCAGCCCAGCGGAAACCCGCCGTCATGAACCACCTGCACGGGCACCGCAACGGTCAGCCCGAAGACCAGGACCGTCAGGAACGCACAACGCCGCCACCAAGCCATCGCCGACCAACCCTCGTGTTATGCGCCCTGGCACGAGGAGTATTCGAGTTGATGATCATGGCGTCAAGCACACCGACGGTTTATCTCGTGAATATTTGGCGTCGTCGCTTGACAATCCGACACCACGTCCGAAACTCCGCCGAATCTTCGAAAATCGCGCGGCAGAACCGAAATCAGCCGTCGGCTCCCAGCCTGTCGCCGACCGCAGCGGATACCTGGGCAGGAATATCCGATGTGGACGAATACGCCACCTGGGAGACGTTTCGGGTGGCCGGCGAGGCGCCACCGACGACCAGGAACTGCTGAGCCGGATACCGCCCGGCCAGTGCGCGGACCGCACCGTCGGCGATGCCGGGCACGGCGGCGATGACCGCGCATCGTCCCGCCACCAGGGTTCCCGCGAACGTCTGGGCGTTGGCCACCGACTGCTCACCAGTCACGGCCAGATACCGCACCTGGCCATGCGTCCGCGTCGACGCCGCCTGCATACCGGCCCACACCGGCGCGGCGTCCGGTCCGGCCACGCCCCGCCCGTCAGTCAACAGACAGGCGGTCACGTCGCGGTACTCCCGCGCTCTCGGCTCGACCGCCGCCGGCCACAAGGCCCAAGTCAACAGCGCCAGGACAAGCACCAGCGCGCCACCGACGAACATCCGCATCTGCCGGCGGCTCCATGCCGGGGGCAGGCGCAATTCACGCAACCGCCACCGCGTTCGCATCGATCCCCGAAGCCGCTTGTCAACCTGTCCGCCCAACACGGCGCTGAGCCTAACCGGCCTGTCCAGCCTCCTGGCCGGTGTCAGATCCCTCGACGCCACCATCTCGGGCGGCGGAAGCGTGGACATCCCTCCGGCACGCAGAGGGCACAGTCGGTGCCGCGCCGGTGATGGTCATGGGCACGTCGTTCATGGCCGCACACGCACACGGCGGCCTCACGCGTCATCGATTCACCCACAGCAGCGAAGAGCGCGCTCTCCGCCTCCACCTCGGGCGCTACTCGGTGACGTACGTAACAACGGAAACGGTAAAGGCAGAGCTGCCAGAAAGAACCATACGGAGACCCCACGAGGCCCACTCCCCATTTATGAAGGCTTCACCGATCACGACTCGGGACCGGACGATAATCCGCCGCATCGGTCTTTGCAAAGCAGGAGCCCCCGTCCCATTCGTACCGTTAAGGGGCCATCGTTCATGTGCCATATAGGCCAAATCTAGACAGTGAAGCACAACCAGTGACATCGATTGCGGCGCAATTCTGAGTGCAGTCGAACGAGTGACTAACATCGCCACGAGGTCATGACATTCGTCATGATCACGATGATCCGATCACCGCTACGCAGAGCTCGCGGACGGCGGACTTGAGTGCAGAAGGCTCAAGGTCGCCGGGGCCGCGTTACTCCCAATTCGCTGTTGCCGGGAAGTGTGTCCGTTCGTCAGCCAACTGCACCGCTTCCCCCCGGACCGTTCATCCGATCTACCGGTGATTCGCCAGCCTCGATCTGGTGCGATCAGCCCTCGGAGCGCCCAGGTGGGCACACAGGAAGGAAGACACAATGGGGTGGAATCTGCTGGGGCGGGTCGCGGCGGGGGCCGCGGCGGCGGTTCTGGTCGGGTTGGCGACCGCGTCGCCTGCCTTCGCTGACACGACGGTCGGCGTGAACCCCGGCAACGTGCCCACCACAGCGTCCGCGTTTGGGACGCACGAGTGCGACGAGAACTTCGGCGGCGGCCCGTACGCGGACAGCGACGTGTGGGTGTTCGTCCTGCCCGGAAACCAGGACACGGCCGGCGACTTCGTCTCGGTCACCGCGACGTTCGGTGCGAACGCAACGCTGACCATCCCGGCGGACGGCGGCGCCGTCGTCACCGACAAGGGAACGAGCAAGGCCTGGATCGCCACACCAGCAGGGTGGACACTCACCGGCGCGTCCGCGGTCATCACCGGCACGGCCAACAAGTTCAACCTCACCCACACCTGCCCGGCCGGTGGCAGCGGCCAGACGCCGACGCCCACCCCGTCGGGCTCGCAGGCGACCGCATCCCCCAGCCCGACCGGCGTATCCGCCTCGGAAACGCCTGGTGGCTCGACCGGTGGCTCGACAGATAATTCGACCGGCGGCTCAGCCGGTGGGGTGTCCGAAAGCCTGCCGCTCACCGGTGCTGCGGTGACGGGCGTGGCGCTGTCGGGCGCGGCACTCGTGGCGGGCGGGATCGTTCTGCTGGTCGCCCGCCGACGGCGGGGCGAGCTCGTCTTCTCCGCCGAGGGTGACACCCCGGCCAAGGCCGACGACGCGAGCTGAGCAACACCCAGGCGTAACCGCCCGCGGGCCGGTGCCACTGGTGCCATCGGCTGCGGTCTTCTCCATCCCTTAAAAACGGGGGTTTCATTGCCACTCCGCCGCTCGGCAGTGGCTGTGCTCGCATTGGCCGTTATCGGGGCGATGGTCCCCAGCGTGTCCTCTGCCTACACCGCGCAGTCACCCGACCACACGTTCAGTGCCAAGCAGCTGCCGCGCCCGGAACGCTCGCGTGACGTGAAGGAACGCGACAGCGACCCGAACGCCGTCCTGGTCCGCTTCAAGCGCGACGCGACCAGGTCGGCGAAGGACCGCGTCCTGTCCCGCAAGGGCGTCCGTGCCTCGTCCGCGGTCGCCGGGACCGGCTGGGTCAAGGTGCGCGGCGACAGCTCCGCCGTCGACCTGTCGCGCAGTCTGCGCAAGGACCCGGCGGTCGCCAGCGTCAGCCTCGATTACAAGCGCAAGGCCACCGCCGCGCCGAACGATCCGGCGTACGCCTACGGTGACCAGTCCTACCTGAACACCGTCCGGCTGCCCCAGGCCTGGGACCGGACCAAAGGCTCCACCAGCCAGATCATCGCGGTGGTCGACACCGGTGTGAACACCGCGCACCCGGACCTGACCGGGCGGACGGTGGCCGGCTACAACGCCATCACCCCGGGCGCCTCGCCGGCCGACGACAACGGCCACGGCACGATGGTGGCCGGCATCGCCGCCGCCAACACCAATAACAGCATCGGCGTCGCAGGCGCCGCGTGGACCGCCCGGATCATGCCGGTCAAGGCCCTCGATGCCGACGGCGCCGGGTACGACTCGGACATCGCCGAGGGCATCATCTGGGCCGCCGACCACGGCGCCAAGATCATCAACTTGTCGCTGGGCGGCCCGGAGGAGAGCAGCGTCCTGCACGACGCGGTCGCGTACGCGACCGGCAAGGGCGCCGTGATCGTGGTGGCCGCGGGCAACGACGGCGACGGGCAGGCCCAGTACCCGGCGGCGTACCCCGAGGTCATCTCGGTCGCGGCGACCGACGCCACCGGCAAGCTCACCGACTTCAGCTCGTACGGCGACTCGATCGACGTGGCCGCCCCCGGCGTCGGCATCGTCTCCACCGGCCTCGGCTCGGATTACTACATCGGCGACGGCACCTCGTTCTCCGCGCCGATCGTCTCGGGCACGGCCGCGCTGGTCCGGACGCTCTACCCGTCGCTGACCCCGGCGCAGGTCCTCTCGAGGATCCGCGAGACGGCCCGCGACGCCGGCCCGCGCGGCATCGACCCGTACTACGGCTGGGGCGTCCTCGACGCGTACGCCGCGGTCGGCGGCAGCTGGACGACCGACTTCCCGGCACCGTCGCTGGGCGCGAACGAGCCCAACGACGTGCCCGCCCGGGCCGTCGCGTTCAGCGGCTCCATCACCGGCACCATCGGCGCCGAAGGCGACGTGGACTGGTTCAAGTTCACCACGGACGACCTCAAGGCCGTCGACGTCACGGTGACCCCGCCGTCGTATGACGAAAACTGGTACCAGAACCTTGACCCGATGGTCGCCGTCTACGACAGCAACCTGCGTTTGGTCGGCGAGTCCGACGTGGCCCCATCGGGCGGCGCCGAGACGGTCTCCGCGAAGATCGAACCAGGCACCTACTTCGTCTCGGTGCGTAACTACAACGGCGCCGCCGACACCCGCTCCTACACCCTTTCGCTGGCCACCGCGCCGGTGCCGATGTTCGGGGCGTACCAGTCGAACCCGACCGGGTCGTGGCCGGAGACCGTGGCGATCGGCGACGTCACGGGTGACGGCCGCAACGACGTGGTCTTGGCCACCAGCTTCTACTTCGACGCGGTCAACGACCACAAGCTCTTCGTCTACGCCCAGAAGCCCGACGGCACTCTCGACGTGCCGGTGAAGTACGCCACCGGGCTCCAGGACTCGGACAACGCCGGGCTCGCCCTGCTCGACGCGACCGGCGACGGCAAGCTTGACGTCGCGCTGGCCACCAGCGCGGGCGTGGAGATCTTCCGGCAGACCGACGCGGGCACGCTGGAGTCGACCGGTGCCGTGGCTGATACCTCCGGCAGCCAGGCGCTCACAGCGGGCGACATGGACGGTGACGGCGACACCGACCTGGTGGTCAGCGCCACCGACGGGATCAAGCTGCTCACCCAGGAGACCGACCACACCTTCACCGTGTCGTCGGTTACCAGCGACAACACCGACGAACTGGAAGTCGGTGACGTCGACGGCGACGGCCGCGCCGACGTGGTCGGTCTGGGCGGCACCATGGTGCGTGTCTGGCATAACACGAACGCCGGCTGGAACCTCACCGAGCACCCGACCGGCACCACCGGGAGCATCAGCGGCATCGAGGTGGCCGACGTCTCCGGCGACGGCCGGGCCGACATCGTCGCCAGCCTCGGCGGCAACCGCCCGGACTCGTTCGTCGCCGTCTACCGGCAGAACGCCATCGGCGGGCTCGACGCGCCGCAGATGGTCGCGGTGGCGGACATTCCTGAGCCGGTCGAGGCGGCCGACGTCAACGGCGACGGCCGGACCGACGTGGTGGCCGCGCACGGCGGCTGGAACACGCTCAGCACGCTGCCGCAGCAGGTGGACGGTTCGCTCGGCGCCCCCGCCGTTTCGCCCATCCCGTACGCCTCGCACTACAACCCGCAGGGCCTCGCGCTGGGCGACATCGACGGCGACTCCAGGGTCGACGTAGTCATCGCCGACAGCAACCACGGCCTGGTGGTGCTGCACAACGGCACCGAGCCGAGCCCGGTGGGCGAGCAGGGCTGGGTGCAGGACGTGTCCCCGGCCGACTTCGCCACCGGCGTGCCGATCGCGGCGCAGCCGACCGTGACCTTCGCCCGGGACGTGGACCCCACCTCGGTGACATCGTCCACGGTGCGGCTGGTCAACGGGAAGACCGGGGCGGCACTGTCGGCGGACGTGTCGGTCAGCGGCAACACGGTGACTTTGTCCCCGACCGCGGCACTGCAGGACAACACGCCGTACCGGATCACTGTCAGCGGCCTCAAGGACAGCTCGGGCGCCGCCCAGGCGGAGGAGTTCAGCACCACCTTCCGAACGGTCGACCTCGCGCCGCCGGCGGTCGGCAGTCTGAAGGCGGTCGGCGCATACCCGAACGCGACGCTGACCTGGACCCTGCCGGCCATCACCGACCTGAACCAGGTCATCGTCCGGTCCGCCGCCGGCACCACCGCGCCGTCGTCGGCCACCACCGGCACCGCGGTGTACGCGGGCACCGGCACCTCGGTCACCGCCACTGGCCTGGTCGCCGGCACCACCTACACCTTCCGGGCGTGGGTGAAGGACCGGTCCGGCCTGTACAGCGCCGGGCCGACGGTGCAACTGCTCGGCACCGGCGCCACCATCACCAGCAATGTCACCGCGCTGAAATACGGCAGCACGGTGACCATCACCGGCAAGCTGACCCGCAAGGACACCGGCGCCGGCCTGGCCGGTCTGCCCGTCCAGCTGTACGGCAAGTACAAGGGCTCCTCCTCGAACACGCTGATCGCCACGGTGACCAGCGGCACCAGCGGGGCGCTCACGTACAGCCACAAGCCGGCCAAGGGCGTCAGCTACGAGTGGCTCTACCGGGGTTCCACCGCGTACGCCGGCACAGTCAGCAGCCTGCGGACGGTGACGGTGGCGACGGTGGTGACCGGCACGCTGTCGAAGACCTCGTTCGGCCTCGGCGGGACGGTGACCCTCTCCGGCTCGGTGTCGCCCAACCATTCGGGTCAGACGGTCTACCTCCAACGCCTGGTCAGCGGGTCGTGGAAGAACACCACGAGCAAGACGCTCTCCTCATCGAGCACGTACTCGTTCTCCATCAAGCCGACCAGCAAAGGCACGTACTACTACCGGGTGTACAAGTACGCCGACACCGACCACGCCGCGGGCTACAGCCCGCAGCGGAGCTTCAAGGTCTACTGACCTCGTCGGCAGCTTCCAACCGGCTCCCCCGTCCGACCACGGCGGGGGAGCCGGCACTACGCGCTCAGTCGAACGGTGCCCCAGCCGCCAGGCGATCGTGGTGACAACGGCGGGTAGCGGCTCCTGTGCTACGATAACGCCCGTTGCAGTTTTGATTTCCGTAGACGTTTTCGGGCGCCTGATGGGTTATCTGAACCCATTCCAGGCGCCTTTTCGTTTGTCGTGTCGGTTCGGCGCGAGTGATCAACGCGGCGGCGCACGAGTCCGCACAGTGCGGTCTCGAACAGCCTGCGAAGGAGCAGACATGACTACAGGTACCGTGAAGTGGTTCAACGCCGACAAGGGCTTCGGCTTCATCACCCCGGACGACGGTGGCGCCGACGTCTTCGCCCACTTCTCCGCGATCTCGGCGAGCGGCTTCCGCAGCCTCGACGAGAACCAGAAGGTGGAGTTCGACATCACCCAGGGCCAGAAGGGCCTTCAGGCGGAGAACATCCGCCCGCTCTGATCCACGCTTTGCGAACGGCGGCCCGCTGGTTCAGCGGGCCGCCGTTCGGCGTTTCACGCCTCCTAGTGTCGCGTGATGCCGTTCGCATTACATGCTTTTGTACCGGGGATGGCGCACTTAGACCTTGGTCGATATTCGCCCACAGGGGGGGCGAAACGCGTCCAAGATCTTCCAAACACACCGCGATAACCGGATAGAACGGACTCCCGCTGCCCGCAAAGGCCGACCGGCACCCCGGCGCGCCGCCGAGTTTCGGGCATTTCGGTACTTCCGCGAGTACGCCTGCCAGCTCGCGCGAACAGACCCGCCAACCGGGACGCGACGCATCCACGCCGCGTGACCGGTGTGAACGCATCGGCGCGACCCGTCAGGTGCTCGCCGCCGCGCGGCGGTCCAGGGTCGCATGGTCGATCTTGCCGTTCGGGTGGGTTGGCAACGCGTCCACCGCCACCAGCCGGGCGGGTAGTGCCGCCGCGGGCAATGAGCTGAGAATGTGCCGCCGTACAGCGGCCCGGTCCAGTCGGCCGGGTTCGCTCAGCGCCACGTAGCCGACCAGCTGTCCACCCGCGACACCCACCCCCGCAGCGGCGACACCGGGGGCTGTCGCGATCGCATGCTCGACCTCGGCCCGCTCCAGCCGTACGCCGCCGAGCTTGAGCTGGTCGTCTTCGCGCCCGAGCCAGTGCAGTACGCCGTCCTCCCGCCGCGTTACCAGGTCTCCGGTGCGGTGGTAGGGCACGCCGTCGAGGTCGTGCCGGGCGATCGTTTCGAGCTCGGCGAGTCCCGGACCGGCCACGTGCAGCACGTCGTCGGCGACGCGGATGGTGGTGCCGGGGATCGGGCGGCCGATGGGTACGGTACGGCCTTCGGCATCTGCCGGCGTGCAGGCGTGCACGGTCGTCCACACGGTGTACTCGGTCGGTCCGTACTCGTTGTACAGGCGGGCCGCGGGCAGGTGCCGGTAGTGCTCGCCGACCAGCGCCGGTGGGCACGCCTCCCCCGCAACAATCACAGTGGACAGTCCGGCCAGATCGCCGGCGAGGCCGCCGCGCAGCGCCACCGAGTACAGCGACGGGAGCAGCAGCAGGTGGCTGGGGCGGTGGCGGCGGGCGGCGCGGCCCAGGGTCACCAGGTCAGCCGCCCGGTCGCAGGGGATCACCAACGTCCCCCCGCAGGCCAGCGTCCAGTAGATCCCCGCGACCGAGCTGTCGAACGAGATCGACGAGCAGAGCAGGAATGCCCGTACCGGATCCGGATAGACCGCGATCCGGGCGGCGGTCGAGTACGCCAGAGCGGACGCCGACACCGTGACACCTTTCGGGCGACCGGTGGAGCCGCTGGTGAAGCAGGTGTACGCCAGGCGGCCCCGACGCGTGACCCGCTCATCCGGCAGGTCGTCCAGATCGACGTACGCGAGCCCGGGCAGTGGTTGTGGTAGGCCGGGTTCGGCCACCGCGACTGTGGCGCCGCTGGCTTGAGCCAGGTACCGCTGGCGGTTGGGCGGGAAGAGCGCGTCGACTGGCACGTACCGCGCTCCGGCCCGTAGCACGCCGAGCATCCCGACCACCGCCCACCGCGACAGCCGGGCATGCACCACGACCGGGTCACCGTCACCGATGCCGCGCTCGGCCAGGGCCGCCGCGGTGGCCGCGCTGAGGGTGTCCAGCTCGGCGTACGTGAGCGTGCCGGTGCGGTCAAGGATCGCGGTACGGCCGCTGGCGAGACGTGGCTCGACCAGGTCAAGGATATGCCCGGGGTAGCCGGTCATCGGCCGGCTCCGGCGAACGCGGGCAGGACCGCGAGGTACGCATCGACCAGTCGTTCCACATGGGAGGCGGCCACCAGCCCCGGATCGTACGCGACTTCCCCACGGCCGCCGGGGTGGATGGTGACCAGTATTGGCGTACCGAGGATCACCGATGGCGGCGTCTCGGTGCCCAGCGGCGTCAACGTGAAGCGTGGCTCCTCGATCGGTGGTGTCATGGCCGGCCGGGCGATGTACCGGAACGCCGGGGCGGCCCGAGCGCCGGCGAGCACGTCGAGCAGGCCGGGCACCGCGCGTAGCACCGGCACCAGCGGGATATCGTCCGCGTACGCCTGCCGGCAGGCGGTGTCGACCCGGCGGAGCAGCTCGGCGGGGTCCGGGTCGCCGGTCATCGGCAGCCGCACGGTGAGCACGTTGAGCAGGAAGCCGACGGTGTCCCACTCCGACGGGATCCGGCCAGGTGTGATGACCGGCAGCACGGCCTCGGCGGTGTCGCCGGGTGGGTACAGCGCCGCGGCGAACGCGGCGAGCAGCAAGGTGAACGGCGTGCTGCGGGCCCGCCGGGCGGTGGCCCCGACGGCCCGCCACAGGTCGTCGCCAAGCGTGAAGGTGACTACGGCGAGCGGATAAGTCCGTTCGCCTTCACTGGACAGCGTTGGCGGGCCGGACGGACCGAGGCCGCACAGGCGTTCCCGCCACCGCGGGACGACCTCGGCGATGCGTTTCTGCCACTGCGGCGACCGGTCGTCGGCGGCGATGTCGGCGTACTGCATCACCGACGCGTCCAGGCGCCCGCCGGCGAGCCGGGCGTGGTATGCGGTCACCACGTCGCGCGCTATCACGGTGAGAGACCACGGGTCGGCAGCCCCATGGTGAGCGGCGAGATCGAGACGCCCGCCGACGAGCCGTGCCCGCAGCGCCGGTACCTGGCCGCCGGGCAACGGGCCGTCGAATCCGCCACCGCCGGTGTCGAGACCGACTGGGACGGGGGGCAGGATCCGCTGCCCGGCCCCGTCACGGACGGTACGCAGCGCCTCGTGTCTCACGACCACATCGTCGAGCGCGGCGGCGAGTGCGGCGGGGTCGATCGCACCTGTCACTGTGTACGAGCGCTCGACGGTGAACCGGGGGCGGCGGATCCGGGCCGGGTCGTGCCGCTCGACCTCGTCAAGCAGTTCCT
>Ga0307516_10010330_pt1 | contig 10277 bp, 9 predicted proteins | sample 19_EM_MG_FD_203310 | JGI IMG/M metagenome (GOLD analysis project Ga0307516, IMG submission 203310) | Populus trichocarpa ectomycorrhiza microbial communities from riparian zone in the Pacific Northwest, United States - 19_EM | ecosystem: Host-associated > Plants > Roots > Unclassified | place...
CTCCGCTACCTTCAAGCTCGTTGACAACCACAGAATGGAGGACGGAGTTGACGGCGAGGTTCCTGACGCTAACCTCGAGGCAGACGTTGGAGTAACATCCAGGGGACACGAACTCCGAGCTCTGCATGTCGTCCACAGGTTGTAGGTCTTCTTCGATGCCACCAAGATCAGGACGCGATCCAGGAGACCACCAGAGAACGATATCTTGCTTTACGAGGCGCCGGGCAAACGTCACGTCGGCCAGGTATAACGGCTGGTCTCCATCGATATTCCCAACAGGCACGTTGAAGTAATCGGCCAAGGAAACCATCCGGTCTAGCCACTGTCCAAGACCCAGATAACGAAGGATCATCTTCTGCGCTACAGCGCTCTGCCAGGGGAATACATCGAGGGAGTGTGGTCCTTTTGTCTGTGGTAAGGCGAGGGTGGGGAACTTCGCCAGCGCGGGGACGCTGCGCTCGAAGTAAAACCTATCCTTCATGGATGAGATCACCATGGTGTACGATTGGTCCCCTTGCAGTCCAATTTCTCGCGAGACGGCTTTGAGTGCAGTGGCTTCGTTGCTGTGGTAGTTGGTCGTGAATTCCCGCGCGGGCAAATACTCGATGGAGGTGCATCTTGTTGTAAATTCGGCCTGCTTCTCAAGAAGGTTTTCGTAGGTTTCGGAGAGTCGAGGGATGGGTTGACGGCGAGTAGCAGGGTCGACTATATGAAGTTTGACCGGCCCGTCAGGGGAGAAGAGAGCGAACACATGCACGGGTGCGTTGGATGAACACGCGTGGTATAGGAAGATGTACTTTCCGACCTTCCCCCCGTCCAGATACGTGCCAGAAGGATCCGTGGCCGAGTCGAGTTGTACGAGGTCCAACCCAGACGCCCGGGCTTTATAAAGCGTGACGCCAAACTCCTCGACACCACACGTTTTCCCTAGCTTCATGACAGCCCGAAGCTCGAGAGGGACCTTGACTTTTTGTCAGTATGTCTACCGGGTTCAGTACTGGAACGTTCGTACTTGTAGCTCATATACCCCATCAACGTTTGGTTCATTTGTCAGGTTGACAAAGTGCTCCTGGCTTTCGATATACAACTCCTCGCGCACGGTGAGTTTGTACAAATTGAGGCAAGGTCGGTCGTGGGGTAGGGTGCGGGTGACCTTCTTGGCGGAATACTCGCCGGTTTCAAACTGATCTTCTCGGGGGGTTCGAAGGTGGACATAAAATTCCCGTGGAATACGGAGAGGTACTAAGTGTAGCTCCCCCTTCACTGAGAGCCACAGGTCGAATCGCCCTGGACGATCACCTTGGCGAATTTGAACGATATCCCACCGGTGGATTGTCCTGAGATTGCGACTGCCGAACATCCTGGAGGCACCTTCGGCAGGGTCAGAAGCTCCAACAAAGAGCTTGCTGAACTGAAGCGCCCGTGCGGATTCCAACCACTTTCGGTAGTCCTTCTTCCAGGTGAGGTTTCCACGGCGTAGCGCGAGCTCTGGTTGTGGTTCGGGAGACTCCTGCCTTACTTCCGCAGACTTCTTCCGTTTGACCACTGCTGTGCGAGAAAGAGGACCCTGAGAAGGGTTACCAAAATCTTCGATATCCATCATATCCTCCTGTCGTTTCTGCTTTGGTGCACCAGGCTTGAAGAAATCGGTAACCTTATGCTGGCGGAACTTGTCGTCCAGCGCGGAAACTCGACGGTGTAACCAGTCTGGGTGTCGGATGCGGGGAACGGGGTTTGGCACTCGTTGCATAGCCGCGGGAATAGTGATGAGTTTTTGGATGACGGAGCCGAGGCGCTCGATGTAGTAACCCCAGTCGAGGATATGACGAAGGTCAAAGTTGACCATACTGTTGTCCTTGAGCCACTTACGGAGATACATCCTCTTTACGCTTTCCTCTGCAGAAAATATGGCAATGGGGATGGCGCGTTCCGTGACGGGGGCTCCCATAGGTCGGGCGGAGATGATGAATTTGCATGCAAGGCCCTTGTCCTTCACCATCTGGTCACCCAAGAATTCCGCAAGACGCTTCGCAGTGCTGATCGAGGTTGACTTCTGACCGCCGTACTCAGCAAGAGTCTTGGACATGCTTCGGTTTTCAGCGATGAGGTCCACGAGTTCATCAAGGGGCAGACTCTCCGCCTTGCTGTAAAGGACATCCAACCAACGATCCGCTACCTCAGCAACCGCAGCGTAACACTCTTCGGTCGTCGTACCCAGGAGGTACTTCTCGAAGAGTTGAGATTGGAAGGTCTTGATAAGCTGGAGCTCTCCTCGTCGTTTAACCTCGAAACCCTTCAACTCCGCAAGGCTGCCGTCGTCATTGAATACAGCATAACGTTTCTTCAGAAGTTTGTCCTCCTCCTTGGAAGATGGCAAGATCATCGCCTTGTAGGGACCATCCAGCTCGAAGAAGATCGAGTTCTCGCTGTGAACCTTGTAGTCACCGGTGTCGGGATCGTAGTCGTGATATTGGTGGTTCGTGAATTTGGCGTGGACCAGGTGATTAAGCATAGTACATGGGTAGGAGAAAGCGATGGACTTTCCGTTGTTCAGTTTGAACTTGAAGTTCTCGGGGAAGACAGATGGGAGCATACACCAAATACCGTCGGTATCCAGTTCCAGGGGACGACCAATCTGTTCAACGAGTTGCCTCGCCATCTGAATGATCGTTGCGCCAGTCAAACAGGTAATGCCAGCCATCTCCATCGAGTGCCAACGAGCTCCCTTCCTCATGACGTAGCCGTAGAAGGAGTTGAGAATACACTTGTGAGCCAGCTGGAGGGAGTCGTAGAGTACGATCATCTTTTTCGCCTCGTCGACCTCCGCGAGTGACTTTCCCTCCTCCACGGCAACGTCCAGGTTCTTCTTCCACGTCTTGTGCAGGCCCTTGTACTCGTAACGGCGGTCTCTGAACCTGCGCACGGTATCGACATAGAAGGGGTTCTCGCGTTGACAGATGATCGCCTCCCGGTTTTCCACCTTGGTATCCTTGATTTTCTTGTAGACCTTTCGTGAATAATCGCCGAGGCGCTTGTGCAGGAGGGTCGTCTGTTCGCTTTCCGCCAGATCGGTGAACTTTCTCTGCGGTCCACCAGGTTTCTTTGGTGGGAAGGTCTCGTGGTTCAGGGCGTGTTTGATCATGTTAAACTCGTCCCTCCTTGCAGGGAAGAATTCACCTCTCCACGCCCACATCATTCGTCGGTCACAAGTCTTCCCTGGCCGGTTGTAGTCACAAACAGCGCATACGCCCTCGTCAACGACGGAATCAGGTTGTAACCGGTTGGACAACATGATGTTTGGATACATGGCAGCGACGTCAAGGTGGTAAATGAGAGGAGTGTCGGTACGGATTGGGCTGTTGTACATCTCCATGAGTTTGGCAGTGATCGCCGACTTGACCTCGTCGTAGTTCGTGACGCTTTCCAATGGGGAATTGGATTCTTCAACGATACAGAAAGTCAGCGCGGAGTCCAGATCGTCGATCAACTGCGGAGGTGGTTAGGCCGCGTGGTGCATGGTCGAATCTCGTGAACTAACCTGTTGTACTGCAGAAGGCACGATTTTGAAATTGGCAGGGATGTCACTGCGGAAAACACCCGCCTCCAGGGCCTCCACGTGTCCGCCGACATATGTCTCCGAAGCCACGAGATGGCCATCGAACATGGTCCCGTGCGATTCTTCGTGCCTGTTTGGCATAATCACATTTCCGCGGTAGGCTTCAACCTGTGATAGTTCAGTGCTACTTCCCGGGTAAGGGAGGAGTGTGCAAACCATAAGCAGAGTTTCACAAAGGGTACCGCTGCCCTTCCGTAGGACCTCGTCTGGGCAGAGCGCGATGATGTTACAGAGGGAGAAAATGAACGGGTGGACGTATTTCATGTAGAGATAGTAGGTTGCAACCGCATCGGAGACTGAGTACTGGGCGAGAATTTGGGGTTGTTCCATCGCATACCTAGAGGTGGGTTCAAAGAGAGAAGGGGTGAGGGCGGGATTCAAACGTACGGAGTCATTAGCTCTGGGTCAAGTTCGAGAGGGTGGTAACCGAGTTTTGCCGTTGTTACGGCCTTCAAACCTTGACTACCTTGTGGAAGGTACGAGTCTCGTTTGACCCAGCGGAAGCAATCCATATGCACACACCCTCTACACTTGTACTCGTCCTCCGAGTCCTTCTGGAACCCGATTTCCAGATACATGTCGATCCCATGAGCCTTAGCTCTCGCATTTAGGAAGGGGAAATCGAAGAAGTCTCCGTTGAACGTCGCCGTGACGGTCGGTTTGACCTCTTGGAAGTGGGAAAAGAACCGACGAATCACGGCCTCCTCGTCTGGCTCGTTAAAGATGCTGAAGGGACCCTCGTAACCTTCCCTCGGGGTGTATTCGAAGTCCTCGATGTCTTCGCTTACGATCTCCCGGTTGGTTATGAGGTATCCCTGTCCATCAATCATGTAGGAGATCATCATAACCTGGTCAATCTCCTGGTCCGGGAATTTGAGGGGGGCCTTCGTCGTCTCGATATCGAACGCCATAACCACAGGGTCCGCACGCTTGACGCGTTCAGCGAGTAATTTGATCACGGGTTGTCCAGCATCGAACGCAACCGTATACCAGAGGCCGACCCGCATCTCGTTGTCAATTGCGACTCGGAGGTAGTAGGGGACGTCGTACTCCCGAATGTCTATGATGGCGTCCCTCGGGTCCCTGTCACGGCCACCAGCTGCAGTACCCTGAGTCTCCGTGTCCTGGTCGTCACCGAACTCTCCGTCGATTTCGATCCGAGTGCTAGCGTCGGCCGTAGCGTTTACTACCTCGGCATAAGCATCAACAGCGTCACGCTTGGCGCCGTTCGCAATGGCCAAAGGGGCAACGTCACGGCGAACTGTGAGGAGATCTGAGACGTTCCTAAAGCATAACTGCAGGTAAAGCCGTTGGTGCCCCATAAGGTGGTTTGGCAGTTTCAGGTCTTCCTTGCGGCGACGAACGATGCGAGAAACGATGCCTTCATACTTCTTCGTTAACCACTCTTCAACTATAGTCTCCGTACCGCTCTGGTTGGATTGCATAAGGAGAGAGCCACCATAAAACAACGAGACTTACCTTGGCAGCGATGTAGAAGTACGGTTCGGACAGGTATGTGACCTTGAACATGCTACCGTCATCCTCGATGAAGTAGTAATCGACACCAGCCTTTCCTGACGGCCATTCGGGATCCTTCACCAAAGTCTGATGAGGGTTGCGTGGTGAGCGTTTGCGGGTCAGTTTACCTCACACCACCGTACGCACAGGATGCATATTGACCAGCCAGCCCTCCCTTCGCGGCCCCTCCTGAATCTTTGGGAATCCGATTCTCTCATCGACCTCATCGCTCAATCGGACCTGCTCAAAGCGCTCCGCAAGCTGGTTGCCTTCCTCATCGCGCGTCGGGATATTCGTAGGCGCGTTTGATCCGCCTCGTCCTCTGCCGCGTGCGCGATAGCCTCCACCTCTGGAACGGTATGACCCTCCGCCGCGGAAACCGCGATTTCGTGATGAGCCAAATCCGCCACGCGCCATGTTGTGTAGAAATCGCCTACGACGGTACCGGCTACCGCACAGGCAACAGGGTTCGCGGATTGAAATTGATCGCGTCGTATCTCGCGAATTGCGACGTGACCTGTTTAGGGTAGGTCTTCGGAGATTCCCAGATCACCAAGAACCGGAAGGCTGACACCGCTAACAACGCCGCCACCCGGATCCTCTGAAGGTGAGTACGAAACTCCCCAGAAACTGTTCTCAATCGCCCTGTCACCGTCCCTACGATTCGAACAAGTGGTCTAATGGGCGGATTGACGGTGTCACGACGATGGATCGTTTGATTCAACTTTGGGTGGGACAGCTGAGATGTACGCTGACTGGTTCCAACTTGGGCTGCTTTTTGGCAACAGATGGTGCGTTCTCACCCCTTCGTCGGGCCCCGTGAGGTTTACAGCGATTTCAGAAAGTTGAAATCGACAACTTCTCTCAATACCGTATCTACCCCAGCAAGGGTAGACTTTTCGTTCGAGGAGACAGCAAGGTCCGCACCCGCCCCCACCGCCAACCAGGCGGGGTTCGGCTAACCGAATATCACAGGTCTTCCGTTTCTCCACCTCCAAGAACGAATCACTATTTCTACAACGCAAGAACCCTCGTAAGATATCATGGACCGTCCCCTACCGACGCCTTCACAAGAAGGGTATTACCGAAGAGATTGCGAAGAAGCGGTCCCGAAAGACCGTGAAGCACCAGCGTGGAATCGTTGGTGCTGATATGGCTTCCATCCTTGCGAAGAGGAACCAGACTACTCAAGTCCGGACCGCCCAGCGAACTGCTGCCATCCAAAAAGCTAAGAGTGAGAAGAAGGAGAAGGAGGCTAAGAAGACCAAGGTACGGTCCCGCTGTTTACCCCACCGTATCGCAGGGGTTAAATCAATCCGTGAAGGTCTCCCGACCTCAGGGCAGTGGGGCACCCAAAATCTCAAAGCAGCAGGCGAAGGGCGGAAAGGGTGGCCGTTAGTATGGCTCTGGCACACCGCAGTCTTCTCATGCTCTGTCGATATGTATCCCCACGCACCACCCAAAACACGTTCACCTGTACGAGAGAGACCGACCATCACAATCTTCGGGAAATTTGGTGAGCATTAGTGAGGCATGACCTCAACGGAATACGATAAACTACACGATACTGTATGCAACGTACAAACGCATCCAAGAGTACCCCAACTGAAACCAAGTCTGAACAAGCCTTGAAAGTATTTACGTGCTACGAAAGGATGGATCCCAGACCACACCCTGAATGCAAAGGTAGAGCGAACCGAATCAAACCTCCCAGGCGATCCGTGATCCACCTGAAGGGCTGGGGGGAGTTCCAGTAAGGACGGGGGATGTCGGGGAGGACGAAGACTGGGACCTGTTCCTGATAACTGGCGTGCCAGCTCTGATCAGTTCCATCAACCGGTCGTGTTTCTTTGCCTCCATCAGGAAAAGGTGGCTGCCAACGAGCTCCTTATCCGGGGAAAGGCTGATACACCGGATGTTTGGATTTTGTGAGACGGTGAGGAGCGTGTCGTTCCAAACGGCAGGCAGTTGAGCACGAACGGTCTTGAGATTCGGCGCCGTTGTTAGGGCAGAGACGAACGGCGAAGTTGTGGCATCCGAGGCGAATCTGAACTTGATGTTCACGCACTCCTGGTGTCCCATTGTGTTAATTCCATTGCGCGGACATTCACAGGAAGAGGGATACTCACGAGCGATTTCCACGCTGCTATCGCGTTAGATAACTGGCCCATTAAGTGTTTTGGCTTTTCCTGGGTAAGGTAGGCGTCCTTTCTGACGACGAGCGACTTGATCTTCCTCATTCCCATCAAAGACTCCCCAAACTTCTCCCTCACGTCCTCCTCCCAGGGCGCATTGTCAAGGGTCATATCGAACTCCTCGAGGTTAACGCAAAGGCGCACGAAATCATCAAGGCCATCGTACGACCCTCCCGAGATCGCGACCGTTTTGACGAACGATGCGAGCTCCGGATTCGGCCGGAAGACGTTGTCGAGGATGGTGGAAAGCTGGTAGGCGGATCGGATGACTACTGTGTTATACAGCAGCGGCGTCGCGATCCGGAGGAAAGTCCTGTTCACGAGGAGGATGGATGAGGCTCTCCGGGAGACTTGGCGGGTGTGCCAAGAGGGGTTCGCGAACGCGTCGGTTTGTGCGTCCACGCACAGGGTCAGGATGCGTTCGAGGACCTCTTCGGGGAAGGAAAGGATGGTGGCCATTGGGAGGGAACAGGACGGAGGGGAAGTGTGGGGAGGGGTGGCGTATGGTTGGCCGAGGGGCGCAGCTATATAGTATGGGGCCTCCATTGACTTTGACGGGGTCACGATTGCGAGGAGACTTCCGGATTTTACATATTGTTCGCAAGCCAGACCTGTGCGCTTCGAGGCTAGGTCGAGGTTCGTAATTGGCCCAAGCATGGGTTTGAGGACCAGTATGGATGTTACATTGTACCCGGAATGGTCATACGGGACTAAGGAACCGGTTGGGCCAGTCCTCGCTTCATATTCGTTACCGCCAATACGCTGTCGAAAGCGCAATAGACACGTCCCATAACGGGTCATCTCTTTGTTACTAACTTGGAAAGCCCCTTGACAATGGTACCGCCTGCCATCGCCCGACGTGGATCGTAATGCTCCCCTTCTCATCATAGACAGGGCCGGGGAGGGAAAGCAGCCAACTGATCGCTCGATTCCTCCCGCCCAATTGTTCTCCCCCCTGCAGTTTTGAGTCTCCTTCATGCCAATCAGCGTTTTTGTGTCCCGGGTTATTGTGTCCCGCTCACCATGAAGCGGGCGTCAAATCGCTCCGGCGACTTGATTCCGACCTCTTTGAACCGGAATTATTTCTTTGCCTCCATACTTCTGGAATGAAACCCGGTCGAACGGTATCTACCCACTCGACCTGCAAGTCCGCCGGTTAAATCGCCTCCCTCCAGGATACAAAACCTCCGCCTCGAAGTGCTGAAGTTTGATGGAACATCCTCATCAGGTTACCACGCGCATCTCTGATCAGGCTCATGACCTCTTGGAATGTCAGTTGTGCTTCGAGCTGCGCCCGCTTTCATAGAAACTCCTGTCGGAAAGGCGGCCCGCAACAATCCTGACACTCCTCCCGGCCCATTCCTGCGGGGTCTGGCCTTACCATTGACTTTGTGATCACAACTTTGTGATCCCTCTCGGAAAAACGAGTGTTGCGGGTTCACTCATTCAGCACTGGCAACTTCTATGTCGTCGTCGTTCCGCGCTACGGGATTGGGAAGCTTCTGGCGGTGATTCGTGGGCCCATCATCGTGACCAACCAAAGGTGAGAGCCCCAAGATCAACTCGGTATCTCCGTGACGCACAAGCCCTTGGGGATTTTGAATTGGGCATGGGAACCATCCAACTTGCAGCGCCGTAGTCCCCCCTCCCCCTATCAGGAGAACCCGCATAGGGTGCCGGAGTGACGCTCACTCCACTGGAGTACGGTGAACGACTCGGCCCCGGAAATCCCTTGTCCATGCTCTGTTTCCACCCTCTGAGCGGTGATCGAACTCAACATCCTACCCCGCCCCTGAGGACGCTAGCCGCTATCCAGGACCGGTAATAGTGTGGTGCTTCCGACCTCAAGACAGTTCTCCGCCCTGGCGACTCTATCACCTTCCCAATCGTCGGAGTCTCCGGCGTATCTCATCCCCGCCCCGGAGCCCGCAAGCGCGTCGTTTCATCACCAATCGCAGCGTCACCCGAGTGCTTCGTGACACCGTCCGGGTCTCCAAGGGGGTTGGGGACTGGGCGGTCCATGGCGTAGTCCAAGATAGATCGCAACCTCCAAATAAACACTGTACACATTCCACGAGCTTCCCGATGCCCCCGTTTCTCGGCGCATTCTACGCACCGGTGCGGACAGCTCAGGCACACCCCCAACAGTTCTGCCGCCCCACCCCCCGCGAGTGCGCCAGAGGGCCTCACCCCACTTCCTTACTCAGTTCTCGTTTCAAACCGTAATATTGAAACCCAGCACTATGCTCCCGGGATCAACTCGACTGCTATCTGTTTATTCACCCTCGCCAGAAGGTCGAATCCACTTCAACCTTCGCATACACCAAGTTGAAGCAAGTTCGTGGAATGTTTTTGAGAGGGTAGAGGGAGGTTGTAACCCGGCGGGGTCGCGGGGACTCCCAAATCCCGACGTCGGGCGGTATTGTAGGCACGAAGGGCTTGAACTGCCTGGATACAGGATTGTTGTGGTGTTGGTGTACGAGTATCCATATGGTCGATGACTATGAACGACGAATTCCTGTGAACCCGCTCTGAGGCCTGTTTGGGGCTGCCTTTACCACCCCCTGTGGTCACCATCTGTAAGACTCGGACTGGACATATTTCTGTCCGACTCAAATGAGAACCGGTAGGGGAGGCCCGCACTGCCGATCACCTGACAGGACGATTACCCCGAATCCTCGTTTAACTACGTCTCCACACGGTTTGCGCAGCACTGCTCGAGGTATCACGCGTTTGGCTGTTTGAGCGCGGGTTTCAAAGCCTCTCTCGCCAGTGCGCTTGTGGCGTTCGAACGCTTGATCGCTTGAGCGCTTGTCCCCGCCCTCCCTTCCGAATCTGGGCATAGCCACGCAAGGGCCCAGGCGAAACACCAAGGCCGACGACCAGCAAGCGAGCGGCGGTGTTCGTGTGTGTCCCGGGTCATGTGAAGATCGACGGGTGTGGCTTGG
>Ga0307516_10010331_pt1 | contig 10277 bp, 14 predicted proteins | sample 19_EM_MG_FD_203310 | JGI IMG/M metagenome (GOLD analysis project Ga0307516, IMG submission 203310) | Populus trichocarpa ectomycorrhiza microbial communities from riparian zone in the Pacific Northwest, United States - 19_EM | ecosystem: Host-associated > Plants > Roots > Unclassified | place...
TTTCTCTCTCTACGGCGCTGGACCTCTGCTCCAGCCACTATCTTTGCTCTTCTTGGCGGTAGTTTCGATGCTTCTCACGTGCCGTCCTTTGCTGACCTCTGTTGCGGAAGGTGGGGGGGGGGGGGGCGGGTGGGTGGCTCGTTGCTCGTGCCGCGGGATACCACTGAAAACATGAAAGAAAAAGTGTTGCTACCAGTTGAGGGGAAGCAAGAAGCATGTCCATTCTAGAGAGGTGAGCGCCGGACACTTTATACGAGTGTCCATGCGCTGCCTGTGACTGTCTACGTGACTGTCCTATGTAGCCCTATATCACACTCCCGTAGCACTGTCCATGTCACCGGAACTCTAGACACCCCGCTGGGCGTAGCGTCCACAGCGCCCATAGCGGCTGGAATCCTCCTCCTATAACATACCTTGACAGTCGTCATCTGGAAGAAATATGCCTTGACACTCTGCATCTGGAACATAAAATGCTGTCGCACACGTTGTCCGGAAGGCAGATATCCTGGCACTCGTCGTCGGGAAAGTACATGCCGAGGTGTGCTTCGTCTGGAAGTAATACGCCCTTACACTCGGCGTCTGAAAGACAAAATACCTGGGCACTCATCATCCGGAAGGTATATGCTCTGGCACTCATCGTCCGATAACCCCTTGTCATGGCTTGGGTCGACCGGATGCTACAAACCTTAACACTCGTTGTCTGGAAGAAATATGCCCTAACACTCTGTGTCTGGAAGGCAAAATGCCCTGGCACTCGTCATCCGGAAGGCAAATACCATCGCAGGTATCGTCCGGAAGCCACATGCCTAGACACTCGTCGTCAGGAAGAAATACGCCCTGACACGCGGTGACTGGAAGTCATATGCCTTGGGATTCGTCGTCCAGTAGGCATATGCCGTGGCGGGCGTCGTCCAGGCACTGCTTACCTAAACACTCGCATATAGTTTGGAAGAAAAGGCTGTGCTTTGACACTCGTCGCCTGGAAGGCTAATTGTTACACCCTAAATATTACGGGTCAGACATTCGGATACGGACACAGCAGGAAGGTATCGGAAACTCATCACACGGTCTTAGGACGGCATACCGAGACTGGGTAACTGACAGCATTGGGGCTCGGCTCGGGTCAACCGACTCTGCAGCACCAGGAAACCCCTGGGCCAAGTACCGGCACCGACCGGGAAAGCGCAAGCGCTGCCACAGAGGAAGACAACCTTGGTGGTCATCATAAGCAGGACAAGCGATCGGAAGAAAAATCGGAACGCAAGGAGCTGCGAGTCTAGATCGTGCAATAGGAGCGGTGTTGTTTCCAGAGATACGGCCTAGAGGGACAACACCACAAGTCGGGAATCGCTGTATCGTCGCAGACGGCTTGAAGGCCCGAGGCGATACCGTTGCACCCTGTGGTCAGGAGACACGAGGATCATGCTACCACTCGCATCATCGTCTTTGACACCTGATTATGGCGATGAACTCTGGGCTTTGCCAGTGCACAACAGGGGGAGCGTATCCCCCACTTATCCGAGATGCTTAGAACGATTATGATGCCGAGTATATGCCGTACCAAGGCGAGGGACGTCGAGTTGACTGAATACTGAAGCGGAGGCTTGACTTCAAGCCGATCCTGTAGCGCTGGGTAGCCCCAGACCAAGTACCGGCTCGTGTTCGGGAAAGTGCAAATGCCGCTACAGGACCGCACCTCAGGAACAGTTCGAGAGTCTGTTGGGAGCGATATGGGGCGGACCTATACCTTGGTGCCCGTTGCGACCGAGAAGGATTAGCTGGAACGGTTGAGGGCTCGTTGCTGCCAGCTCCGGTCGACTAACGAAATCAACCCCGCACGTAACCCAATCGCATCACCCAATCACGACGAGAGGACTTAAGGAGAGGCACCTGCTCTGGCCACTCTCGGGAAGATACGGGAAAAGCACTACTGTCGGACCCAATCGAGAGTTATCCTCTATACGCTGATGAAATCTAGTGCCAAGGCGAAGAGTTTTCACGTCGCAGTGCGGGGTAGTTCCCCTCAGCACGTGACTTTGCCCAGCCGGATACTTATACGACGACCCGCCGACAAGCGGTTGTCATCAAAAGGAAAAAGAGAACCATCGAAACTATCATCGGAATCATCATCGAAACGATCATCGGAATCATCATCGAAACAATCATCGGAATCATCAGCAGAACCATGAACCACAGAACGGTCAATCATCAACGGACCACCTACAGGTCATGAAGACATAGAGTCAACGACCATCCCCCTACGAGCGACCGTACGAGCAATCCTACGGGCAATCCTACGAGCAATCCTACGAGCAATCCTAGGAGCAATCCTATGAGCGATCCTACGAGCGATTCTACGAGTGCTCCTAAAAGCGCTGCAAGCAAGACGACAGTTGATCGGGAAGGAGACGGGAGGATACGCAAGGGGCTCGAGAGTCTAGGCGGGAGATAAAAAGTCGAGTTCACAAGGCTTACGGCTGCCATCGGTCGTGAGGGTTAACTTCGGGAGATAAGGGATACCGGCAACTGGTGGGAAACGGAGTGAAGTTGGGCCGGGTCATCTACGAGATGATAAGGCCACGTCATCTAACAGGATGGACGAGAAAAGACTTCGCAATCCACTGGGCCGTATGAGGGACTTAACCCCCGAAAGAGTTGGGCGAGTTATGCGGTGCTAAACAGAACCTTGTTTCCTTATCGTCAGACCGACCAGGACGAGTAGCTTCGGGCTCCGGCCCGCACCCAGGAGGGTCTGGTGTGTGAGCGTATTCCTTACCTTATCTTACCTGTGAGGCAGTTGTCGAGCAAGCCGTTTGGCAGACGCCGAACCGGACGAATACGATACGAGTGAGCCGCCGGGCCCGTCTCGAACTGAAACGATATATGCAAGCCGTCTGGCACGCCGCCGGGCATGCGTTGCACCATCCGCCGAAGCGCAGATATGTCCAAGTGCCACAAGCGGGACGACAGTTGATCGGGAAGGAGACGGAAGGATACGTGAGGAGCTCAAGAGTCTAGGCGGGCGATAAGGAACAGAGTTTAGCTTACGGCCAAGACTGGCTGTACGAATTCTAAATCTCTGGAGATGAGGGGAAGATTGCAAATGGAGAGATGCTTGGGCTAGGACCTCTCCCCCGAAAGGAGGGGATGCCACGTCGCCTGCTGATGGTACGTAGACTGCCGGACTTGGGCTATGACTCCTCCCCCGAAAGGAGGGGATGCCACGTCGCCTGCTGATGGCGCACGGAAGAGAGTCCGGTAGGAAAGCACCCCATCCGCTTGCATGAAACCTCATCTCCCCTTATCGTCAGACCGACCAGGACGAGTAGCTTCAGACTCCGGCCCGCACCCAGGAGGGTCTGGTGTGTGAGCGTATTCCTTTCCTTATCTTACCCGTGAAGCAGTTGTCGCGCGAGCCGCCGGGCAAGACACCGGGGCCCGTCTCGACCGAACCATCCGCCCAAGCGCCGCGAGCGAGCCATCGGGCAAGACGCTGGGCCCGCCTCGAACCATCCACCCAAGCGCTGTGAGTGAGCCGTCGGGCAAGAGGCCGGGCCCATCTCGAATCGAATCCTCCACTGAAGCGCCGCGAGCGAGCCGTCGGGCAAGACGCCGGGCCCGCCTTGAACCATCCGCCGAAGCGATACACGAGCGAGCCATCTGGCAAGCCGCTGGGCCCGTCTCGAACCACATGCGCCACCGCGCGAGCCGCCGTCCACACCAAGCCGTCCAGCGAGCGATCCGTCGAGCAAGCCGTTGCCGCGGAGCCGCGTACGATCCGGCGCTCAAGCCGCAGCCAGCGGGCGCCGCCGATACCGAACCGAACCCCTTAGATTATTCGCTGTGAATCCCCTAACGGTGGGCGAACTTGGAAGGAGGGTCATTGGGGAAGTTATTCTTGTATAATAATTGAATGCCAGCGAAGACCGCGCGTGCCCCATCTCCTTCGTGACTATCGAGAAACCTGACTAGTTCGATATTACCGTCACTCCGATGTTGACTGGACGTCCCAGTGTCACACTAATGCAGTGCCCATCTTCGTATAGTACGGATACGTACGGCCACCTCGTATTGCGAACGGCATGGGCCTTGACAAGCATAGTCCAGCAGGTAGGGGCGCAGTCACACATCGGAAGATATGCCTTGACACGCTGCGTCCAGAAGGCAAATGCCCTGACACTCATCGTCTGGAAGAAATATGCCCTGACACTCAGCGTCTGGAAGGCAAAAGGCTCTGGCACATGCCCTCTGGAAGGCATATGCCGTGGCGTACGTCGTTTGGACGCCACATGCCTTGACACTCGGTGTCTGGATGGCAAATGCCCTGGCACTGATCGTCTGGAAGAATTATACCCTGACACTCTGCCTCTGGAAGGCAAAATGCCCTGACACTCGTCATCCGGAAGGTATATGCTGTGGCGTGTGTCGACCGGACGCCACATGCCTTGACACCCGCCGTCCGGAAGAAATATGCTCTGACACTCTGCCTCTGGAAGGCAAAATTCCCTGGCACTCGTCATCCGGAAGGTATCTGCTGTAGTGTGTGTCGACCGGACGCGACATGCCTTAACACTCGTCACCTGAAAGAAATATGCCCTGATACTCTGCACTTGGAAGGTGAAATTCGCTGGCACTCGTTATCAGGAAGGCATATGCTGTGGCGTGTGTAGACCGGACGCCATATGCCTTGACACTCATTGTCTGGAAGAAATATGCCCTGACACTCTGCGTCTGGAAGGCAAAATGCCGTGGTACTCGTCGTCCGAAAAGCACATGCCATAACGCGTGTCGTCTGGACGACACATGCTGGACACTCGTCAACAGAAAGAAAACGCATCGCTTTGACAATCATCGCCCAGAAGGCTACTGCGGTGCCTATCTTTGTCTAGTACGCATACGCACGGCCAGCACAGGTTGGGAGCGGTATATGCACTGGCAAGCACAGTCCAGAAGTATATGCAGTAGCACCCGTCGATAGATATGCCTTGCCGTACTGTGTTCAGAAGGCAAATGCACGCACACTGGTCGTCTGGAAGAAATATGCCCGGAAACTTATGGAACGTAAAATGCCCTGGTACTCGTCATCCGGAAGGCATACGCCATGGTGTGTGTCGTCCGGATGCCACATGCCTTGACACTCGTCATCTGGCACAAATATGCCCTGACACTCTGCATCTGGGAGGCAAAATGCCCTGGCGCTCGTAATCCGGAAGGCATATGCTGTGGCATGTGTCCTCCAGACTCCATATGCCTTGACACTTGTCGTCTGAATTGAAATATGGCTTGACACTCTGCGTCTGGAAGGTAAAATGCCATGGCACCCGTTGTCCGGAAGGTTTATGCCGCGGTGTGCGTCGTCTAGAAGTAATATGCCCTGACACTCGTCGTCTGGAAGAAATATGCCTTGATACTTGTCGTCTGGAAGGTATATGCCTTGACACTTGGTGTCTGGATGGCAAATGCCCTGGCACATATCATCTGGAAGAAATATGCCTTGACACTCTGCATCTGGAATGCAAATGCCCTAGCACTCGTCATCCGGAAGACATATGCCGTGGCAGGTCTCGTCTGGCCGGACGATACTCTCAATATGGTGTATAGTTTATTCGCAAGTGTTTTTATGATCCCCATAGGTGGTGACTATATCGTCACTGGATTTCGAATCCAAAAAAGTTGGTAGTTGAATGTAAGCCTGTGACTGAACGTGCAGTAGTTCAGTCATGTGCTCTTGTAACACCAACAGGGAACTCACGCGTGATTAAGCACAAGTAGGCTGGTGAAATGGGTGTGAGTCTGTTAATCCACGTACGTCTTGGACTGTCTGAATGAAAGTGCTATTGTATTGTTTGTTCCCTTACACGCTTCTGGAACGTCGAAGATACAAACACCAAGGTTCTACAATATTCTCCAGCTGCAATATTGATATCTTATATAACCCCTTCCCACTGCCTTTATAAGTGTATCAACCACCGAACCAAATCCTTCCACCGTTCCACCGTATCAACACTTCCACTGCTAGATGCTGCAACCGACTACCAACGCACAAATACCTACTGCAGTGCTTTCCACTGTAAACCAAGCGAATCACAGTCAAACACTAAGATGGGTCCCAAGCGCGACCCCAACACTCCGACCAAAACCCACTGGATATTTGAGCAGCTTCGCTTCATCGACACAAGGGGGAGGTGGCTCTATGCGGAGCAGATGCGGGCGCTGATCCGCCTCAGCAGATTAACCGGTGTCAAGGATTCGAACAGCCTGAGCCTTCAATACTACATTCTTTTTGTGGATGAGACAACTATGAAGTACTTCGCGTAGTTCCAGGGGATGTGAACGCACTGCAATGATCGGGAAGGGGAATACCACGAGTGGTGGGGTGCCTTCCGAGCGTTCCTACAGGATTGTTTCGACAAGACCCATACGCAGCTAAATGCCATCGCTGCGCAGGCACCTGCGGCTATCGGCAACATGGGTGGCGATGATAGCAGGGATGGCGGTGAAGGATGCACAGAGCGGGGCCGCCGCAGGAGAGGTATGGAGGAGGGAGCAGGGGAGGGGGAGCTGGCGAGATAGTTCCTGCTACTACCATCTCTCGTCCTCCCACCAGCTGGGGGAGGGAAGGGAAGGGTGGAATTCCTTGGGCGACAGCCCCAGGAGTCCAGTGACAACTCTCGCATTTGGGTGTTCCAGGCAGTTATCATTGATCCTGACTGCATGGACAACAGCTCGAGGAGTGGCGTTCATGACGAATATGACGTTTTTGGTACCGATGTGCGGAAGCACCTCACTGACATCCCTGCCCTAAGCATCCAGGCTCTCTTTGATACAGTGAAGGGATTCTACGCGAAGCGCAAGCTACGCGCCATGTACGGATGCCTTCTGGAACCGCGGCAGTATTCCGCTGCAAGAGACAAAATGGCACCACCTGAAGTGGAGCAGATAGCAAGAATGTTGGGAGACATGTACAAGCTATCACCGTAGGATACGGTACAGCTTTGGAGAGACAACACGGTGCAGACATTCTTCTCGCTGTCGATGTACACGCCGCTCTGGGTCTTGGTAATCCTCCGTTGTGATACGGCAAGTGGCAGGGGTGACACCCCTCCTCGTGAGGGGCAGACAATGTTTGACATCGTAGGACGCATTATACGCGCCCCCCGCTTACCGAACGGCGGCGTTCAGACCAACGCCAATCTCCTAGCGTCTATCAACGTTATCGGCCGCCAAATGGCCCAGCTCGACTGGCAATCCCACCGCCTCAAGTTGTTAGCTAGTAGGCTAGGCTTCTGCGATTTCTGCTACCCGTATGAAGCGGACTACGTTCCTGGAATGTCGGAAGGCGCTCACCAACCGAAGAAGCGGCAAAGAAGTTTCAGCTCAGACCCTATTGTTGAGGGGCGCAAGGGAATTGGCAGCGACGGCAGAGACGGCAGCGACGGCCACTCCCAGAGAAAGCACCCAAGGACCTCTGGTAGCCCACCTCGTGCGACTGAGGTTCCCTCACAGGAGCCATTGATGCCGAGACATCCAATTGTCATCTCTGGTATGTCGTGATTCACCAGGGTGTGTCGCACCGCTATGATTGATGAAGGCGAGGATGGAGGTTTTGACGTGGCTGGGTCAAGAAAAGGGCAGCCAGAATGATAGAAGCTGCGGAATCGGATTTTCATGAGTGCAATTGCAGGTTCGGTTGGGCTTTCCGCATTTCGGTTTATGTTCTGTATTTCTATCATGAGGTGCATGTATTTTGCTGTCCGTGCATAATACGGAAACCCCTTGTCACGTCGCCTCCCGCCCTCCACAAATGCCTTCCCTTTCGCCCTCTGCCGTATTTACTGCAGGCTCTGATACCACCGTATCAACCACTCCAGGAAGGTCATCTGCTTTTGCAGTGCCACCGTATTAACCACTCCACAAAGGTCATCTGCTTTGCTCTGCACCACAATTATTCCGGGGATAAGATCGCCTGAGTTTGAAGTCGTCAGTTCTACTGTCCGGATATTGATTCCCGTATTACCTTGCCTATTTTATTGACATTGTGTTTACTAGAGGCTCCGGAACCACTGTATCAACCACTCCACCAAGGTCATCTACTTTGCTCTACACCACGGTTATAATCGCCTGAGTTTGAAGTCATCAGTATCTAACACCGAGAAACTGTATCCCGCATTGCCTTGTTTATTCGCTGATATCATAGCTATTGCAGGTGTCTGTAGTCTTCTGTGCCACCGTATCAATCACTCCATGAAGGTCGTCCACTTTCCCTTGTAGCGCGCCCGTCAATCCTCACGTCCAGCAATCCTCATCATGCCTGAGACACCACAGTGCGAGTCGAAGAAAAGGAGGGAAGAGAAGATACAGAAAACTCCGACGTCAGGGCAGACCGACACGCAGAATACTCCGACTTTTGGACAGCCAGGACGCCCTGTATTGCCTGCAGTACCCATGGCCAAGCGGACAAGGACTTCCTCCAAAAACAAACGGACGAGGAATCCCAGGGTGACAAACGGCATCCGTGGAGCAGTATCGGGGGCCGTACAAGTCAATGCAACACCGGACGTAGCGACTCCGGATACCACATCGGATTCTGTAAGCAACCCCAGTATCACCTCCTTCACAATGAGGCGGCGGACTATGCAAAGTCCTCATCCCGCTTCGTCGGTATCATACAGAAGAGTTTACATGGCTCCAACACCCTCAGAAGTGCTTGCGGTGGTGTCCAGGAGAACCAGTAGCACGGGAAGTGTCATGCACAAAAATAGTTTGTCACTGGCATTTGTGCTCAATATGGTTAAGAGGCTACTGGAGCAGCACACCTTGAAGTATCAGCCGTTTCTTCCGGAAGACGTACTTCTACGTGTGAGTCGTGAACACCATTCCAGGTGTGGCCTTCACCTTGCTGAAAAACAATCTAGCAAATAGATATATTATGGTCATGAGTATGCGCAGATACGGATACCCATGTCGAGTTCAGTGTTAACCAGAAATCGAACATTGCAGCGGTAATGACTTCCTTCCCCAAAGTACAGTTTGCGGCTTTTAACGCCACATTGTATCCAGCTCAAGAATGCCCTGACTGGTACACAATTACACATGATTGACAAGGCACGTTCGAGCATTAGCAAGCTTTATTGCTTACATGAGTTTCTCGACGATGCCTAACGATTAGTCACCATCAATGATTTGCTTGAGCGCAACACCTTTGCCGTGAGAGATTCTAATCGTGTAGCACACGGGGTAAGTAGTTCCTAGCGTTCCTGGTGTATTCGCACAATTCTCAGTGGGGCTTACTGGTTTCCTAGTGACGGGCAAGCTACTTTCTTACGGGACAAATCTCCCAGTTTCTCTACATCAAGTACTTCAAGAGAACCCGTGATCGCAACCCTGGGCTTTACAATTGGATAATTCAGAGACCTCCCCCTTCGTTGATCATTTTCGCAACCACAGCATTGCATCACACGCTGTGCGAATGCCAGAACAACAACAGTGTGATGAAAGTCAGGACCATAGGTGCCAAAAAACCACATTGGATGTACTCATTCAATATGACAAATAACGGCCGTAAGTTTGCATTGGAAACTTGGAGAATGGTGCTAACAGCATTTCAAGCGGTATATACGAAGTTGATGAATATATGGAACGAGCTACCAGCTGCATACCGAGAAAAAGTGACCACGACGATCACCGCGGAGCTGCGTAAGCATGTCATTGGCGCAAAACCCACGATTGGCACTCTGCCAGTGCTGGATGCCACGTTCCCCAAGGAAATCGATGATGACATGATGTTGGCCGTGATCACGGAGCCCTTACTGATGGTGCCTCCATAACAGCAGATGCAGATTCCACTGGCAGTCAACGAAAAATTGATTGACACTGAAGATGGCATTATTCCCGACGACGCCAATATTGGAGAGGATACTGGTGATGTAATGTTTGACGGTTATGGCACCGATGAGATTAGGGAGGGTACGGAGGGTGAAAATGCAGGGGAGGACAAGGAGACTGGCGATGTGGGACAGGATGAGGAGTCTGGAAGTGAGAGTGATATATAAAGTACAAGGCCAAAAGTTTCCGTACACCCAGATACAACTGCCCATGATGCCCTCACTCAACCTTCTTGATCCCCACAACCACAATTTAGAAAGTCTCAGTAGTTGGCATACATCATGAATATATACTAATAAAGCTTCAATGGAATTTTCAGCCCATAAAAATCATTATTTTATGCAAAGTAGGGTGACCAAACAAATTTTCCTTTGACCAAGGTAGCCCATTTT
>Ga0307516_10010333_pt1 | contig 10276 bp, 18 predicted proteins | sample 19_EM_MG_FD_203310 | JGI IMG/M metagenome (GOLD analysis project Ga0307516, IMG submission 203310) | Populus trichocarpa ectomycorrhiza microbial communities from riparian zone in the Pacific Northwest, United States - 19_EM | ecosystem: Host-associated > Plants > Roots > Unclassified | place...
ATATTTGACGTTATGATAGGTACGATAGAACCTCGTCAATATTCCCCGTCTTCTTCGTAACCGCGCTCTTCCCGAGCCTCACATGGAGCGTGGTTTCCGCCGTACTTGAGAGATCGTCAGCATCGTTTGGAAAGAACTTATCCCTGACATCGAAGCTTTCAAAGGAGTTAGCGGACAAGCTCATTCATGCCGCTAGGGCCTGTTGGGGACCAAAGGCGGAGGGATCCAAGCCCTCAGCCACAGACAGGTCTGATGCCGATGTCGAGATGGCCGATCTCGATTCTAACGGAGGGGACCTTGAATCGAAAAGGACCAACCTGCCAGGCAATCCGCAGTAGGCAATTTGAAGCAGAGCTAAGCTGCCAACGTACAGGTCATCAAGGTCGACATGTCTTGATGAAAGATGGAGAATCGCTTCAAGTTCTACAAGACAATCTTGATCCCACTACCGATGCCGTCGATTTGGTCTGGGGACATTCAAGTTCAAGTTGGGGCCTAGAGTCAGCTTCAACGCTCGGAGACTCCACATGGGGGAATGGGAACTGGGGCTCTACTGATAGCAAAGTCGAGCCCCTGGGCAGTTCCCATTGTAGACTGGGCCCCGCAGGAGGTTCACTTCCATATTCCATTGATGGGTACGACCGCATTGCCAATTACTCACACCACTGGGATCAGCGATTGGTCCGTAAGGCGCATCAAGTCGGCGACCCCGCCTCCAGGCCCGGTCACTTTCCCAAATTTTAACTGCATGTTGTATTCCCTGTTGATGAATCTCAACGCTACCCCCACCAAGTCGTCTGCCTGTGTGACATGCAAGCGGTTATCTTCCTCCCGTCATCAGCAACGCGATACCAACGACTTATCTCCTCGTTAATTTGCTCCGACGCATTTAAGCCGACCCCCAAGTAATTACTGAAGACGTCTTATTCTCAAGCCATGACGTGAGACCTGAAGGCCTGATTCTTAATCGAATATTACCCTGGTTAAGATCTGATACATACATAATCGACACCCCCCGGTTGATCCCTTTCCACCCATATTCTACCATGTCGTCTGCCACTGGAGATTCTGGAAAGCAGCACCACAAAGAGGCGTCAGGGCTGGCTCTCCAAACGGTCCAGCAACACCAGAAACCAGAAGACATTACCCTGTTCGGCAGTTGTTTTTGTCCATTTGTGCAGAGGGTCTGGGTCGCATTCGAGCATCTCGGGATCCCATATAAAGTGAGTGATTTAATGTTGTGAATCCCAGTGCCTCAGTATTTTGCCAGTACTGTAAGCTCCAAGTATTGTCAGGCGATTGGTCAAATAACCCTTTATGAAGATGAAGTCGATCCTTATAAGAAGCCAAAGGATCTCTTGGAAGTATCGCCCAAGGGACTCGTTCCTGGGTTGAAGCTCCACAAATACACTCCTCCGAGAGCATTGAACGAGAGCATTGTCATCTTGGAGTATCTGAATGAGTACGTGAAAGTCGGTGTTGGCTTACTTTTTTTCTGATTTCTTTATAGATTAGCGGCCTCGACTACAGGGCGCAGTCTCCTTCCATCTGATCCTTGTATGTTGTCCTCGATGTTGATCAACGATTGACACTGAGAAGGAACGATCCCGGGAAGACGCCCGTGCACTGGTTCGCCTTCAAGCTGACCATGTGACCCGGGCCATCTTTCCAGCGTTCTACCGATATCTCCAAGCACAGGAAGGGTCGGCTCAGATTGAATTTGGGAAGGAATTTACGGCAGCTTTGGAAGGACTCGTTCCCCTCTTTGAGCGTTCTGAACGAGAGATTGTCGACGCTGCTGGAGTCAGTGATGATGGCGAGAGAAAAGCCTTGAAACAGGGACTTGGCCTGTGGGTTGATGGAGGCGATATCGGATTGACCGATATTTTAGTGGGACCATGTGAGTGCTGGTGATTTTTACTCGTATATTTTCCGTGCTTCCCAATCGCGTGCAGGGATTTTCAGGGCAAGCATAGTCCTCACGCATTATAGAGGTTACACGATGCCCAGCGGACCTCGGTTCAGCGGTTGGGTCGACCGGCTGATCAATCATTCTGCTTTCAAAGCGACTTGTAGTAACGAGAAACTCTACTTGGATAGCTATGAGCGGTGAGTCAACGTCTATCGGCGACTGGCTGAATGTCTTGATGACCTGTGTGCGTAGTTATGCATACAACAGGCCAGATAATATGAGTGAAGTTGCGAAAGCCATCAATGCTGGTACAAGTCTTCCATGATCACGGTTTAGCCATCCCTAGTTGCAGAACTTGTATGTAAGTAAGTCGTGTCAGTTGCGAACAGCGTTTATACAGCTCTTGCGCCGTACACAACATTCAATAACAGACCGAAAAATTTCCTGTTGCAGTTGGACTGCCATCAGCTGCCATCTCGCAATATTTAGCTTCCATGCGGGTGCCGGGAAGCGGTACTCCGGATAAACGGACTCCAAACAGTCAAATGATGTATCATCTAGTCCGCTCCTTTGCGGTCACACATGGCCTGGACACGCCGACTCTACGACTTTATAACTTCTCCTCTTCATGACCCGCCTTTTTTAAAATGGCCATTTCTGATACCGATAGCCAGCGCTTCATAGCCTCGACCGATCAGGACGAGAAAGCCATCATTGTCCAAGTTGAAGAATCGTCACGGCCCAGAGGCACAGCACCGGTCTTCGTCTCGACTGTTAACAACGACGAACCCGTCGTCACAAGGCGGGAACTTTGGAGCTACTATCGTCCGTGACAGTTTATTTCCCGCTTCATCTCTGGCTCATTCTAGCTTGCCATAGTCTATTACAATGGTGACAACGTGCGATCTCGCCCGTTCATTTCCCGAAAGCTGTTCTGAACCCAAGTTTGGTTTTATGCAGGGTGTCGGTCCTCTTGGATATTCCATCCTTCTTTTCCAAACGTTGGCGACTGCCGCTGGTTTTGATCCTCTCAAAGGACCAGGTTCATCTTGTTTAGCGCCAGATGCCTCTGGGAAATGCGTTCTCCCATGGGGAAACGGAACCAAGTCTGTCTCCAGCGTCATTTTGATAGCCAGCGGTGTTAGTTTTGCGGCGAGTACCTCTGTCGCTCATTCTACCGACTTGGAACTCTAACTTCTTTCAAAAGATCATGACTCTTATCTTCACCACCATCGGTTCTGCCGCCGATTATGGAACATTCGGTCGTTGGTTACTTCTCGTCATCACTTGCATTTGTTGGGCAGCTCAGTTCGCATCCGTGACGCTTACTTGTATGTCACACGACCTGGGAGCGAACTCCCATTTAACTTTTTGTTTCGATATAGCCCCTTCGCGATGGCATCTGGCCATGGCACTCTATATGATAGGCTTCGTCAGTTACGCAGCAACTCTGGTCTTTTACGCAGCTGTGTTTCCGCGTCTTGCGCGTAATACTGCCCACTCACGTGCACTTCGAACAAAGTACGAGTCGGGTGAGATTGAAAAAGAGGAATACGAAATCGAGAACAGCATGGAGAAGAACAGGATTAGCAATATTAGCACTGTAAGATTTATTTTAGATTGGATGTCTAGGTGAATTCTTATCTTGGCTTGAAAGGCTCACAGCAATGTGGGATTTATCGTGACTCTTTGCCTGACGCTGTCGATTCTCCTTCCTTTGGCGGATAATCCCATGGCTAACAATTATTCCATTGTGTTGTATGTTCATATTCTTCATAGCGTCAACCGAAATTGACTGACCTATCTGTGCAGTGTCAACGGTTACTGGGTGATTCTTGGTATCTGGTGGTGTATGGACCCTTTCTATCCGATTATAACCCACACTCATCAGCCGGCTAGTCATTTTCCAACAACCGCGTCCTGGTCCTCCCCTCCCCAAAGGCGAGACTTATTTTACCATCGGCTGGAAGCAGGTAATTCTCAGCAGATCATCCATTCTCTCGTTCTCCGTTCACTTCTGATTAGATCTGGAGCGCCATCAAGGAATACAAGAGATTACCCTATACTTTCACATATCTATCTGCTTTCTTCTTGCTGGCTGATGTATGTTTCGTTTCCTGTTCTCTCTCTCTCAATCGAACCCATTCTCAGCGATCGCTAGGGTTTGAATACGACCAGCCTGCTGGTAAATATATGTCAAAATGACAAATTTAACTTTAGCTTCTTGCAAAGCACGTATCTCGCTCTGGCGCAAGCCATCACGTCGACGTGTAGTACCCTGGGCTTCTGGTATATTCAGAGATATTGGAAGATCTCTACCAAGAAGATGGTCAGTCCGCTCATTCAAACACGTTATCATCCCATACTCACAGCGCCTTATTCCAGTTCATCGTAACCAATGTCGCGACTATCTTGATTCCTCTCTGGGGAATGATAGGCATTTGGACGACGAAGTTCGGGTAAGTCTATACGAGTCTCGCACTCTGGAACGTTGCTCAGCTGACCATTAGGTTCCACAACGCCTGGGAATTCTGGTTCGTACCTCGGAGAACTACCTTGACACCCACCTTCTAATACGCCGTCATACAGGGCGTACAACGTTGTCTTTGGGCTTTTCCAAGCTCCATACTTTGCTTTTTCCCAGACGATGATGGCTGAGCTTACACCTCCCGGCTTTGACAACATGGTCGGTAAATTTCCTACGCTCATTCCACAACCCCGCGCAATTTTTAAATGATTTATCTCGTAGTTTTTTGGCCTGTTTGGTCTCTCTAATCGCGCCTCGTCCATGATCGGTCCAAACGTCATCCAGGCCATTATCGACCGTTCAGGAAATAACTGGAACGGGTTTCCATTCCTTTTTGCATTGTGCATGATTGCGTCGCTGGTCATCTGGTTTGGAGTCGACGTGACAAAGGGGCGCCGGGATGCCCTTATGTGGGCTGAGAATATTCGGAAGGATGCTGAGAGACGGGAGTCCTCGGAAATTGATTCCCAGGGAAAGGAACAGGAAGCAATTTAAAGTCGTGACCACACATTAGAGAGAGTTTTATCAAACAAAAAAGGGTGGATAATGCATTGAACACGATTTATTACTACTTGCTGAGTTCTCTTGATTAGTTGATCTTCAACTTCGTGGTATCTCCGTACACGGAATAACGGAGTTGAGGTCCAAAAATTCGTTGTTAGGCGGGTGTTGATCTGTACGTATGGGAAGCAGCAATGTTACATGCGGGACGATGCTTCGAGGGCACAATCATCGGCTCTGGTGTCTCACCGTCAACGGACTCGCCGGAAGTGACAGGGAACTGAAAAACATACCTCCCCATCCACTGCTATATTCCGACGTTCATAAACGCGTCCTTTTTATTTCCAACAACCTGATATCCCCTCACTGCCTTTCTCTCCAACCTCTGTTCTTGTTTCGTCCTCACTAGCGACTCGGGAACACTCTCCACCTCCAACAGTTCCTTTACGCTCAGGATTTTGCCTGCGACTTCTGGTGAGTGGGGGTGATAAACGGTCTGGTGCCGCCTGTGTATGCCGAGGGAGACGAGGGTGCCTTTCTTTTTGTCGCCGAGGGAGATGGCGGAGCGGCGAAGGGTGATTTTGAAGTGCGTCCAAGGTTCGGAGGTTGGGGATGAGGCGGCTGCGGGAGGTGATGTGGTTGTAGGGCTGCTGGTCGTGATAGATAGTGACCGAGCTGCGCGGTGCCACTGTGGTCGACAGAGGTTCCTGTAGGCTAGAATAGAGGCCATCGTTGGGGATATTGACTGAGTGACGATAAACAAGAGTAAACCATTTCGAAGTTATATCACTAGCCTACATGTACATGATGGCGAGTAGAATTCATACTTGCATTGGTTACATAAATATTCTATGAAAAAAGTATCTCAGAGCTCCAGGGAGTCTAAAGCCTGCCCCGAGGCACCTTGATATATGAACGGCAGGTCGATTTACCATGTTCCATTATCGCGACCAGAGCCTCGCCAGAAAGCCTCGCAACCAAGTCCAAAATAGATTTGAAAGACTCCACCGAAGGATTCCCGACAGCTGGACGTAAGTCTTCGTCTTCGTCGGAAGCGAACCACCGTTTGGCGCTGGTACAATTTCGCCCTGTGCAACTCGCTGTCGCAGCACCTGGAAGATATCTTGAGCACAGGCCTCGAATAGGCTTTCATACTCGACGCTCCGTACCAGATAGGCACGGCGCACAGCATATGGAGCGAGGCCATTATATTTCCGCACGAGTGCATTGACTTCCTCGAGCGCAACTTGATGATATTTCTGTTCCCTTCTCTGCCATTCGGTATCTCGGAAGGCTGTCACATCGCTGATAGTGACGGTATGGAGAAGGTCGAATGGTATCGAAGATGTGAAAGAACGGACTGCTTGACGCACCCAGGACTGTCGTAGAATCTCGCGAAACGTGCGGATTGCTGTGTCGAGTTCTAGACGGAAGGGTGAACAGACAAATATCAATTGATAAACTGGGTGAATGCACCATTCTGAAGTTCTACCCATGGTGGCGCTGCACCGTTTCGTTGTACGATCCGGTTCATGAGGAATTCCTCTCGTGCAATGAATGGGTTCGACTCGTCCATATGGCTTGCTAGGGGCTGGCCTCTACCTTTGAGTCCCGAAATAGACCAGCCTTTTGAGCTTTCTGCATCAATAGAAATCAAACCTGGAGAAAACATCGGTGCAGAAGCACCGACCTGAATCTTATCCTCAATAAGGTTGCCCCACCCTTTCAGATTGCCTGGGTTTACCTGTGGGCCTGTAGATTTTATCCCCAAGCGGTAGTTCAGCGTGGATTCCCTAGCCGTCGCAAGGCGTGTTCCATTCTCTGCCTTTCTTTTATCCTCTCTTTCTTTCTTCCGCTCACGATCGTCTTGCGGAAGGGGCTTCGGGGAGATAAATGCTTGTTTTACTAACGGAGTCGCATACGAGGGAGTTTTGAACTGTGTATGCCACGGTCGATGGTCCTTGGAAGACGGTAGGAGCGGTTCGGTTGCCCAAGATCCTGTTGATGGAGTGATTGATCTGACGATGACTTGGCTGCTCGTGGCTACGCAAGGCAGAGAACGCTTCAACTTTTGCTCTGTATATTGGATAGTTCCAGTTCTGAGAGGCTTGTATTTGTCGACGAGCATACGAAGGACGGCATCTTCGATTTTTTCGTCCCCGTCCCAATTTTCGTGTAGATTTATGCGTGGTCTTCTGCGCTGAGGGGTAGTGACTTCTTCGCGAACAGCATCGGCGAAAAGCTTGTCGCTTGCGCTGTGGAAGGCGGTGCGGTGAGGTCGAAGTGTCCTCATCGTGGAAGGTTTTGAACTCCGCTTCCTTGACTTCTTGAACGATGTCGGTTCTGTTGGAGACGTCTCTCGGCGACATCGTCATCGATTTGGAGGTCGAGGCCTGTCCGAAACTCAGCGAAAACTTCATCAAACTCTGCAAGGTGTACTATTACAATCTCAACGCGTTTTTCAATGGTCTGTAACGTCCTCCTCTCACTCGTGTCGTCGCAGCTGAGATTCTGCAGTATCCAAAGACTTTTTGGCTCAAGCAGGGGACCCTACGGCAACAGGGACAGGCGGTGAATCTGCATGGTCGTATATCGCTTCGTCGTCCGAACCCCATCCTTCCGTACCACGATACTTTTCCCCGGAGCTTGTCCCGAGATTGAAACATACACAAAAAGGTACTGTGTCTATGGCTGTTGCACCTGCACTTGAAGGCCAAAAGGGAGGATGCGGAAGCCAGTTTTTCATCACCCTAGGTGACAACATCGACTATCTGGACGGCAAGCATGCTGTTTTCGGCCACGTTGTCGAGGGAATGGATACATTGGACAAGCTAAACGACGTATTCACCGACCAGGATGGACGACCATTCAAGGATGTCCGGATAAGACATGTTATTATTCTCGGTATGTACGTCTGGCTAGCTGTAGTCAGCCTTATCCACTGACCCAACCATGTAGACGATCCATTCCCTGATCCACCTGGGCTCATCAAACCTCCTTCGTCTCCTACGCGTCCACCTGACAATTCAACTCGTATTGCTGAAGACGAGGACCCTCTCGCGACATTGCCAGATGAAGAGGAGGAACGAATTCGGAGAGAAAAAGCCGCTGCTGCCTCTGCATTGACTCTGGAGATGGTCGGTGATCTTCCCTTTGCGAACGTTCGTCCACCAGAAAACGTGCTATTCGTTTGCAAATTGAACCCTGTGACGCGTGATGAGGACCTTGAACTTATTTTCTCCCGGTTTGGAACGATCATGAGCTGTCAGGTCATCCGGGATAAACGGACAGGCGATTCATTACAATATGCTTTCATCGAATTCGATAAGAGGGATGGCGCTGAGCAGGTGCGTTTTATCCGTTCATGATGGCGCGAAGGTTTCTGATGGATAATATCTACTGGACCCACAGGCATACTTCAAAATGCAGAATGTATTGGTGGATGATCGCAGGATCTGGGTTGATTTGTACGTGTCAACATCGGCGCATTCTGCCTCCGTCTGATTGGTTTCCCCATCAGCTCGCAATCCGTTGCCAAAATCAATACGTTTTGGTCCAACGACATCCAAAAAGGGCCATCGGCTGGTTCCAAGCGACGCGATGGGTTCGCAGGCCGTGACGACCTTGAGAAGACGCGCCGGTACCGCGATGAAGACGATGTGCCTTCAAGGGGCGCTGAAGGTTCATATGGCATGGTGTTTGACGTCCATGATTCAGGGCTCCGTCGGAAACGCAGTCGCAGCCGAGACAAAGATGATTCCCGTGACCGTCGTCGTCGCCGTTCGAGGTCTCCCAGGGAGCCTAGCTACCGCCGGAGAAGCAGGAGCAGAGAGGACTCCGGCCGAGATCATCGGAGGCGATAGGCTAATTTCACATGTTTACTCCACGATGTCTCCCCATCAGGGGCGGTGTGCTGGTGAGCGTTCAAACAATTGATGTCTCCTGAATTAAGCGTCCGTGTTACCTCTGCAGTCCGCCACCTGCATGTAACCTGTGTGACAATGTATCAACTTTCCGAATCCGATGCCCCCCTTTCGGCCTGAACTTGCCTGATGAGAACATGGGGACAGCTGTCCGAGTCAGTCGCATATAAGATAAGTTTGGAAAAGTGTATGGCTCCGACGCTTCTTTTTCCTCACTCGCCATCATGGGTGCCCGACTATTCCAATCATCTCTCGATGCTGATGTTATCCTCGTATCTTGCCAAGAGGATGACCCCGTTCAGTTCCATGTTCACAAGTGCATCCTTGCCGCTGCGTCTCCCTTCTTTGCAGACATGTTCTCCCTTCCCCAGAGCCCTGGGCCATCTAATGAGACGCACCGTCCCATCATACCGATGTCGGAATCTCGTCCAGTCATAGCGGCCCTTCTCCAATTCATCTATCCCGTTGAAGACCCCAAAATCAACTCTCTCGACGACCTTGTTCCCATCCTCGCTGCGTCAACCAAATATGATGTCATACCCGTGATTAACGCCCTTGGCAAGATTTTGGTGTCCCCACCCTTTGTCGAGGCAGAGCCCACACGGGTCTATGCCATTGCATCGCGTTTCGACATGGAGGAGGAGGCCAAGATTGCGTCCAAGCACACGCTGCACGTCAACCTCCTTGAAGCACCACTTTCAGACGACCTCAAGTACATCACGGCACATTCCTATATCAGGCTACTTTCGTTGCACCGCCGGCGAGTCGATGCTGCGGTTGCGATGTTGAAGCCACCACAAAATATGATGTGCATGCAGTGCAATGGGTCGGTGTTTTCTGTTTACTCCACGCCGAAGTGGTGGTATGAGTTTGAGAAGAGGGCCAGGGTAGAGTTGAGTCTGAGGCCGACGACGGATGTTATCTTTGGGGTGGAGTTTTTGGGGCGGGCGGCTGCGGCGTCGGGGTGTACGCGGTGTCCGGGCAGTGTGCTGGATTCGTGGAAGTTTTTGCAGGAGCTGAAGGACGCGATTGATCAGCTGCCTTCGACGGTATGATCTATCAAGCATCCCTCTCTCCCCGGCGGATTTATCCTACATACATAGTCTTTTATTTTATTTATTAGTCGTACTCTAGCTCTTTCTATATCACCGATAGTGTCCCCATACTAATAGTACTCGTAGATTAGATATTCCCTAACATGTAAACGTCTAACACTGACCCTTTGACCGGGTTTCCCATGAACCACTAATGACATTTGTATCATGGCTCTTGGCTTCAACTATCACTGCCTCCTCTCTATCATGGCCACCCCACAGCTGGGATTATGCAGGCTTCCAGTCGTTGGAAATGAGCCCATAGTAAGCATCATCAACACCCATGGCCATTTGACGCTGACGAGGGTTAACTTGTCCT
>Ga0307516_10010335_pt1 | contig 10276 bp, 5 predicted proteins | sample 19_EM_MG_FD_203310 | JGI IMG/M metagenome (GOLD analysis project Ga0307516, IMG submission 203310) | Populus trichocarpa ectomycorrhiza microbial communities from riparian zone in the Pacific Northwest, United States - 19_EM | ecosystem: Host-associated > Plants > Roots > Unclassified | place...
TGGTCTTTTAATTTCAGATTTTAACCCCTTTATTATTAAATAAAAAAAAAAAGCAAAAAGGGTCCAAAATTAGGTTACAACAGAAGCAAAATCTTTGTCATTGCTAGTTGAAGTTTACAATGATGTGCCAATGAAGTATCAAACTATATAACCTTCAACACCTATTTGTGCATAACCTTCTAGTCATCCACAACGTCAACATTGTTTGCCTACACAATTGCAAGATTATGTTCTTGGGAATGACAATGAAATTTTTTATGATGATGATGTAATGCATTTTGCTATATTTGTTAATTGTGATCATATTTCATACCAAGAAGCTGCCACTAATGATTGTTAAGTTCGTGTAATGAATGAAAAAAATTCAGGCCATTAAAAAAAAATACTTGGGAACTTGTCACTCTTTCTTAAAATAAAAGGCTAATTGGAGTCAAGTGGGTGTACAAGACAAAGTACAAGCCTAATTGATTGGTGGATTGCTTTAGAACAAGACTGGTGGCAAAAAGCTACAAACAAAAACTAGGTATTGATTATTTTAAGGTTTTTCCTCCTATTGCTAGACTTGATACTGTTCATATGATAATTTCTCTTGCTGCATAAAATCATTGGTGTATTTATCAAATGGATATGGAATCTGCCTTTTTGAATGATATACTTGAGGAAAAGATTTATATTGAACAATCTCTAGGCTTTTATAAAGAGAGGGGAAAAGAATAAGGTCTTGTATAGTTTGAAACAAGCTTCTAAAGCATACTATACTCGTATTAATTCTTATTTTCTTGAGAATGGCTTTCATAAGTGTCCTTATAAGCACATTTTATATATCAACTTAAAGTGGAGATATTATTATTGTATGCTTATATATGGATGATTTAATTTTTACTAGTAACAATTTATGGTTGATGATAAAGTTTAAAGAAGCCATGATTGCTTAGTTTGAGATGATAGACATGGGTTTAATATCTTACTTTCTTGGTATTGAGGTTACAAAAACAAAGGATGATATATTTATTTCACATAATAAGTATACTAGTGATGTGCTAAAAAAAATTCAAAATGGAATCTAGTAATCAAATTTTAACTCTAGTGGAAGAAAGATTGAATATTATGAAAGATGGTAGTGGTGGTTTGGTTTATTCAACCAATTTTAAAATATTGGTGGGAAGTTTGTGATATTTGACTGCTACTCAACCTGACATCGTACATGGTGTTGGCATTGTTAGTAGATTTATAGAGACTCCACGTCAATCTCATTTGCAAGCAGCAAGACATATTTTAAGATATGTCAAAGGTATGAAAAATGATGGCATCTTTTATTCTTGTGCTAATAAAATGGAGCTTGTTGGATATATAGATAATGATTGGGCTGGTGACATTGAAAAAAGAAAAAGTACTTTAGGTTATGTTTTTCATTTTAGTTCTAGTGTGTTTTCCTCGTCATAAAAAAAACAAATGGTTGCTCTTTTTATTGCTGAGACAGAGTATATTGTAGTTGGAAGTTATGTTACTCAAACTATGTGGTTAAGAATAAAGCTTAGTGAGTTACAACATTATCAAAACAAGTTAACAAAGATCTTTTATAACAATGAATATATTATTGCATTAATAAAGAATCCAGTGTTTCATGGTCAAGGTAAACATATTGACATAAAAAACCATTACATTTTTTATTTGGTGAAAGATAAAAAAATAATGGCCGAGTTTTGTTTGTCTAAAGATCAAGTTGCTAACATTTTCATAAACACTCTTAAAATTGATTTGTTCTTGAAATTTAAAAAGATGATGTGCATAAAGAAATTTGAGGAACTTGGTTTAAGGGAGGGCTTTAATAATTATTTAAATCAAGTTTCCATGTAAGTTAGGAATTAGTATCCTAGATGAAATAGGATTAGAATCCTTAGTAAACTAGTATTTATAATCCTTGTTGGATTAGGATAGTTTAAGTCTATTTTATAATTTGTCTATTTAAAATACAAGAGCGTTGGATGCTAGAAAAAAATGTGTTAAGAGTTGAATATCAATCAATAAAGCTTGAGAGGTCCAAATACTTGTGTGTGTTTTTGTTTCTAACAACATCTGACAATTGAAACTATGAATTTTTATTAAAAAAAAATTATATGGTGTAGACAATAGGTGGAATAAGATTTTTTAATCAAGTGGACAATGACCTTTATTATAAAGCCAATTACTCATTAATTAACTAATGAGTAGAAAAAAGAAAGAAAATTCTTCAGATAGCAATTTATAGTTATAGTACTCAATTATGTTTTAAAACCATTTTCATAGTTTTGCTTTATTTTCCTTAGCTACTCGACGATTGATTAATTCTAATCAAATTCTATGCCCGATTTGATAATGTAGGACTCAAAGAAACTAACAGACACCCAAATATTTGTAAGGATAAAAAAATAAAAAAACAAATCTTAAAAGAACTAAGAATATTAGAAGGGGTTTGATTTTACAAAATTGTACTCTTTAATCACCATGTCACCCAAGAAAACCCGTTTTTTTTTTCAAAATGACTCCTATTGTAAGAAAAAAAGCCCGTTAGTATTGAAAGCTTGGCTGCTAAAATTAGATGGGATAAATAAGTATAAAGTAGTGTGCCAAGAATGGAGTACATGTTTAGTTATGTTAAAAAATGATATGCTATCTTAATTTTTTTAATAATAGATGTCTAATTTCCCTTTGCATTCTAACTTTATATTTCTTGATTAAAAAAATGATATGTTATCTTCAATAACTTAGGATTTCATTACCTACAAAGCAAGAAATTCAAAAATTAGAGAGGAAAGCATAATAAACAAAGAGTATCTTTCACTCAAAAATTAAATCAATGTAATTTTTCATTAATAAAGCAATATTATTGACATGAATGAGGATCAATACTCGATTGTTATTTTATACCCTCTCGGTATGAACTCTTGAAATTAGTTAAAGGATGGTGTAAGGCTTGCAACCACTAGGTAGTTCAATAATAAAAAAAAAAAAAACCACCAGTAATTATTATCAACAACAATATATATCTAACACATCAAGTACTCAAATAAACATAAAAGGAAAAATCACCCTTAAAATTATGTAGTTTGGTCCAAATTGTGATTATCCTTTATAGTTTTAAAAATTACACTTTACATCCTGAATTTTATACACGCACTAATACTTAACATTCTTTTCAAAATTAGTAAAAAATATATGATTATTTAAAGGATTGTCATTATAATCTATTTAATAACTAAAAAACCCCTCCCCGTACACACACACTCCTCTTCATCTTCTTCCTTTTGACAAAGGACTGAAGCTTCGGGAATAAAGTTATTGGGATAATGCTCATCCAATGATGGAGATTGCATAGGAAGGAAGATGTTGATACTAGATAATCACAGTTATACATTGACATTTGGATGATTAAAAGGAAACAATAATGCATCAATTAAGGAGGAAATGGTTAAGCCTTGACTATGTCAATATCGCAGGTTTAGTTGGATTCAAATTGGAATTCAAGACTTTAAATCTCAGATGAAATATTTATTTAGTTTAGAATTAGGCACATGCATGGATATAGAAAATTTTAGAATGAGATTCATTCTTTAGGAAGCTCGGCCACCTTGAATTGGTTACTAAATTTTTCTTTTGATTTTCTTTCTATTTATCACCTTTCTATTATTAAATCATTTGCTTCCATAATAAAGCCTTGATTTAGTTCCTTTTACTTGGTTTTTTCTTATAGTTAGAAACCAAATTACCATTCCATATACATATTAACTCAATATTGTTGCAAATTTGGTATCAGAGATAACACTCCTATAATGGCAAATGGTACTCGTACATCTTAATTGTTGGTAACAGTGGCCATGATGAAACATCTATAGGAGGAGAAACAACAAAATCAACTATCTCAACAACGAGTGTTGGAGAAGCTGGTTTAACAACTACAAAACATATCATATCAGTAAAGGTTGATCACTTTGCCAAGATTCAAAGGAAAAGACCAATGGAATCTCTACCAAACACTCTATTGAAATTTGTTAACAGACATCATCGTAATTAGTTCAATAAAAAGATCTTTTGGGTTGGGTAAATAAGGTTACTTATTTTTTTTTTAACTTTCACAACTCACCACCACACCAATGGATATTTATGGAAGGGAAAGTTATAGCATGGTTTTAAAAGATGGAGAATACATGGGCATTAACTAGTTAGGAACCATTCATTAAGGCTTTATAGATTCAGTTTGGAATGATGACCTAATAAAAACATTGATCAATCTTAAATAGACAACAATTATGGAGAATTACAAATCACAATTTGAATTATTATCTAACAGGGTAAGAGGTCTTTCAAATGGACATTGGTTGAGTTGTTTTTTTAGGTGAATTGAAGGATGAAGTCAAGCTAAACATGAGAATACTTAACCACCAACTTTAGTAGTAGCCTATGGACTTGCTAGAATGCATGAGAAAAACTTGAGTGTGGTACGAAGGTGTATAAGGTTTAATGCAGGTTTGACATCGGGTAAATGGTCTTCAGAAGTACAGACCAAGGGGGATGCATGAAGACAGATGTAAAGGATTACATTCGATAGTGTAACACTTGTTAAAGGGCTAAATTGAAAAACCAAACCATCAAGGTTGTTAAAACCCTTGCCAATACCAGCAAAACCTTGGTCATCCATTTCCATGGATTTTATTGAAAGGTTGCAACCCTCTAATAAGTATTCAATAATACTTATGGTGATTGACAGGTTAACAAAGTATGCTCACTTTATATCTATTACTCATCCTTACACAACTTCAAGGGTTACCCTAGTCTTTGCTCAGAATGTCATAGAGTTATATAGGCTTCCAGAAAATATAGTTTTGGATAGGGATTCTATCTTTACTAGTAGATTCTAGTAAGAATTGTTTAAAGTATAAGGGGCCGACTCTAAACTAATGAGCATATTCAGGTTACCAAGAAAACCTTAGAGAACTACTTGCTATGCTTCATAGGAGATAACCTTAAAACCTAGTCACAATGGATCACTATGGTCAAGCGGTGGTATAACACTAATTACCACGCGTCCCTAAAAACCACCCCATTTTAAGCACTATATGGTTATGAAAACCCAAGCCTAATCAATTATGTTCTTGGTCTCACACGTAATCAAGCTGTAGAAAAGCACCTAAAGAACAAAACAATCATTTTACACAACATTAAGGTCAACCTAGTTAAAGCACAAAATCAACAAAAAGAACAAACTGATAAAAAAAACAATAAGCAAGAGTTTGAGGTAGGAGAATGGGCATACATGAAATTACAACTCTATCGCTAAATGAGTATACGACAACAAAGAAAGAGGAAGTTAGCTCATCAATATTATAGGCCATTCAAAGTAGAGAGAAAAAAATTAAGAGTGTTACTCCTGAAAGGATCGAAGTGTATCATAACTTTAATGTTTCATTGCTAAAAAAGAAATTAAAAACTACAGAACTCGTGGCATCAAAGCTGCCACCATTTTGGGAAAGAGTTCCCAACCTATTACCCAAACATATCTTGAAGCAGAGGGAGAAAAAACTTGAAAGGGTGTCACAAAGGAGTTCCTAGTACAATACCAAAGGCAAACCAATGAGGATACAATGTAGGTAGATTAAAAGTGGATATATTCAGCCCATCCCAACTTTGAGGTCAAGGATCTCAAAGAGGGAATGGATGTAACAGTTAACATAATTAGCAGCACACAAGGGACTGAAGCTTCGAGAATAAGGTTATTAGGATAATGCTCATTCAGTGGTGGAGATTGTGTAAATGGGAAGATATTGACACATGGATCATCACAGCTATGCACTAGTGTTTGGATAATTAAAAGGAAATGACAGCACATCAATTAATAAGGGAATGATCAACCTTGACTATATCAATACTATAGGTTTAGTTGGATTCAAATTAGAATTCAAGACCTTGAATCTCGGGTGAAACATCTAATTAGCTTAGAATTAGGCTGAGGCATGGGTATGGAAAATTTCATAATAAGATTCATTCTTTAGGAGTCTTGACAACCTCTAATTGGTCACTAAATTTTTCTTTTGATTTTCTTTTTATTTATCACCTTTCTATAATTAAATCATTTGCTTTCATAATAAAACCTTGATTTAATTTCTTATACTTGGTGTTTTTATCATAATTAGTAGTCAAATTATCATTCCACATACACATTAACTCAAGATAATTGCAAATATACAAACAACCATAACCTTAGAAATCTTAAAAAATTCAACCAATATAGCTCACACTTTCATGCCTAGTGCATCCAGCATTTTAGCAAAAACATAGACATAAAAACAACTAAAATTTTAAAACTCACTAATTGTTATGTTGCAAGTTCCAGCTACCTTAATATTGTCGAATCCCACTCCACCAAATCCATAAAAGATAATAGTCTAAATAACAAAATAATTAAAACTTAACAACCCACATGTACTTCCAATTCAAGAATTCAAAAACACGGAAGTTCAACTTCTCTATGTTACCATAAAATCCAAATAGGATTATGTGGGGTCAAATTGAGTTTACATCATTATGATTATCCTCTTCCTAATTGCTTATCAATGCCATGAAAACCATTACTTCACTTAACATACAAGTTGGATCATGGTAGATCTGTGGCTAAGGTTTGATGAGAGAGACATGTTAGGTTTTGATCAATTTAGGGTTTTGAAAATTTACAAAGAAAAAGGTTTTCCTCACATGAAGATTTTAATTTGATATATATATATATATATATATATAAAGGGTAGTTTAGTTATTTTTTAGATTTAAATTTTTTTATAGATCTAGATGTAAAGTATAATTTTTCAAACTATAACCAGTAATTATAATTAAAATCAAATTAAAATCTTTCACGTATCAGAAACTTGAAACTGATCATACTGGCTTCCTGTCGAAATATCAATTCCTTTAGTGTGATCTTATTGTAATAATAACTGAATATAAATGATAAAGAATTAGCTAGGACCGCATCAATTTACACATGCACGTGCACGTGCAGTTCAACCTTGAAAAAGAATTGATCACAGAAGAAACTAAACCCATGTAGTCGACCTCAACTAGTTTGGATTTAACATACGTTTAGTTGAGTAGAATCAAGGTAAACTTAGGAGTTGTGCTGATAAAATGACTAAATTGTTTTTAATTTATCTCAAAAAAAAAAAAAAGACGAACAAGAAGACGAACAAGGAGAAGAAGAAGAAGAAGAAGATACATCTCTAACTGGAGCAACATTTTTGAAGCTTCAATATATAATTACTTTCGTGAGTGGAGTAAACAAAGCCCAGTTACAGGTGCCATTAATATAAACACGGATAACATATACATATTTGTATATGTAGATTATTTCGGGTCCTATACAGTGATATGCATGTATAGCAAAGGAAAAAAGCAATGAACACATTTTATCAAGACCTTGAGAAAGTATCATCGCTAGACATATCAAAGGGACTCCAGTTACCAAACAATAGATTAGGATCTTGAGTGTCAGGTCCAAGAACTGGTTGTGGAGACATTTCCAGGCTATGATTATCCATCATGTGAGAATTTGACCAAAGTATCTCTTGAGAGACTGTGTCTTGTCCTGGCAATGGTGGCAAGTGGAAGCTGCTTGTTTCATGACTTGTACATTGTTGAGTCCTATCTTGGTGATCTTGGTGCTTGTGGGCTGAGTCTAGACTATAGTAGTACATCAAGTGATCATTGTCACTCAAAGGAACTCCTGTCGAAAAGTCAGAGATGGTGAGGGATCCAGCAAGACCATTTTCTTCCGGTAATTGAGCACTTGATTCCAAATACGAGTTCGGAATGTTAGGGAATTCGAGATATGGATCAAACTCGCTTCTAAATTCAGGCACTTCAAAACCACTCTTGGAATCTTGCTGTGGATTCAAGAACTTTGCATAAACAAGTGCGAGATCAATATGAGAACCATCAGGAATCATCGATGAGCTAGAGGACTCCATGGAGGAAATTCCTTTATGGCTAAATGGATGTCTAATAGAGTTATTAGACAAGCCTCCATAACCTGAAATCTTAGAGTGAACATCTGTTGATAGCCTCATTGACTTTCCTCTTCTATTCTTCCTGCAACCACCACCAACAGGCACGTTTCGTAGGGATCCTCCTTCAGTCCAATACCTTCTACAACCTTTGCAGAAGTATCTCGGTTGTGTTAAACTGTAGTTGTTGTGATAACAAAATTTAGTATTTGAGGAACCACACCGAGGACAACTTGGTGATATCTCAGCATGTTCCTTCCATCCTGTCTCCATACCAGATTGCTTCAAACTTCATAGGCTTCATAAAACTGCCTAACCTTTCACTGGTTCTCTCTCCTGTTGAGTTTGAAAGCAATTAAGAAAGTAGTATAGGAAATTTGAGTGCACCCCAAGAGCAAGAATGGAGGCTTAAGTTTGTTTCAGGTGCACAACCGTTAAGGGAATGGAAGTCTTGGAAATGTGTATGCACTCAAGCACATGAGACAGGCAGGCTTAGTGGATCCGGTGCCGTCAAGGAAGATTTTGGTGGTGTGTAACAGCCCCGGAGGCTAATACACAGTGTCGCTGTTTAGTACACGTGGCACAATTGTACTGGTGTGTATGAGGGTGGTAGAGGAAGCAAATGCCTCGAGAGGCTGACTTTGATTTCTTAGAAGAGCAGGCATCCTATATTAAAAAAAATATCAACTTGGCAAACTGACACCCGAAGTGTTTCTCCACAGTCTAATCTTGTACATGTTAATGTCCCCGTCTCAAGTAAAACCTCCCCCTGCGAAGTGAGATCAAATATTGCACAGATATAAATATATAAGAGCTGCATGTACAAGGTTGGATATCAGCAGATTTTTCCCTTTTCTTTTTAATTATTTTTTTTATTTGTTACATCGTCCATTTATAGCTTTGGCAATCAATGCCAGATGACTGCCATTTAATTTAAATAGCACCCAGAAAGCCACAATACTTGAATGGCAAACACCACTTAAAGTGATATCTCTCACTCGGTTAATTAAACAAGTTTGTAAAGACAATGAGCATGTATCTCAACAGACAGTAGGGTTCTTCTCTTCTTCCCAGGAGATCTCGAGTTCGAGAGCCTTTCCTTTGTAATAAAAAAGAAAAACAAGTTTGTAAAGTTTGAACTGAGACCGACGATAAGAATCAATCCTGGAGCCAAAAGGTGCATGCTTCCTTATCTTCCCTTGTCTTTAATTTTTCCGAAACATTTGCTCAGTTCTTCACAAAAAGAAGCAAGCAAGAACATATCACATGCGAGTGTCATAACTGTAGAAATGTGGTGTTTCTTAAAAGAGAATGTCTAACAGGAGATACTAGCTATATTTAGTAACTTGAAAAGGATCTCTTGGATCATGGGCTCCTCGGATCATGTGAACCTTGTAGATTTCATAAATAATATATATTTTTTGTTAGGAATCCAAGGGTTCCACTATGACGTTGACTGAGGACACCCAGAAGTTCATCAATTTGAAATGATCTTGCAAACACAATCACAAACTGCCAAGTGCTACAGTAGCAGCATAGCTATTAACTTGTACTTAAAGCTGTAATCAATATACTATATTAATGAAATTTTTGTATATCTTAATGTGTTTTGAAACTCCCATGGATATATATTTTTAATGGACAGTAACACAATTTGGAAATTAAGAACTCATTGAATGAAAATACTGAAGGAGAAGTTTTGAAGAGAGGCCAGTACTGAATGGATGAAAGCAATATTAAGCAGCCTGTAAGAAAGTGGGGATTTTGGGTCAGAAGGAACTAGTAAGTGAGAGAGTAGAAGAGGACTCAGAAGACCCAAGAGAAGGCGAAAAGCATCATTAGTTGAATGGAAGATAACGCTGGAAAGGTCCATCAGAGAATCAAATTATTAATTCATATAAATGGAACAGTCACATTAGAAGATCAAACAGTTATGCACGATTATTCACTCGGATTTCTTCTGCTCTCTTAAAATTCTGCCTTCTGTTTCCTTTTGCCTTTCCTAAATTGGTTAGCACTCGTTTCAACTTTCGAAGACTTGATCGATCCATCTTGCGAGTGTCAATATTTACTAACATTCAAAACTCTTTTTCACGTCCTTGAGATGTCTTCCACCCAAACTTAAAGATTTCAGAGACAAAGCAATAAGAACTGCATTTAGGCTTGCTTTTATCAACGAATCAAGTTCCTGTTCTTCTCAAACTATACTAACTAATTTCTCAGGCTCCAGCCCAGTTATAACTCTTCTA
>Ga0307516_10010336_pt1 | contig 10275 bp, 8 predicted proteins | sample 19_EM_MG_FD_203310 | JGI IMG/M metagenome (GOLD analysis project Ga0307516, IMG submission 203310) | Populus trichocarpa ectomycorrhiza microbial communities from riparian zone in the Pacific Northwest, United States - 19_EM | ecosystem: Host-associated > Plants > Roots > Unclassified | place...
CTCACCAAACACTACCACCGAACCCACACACAAGATCTAAGATTATTCCGTTGTGAATTATCGAAAGTAGCCTGATTACCCTTTTGATACCCCCACACTCCGGTTTCGCGATAACCCCAGTGTCACAGGGGGGCAGTATTGGTGGGCTCGTCCATGTCGCCTTCGATCGCCTGCGTTGCAGTGACATGTTCCGTGTGTTGGAAGTCCATGGCTTTGTCGTCGTCTTCTTCCCTTCCTTCGTCTCCAGAGTCGTCGGAGTCAGAGTCGAAGTCGGAGTCGGTGTCGTTCTCCTCGCGTGCACGCTTTGCGGGGGAGGGTGACCGTGAGGTGGCGACCGTAGGAGGTTGAAGGTGGTGTCAGGAGGGGTGCTGCTGGGAGCGGGCTCTTGGGGTGCTGTGCGCAGAGATTTCGGTGGTGGCCGGGGTGTTCAGGCGGTGGAAGGCGTCGAGGGATCCTTGACCAGGGTTGTTGGTGGACATGAAGCCTTTTAGTGAGGTGGTGATAGTTTGGCAACGTGAGCCAAAATCATGAGAAGCAGGCAGCGACAGGAGGGAAAATTCCCAGGAGGGTTCCGGAGGGGTGCAGCCTCTAGTTAATAAACTATTGACCGACTCCTGAGGTGGGTTTCTGGGGTTGTTGAAAACTTAATTGGAAAAGAAGATTTTTGGTGTCACGAAAACAGTGAAGTTTTGGGGGGTGCTGTGAGGATAATAGATTGCGTGGAGAAGAATCTCCAGACTAGCTACCGCGCCCTTCCTTTATACTTTTCCTTCCCTCTGTGGAATCACAGCTTGCCCGCAAGACTGACATAGTTCCTCCATAGCTCATCATGACTCAATCGTCGCGCCCAAGGAAAACACATGATCGCACATGGCCGCCATGCGGCCAACACTCTACTCACGGCAACAGGACAAAGGACGCGCAAGCAGTAACAGTAAGGGAACAAGGAAGAATGACGTACGACTTAATCAAGGGGAAACAAGACTCGGAACGATAAAAGAGAAGGACGCGCAAGCTCAATCAACGGGAGACAACAGACGTAGCGAACAGGAGGAAAGACGTGCAAGCATAATCAACAGGAAACAACATACGTAGAAGAAGGACACGCAAGCCCTATAACAGAGACAAAGGAGGAGGGACCTAGACCGGCCGGCGATCTGTAGGTTGGGGAGATATCGCTACCGGCGCGATATGGCAGAGATCGGTCGAGACGACTAAGCGCGGAGGATGACTACGGCTGCGGCAGCGGAAACGAGGATGACCTAAAGGCCGACAAGGGTGAGAACGGCACCGGCACCGGCGCCAAGGAGCCTGTCGCGCCAGGTTCGTGACAGTACGTCCCCTGTCCAGACCGAAGTTCCGGTGAGGTCATGTCGGGTCGTCAGGGTTCGGCAGCGGACGGGTGTACGGTGGATGATGGGCGTGCAGTGGATGTGGACGGGCTGGCTAGCCTGCTGCCAGGCTTGGAGTTGTTCATTCATTCGCTGTTGTTTGGGGATGATGGCCCCCAGGGTGTTGGTCATCTGCTGGAGTTGCTGCTGGTCCGCGTCGTGGAATTCGTTCATCCGCAAGGCGAGCGTCCGGTGTACGACGTGGTTGCAGCGCACGTCCTGGGTGGTTGTTTGATGTATCATGGTGACGATTTCCCCCAGGAGGGCAAGTTGCTTGTCCTGTAGTGCCGCAGTCACGGCCACCGGGTTTATGTTTTCCTGATCTTCCTGTGGTGGCGTGATGTCCACCAAGGTTTCCCGTGGGGCTGCAGCACTGCAGCGGAGGTGGTGGTTTTCCATGTTCACGAGGAACCGGCATTCGGGGCAGACCTGCTTTCCTCGGTGCCAGTCCGTGCATGCTTTGACGGGGTTGAGGCATCGTTCGCGGGTTACTTCGAGTAGTTCGTTAGGCTGTGGGAGCGGGCAGTCGCAGTTTGTCGCTCGGCGGCAGCGGCTTCGGCGCGGGTAGTAGTTGTTGTCCTTGCTCTGGCGGTGGGTGTTGCAGTAGTCATCGTAGCAGACCGTCCAGTGCAGGGATGCGTGGTCGTTGGTACGGGGCTGTCCTGCGGCGGACAGCAGGGGCGAAGGTTCGGCTGGAGGGGCACCCCATCCGTCGGTCGTGGTGGCGGCAATGCCCCAGTCATTGTTGGGTTCGTTGGTGGGTAGTTCAGTTTGTTCGTTATCGGCGGAGGTTGTGATGGGAAACTCGGAGGTGCGGCTGCGGCCAGCGAAGGTCCAGCCTTCGTTGGTGTCGACATTGGCAGTGGTGGACATATCGGGTTTTTAGAGTTGGGGTGCAGGTTTCTCAGGGTATTCCTTGTGGAACTGGCGGACGAGGTCGGCTGAGTTCTCAAAGTTGCGGGCGGGATACTAGGTACGATCGGGGTCATGGAAACTGGTCCACTTGACTCAATACTGGATCTGGTTTCTATGGCATCGGGAGTCGAGGATTTTCTCTACTTCCCACTCTTGCTGTTCTTGGATGATCACAGGTGGTGGCGGTGTTTGTTGGTGTCCCGGGATGGGTTCGGTGCTGGCTGTGGGTTCAAGGAGGCTGATGTGGAAAACTGGGTGGATCCTGACAGTGGCCGGTAGATCCAGTTTATATGCTCTTGAGCCTACCTTCTCGAGGATGGTGTACGGGCCTATCTGCTTGTGGTCCAGTTTGTTCGATGGTCGGGTTGTCCGGATGTGTTTCCGTCGTAGCCAGACCCTGTCGCCTGGGTTCAGTACTGGGTCCGGATGTCGTGCTTTGTTGGCTTGCTCTGCTTGAGACATTTGGGCTTTCTTGATCTCTGCTCGAAGTTCTTCATGCAACCTTCTTACTGCCACGACATATTCCGACACTTCTGGGGTCTCCTCGTTCCGGATGCCGAGGTCTGGTAGGAAACAAGGGTGATATCCATAGTTGGCAAAGAAGGGGGTTATTTTTGTGGTTCCAGTTTGTGTGTTGTTGTAGCAGAATTCGGCAATTGGCAACAACCTTTCCCAGTCGTCCTGTTGGTAGTTGCAGTATGCCCAGAGATACTGCTCGAGGGTGGTATTGGCTCTTTCCGTTTGTCCATCCGTTTGTGGGTGGAAGGCTGTGCTGAGGTTGCGTGATATCCCAAGTGCTTCCGTTACTCGTCTCCAGAAGTCTGAGGTAAACAGGGACCCTCTGTCTGATACAATACTGCTTGGCAGTCCGTGGGGTCTTATTACCTGTCGGAGGAAGTGGTCTGCCAGGTCTTCGGGGTCCATGGTGCCCTGGCAGGCGACAAAATGTCCCATCTTTGTGAGGCGGTCGATTATTACCCATAATGCGTCTTTTCCGTTGTTCATTGGCAGCGTGGTGATAAAGTCCGTTGATATCGTGTCCCATGGCTGGTGTGGGAGTTCAAGTGGCTTTAGCAATCCAAATGGCGCATGTCGGATTGGCTTGATGCGATGGCAGCTGTCACAGTGGTCGACGTATCTGTGGATGTACTTTCGTTGCCCTGGCCAGTAGAAGCTTCGGCTAACTAGTTCCAGGGTTCTTGCTCAGCCTGGGTGTCCCGCGGCTTGCGCGTCATGGTGGTCTCTTAATATGTGTAGTCACAGGGTGTCGTTATCGGGGACCCATATGAGGCCGTCATACATTAGCAACCCGCTGTTTTCCTCGCATAATCCTAGTGCGATTTTTCCGTCGCGGGTGGTCCCGCTCGCCTTTTTCCTCCGGATTTTTTGGAGTTCTTTATCTGCTGCGCTTAGTGTCCGGATTTCATTCAGGAGTTTCTTGTCTATCTTGAGGTTGATGGTTTCTGTTGTATTGGCCTGGAGTGCTTCGAACGCTTCTTCGGGTAACAGGATTCAGCCGTGGTTCTGCCGATGCTTCATACCCCCTTCCCAGGGAGAGTCTCCTGACTCTCTAGAGAGGATGTCTGGCTTGCCGGCCAATTTCCCAGGTCGATACTTGATCACGAAGTCATAGTTAGCTAATCGCTCACCCCACCGGGCTTGTCGCAAATTGAGGTCTTTTTTTGTTTTCCAGTATTCAAGGTTTTTGTGGTCGGTGAGGATCGTGATTTTTGGTCCCGTTGTTTTACAATAGGTATCCCATTTTCGTAGTGCGTCGACTATCGCCAGTAACTCCTTATCGTGGATGTCGTAATTACGCTCCGGGTCTTTGAGTTTCCTTGAGTAGTATGCTACAGGGTGCAGGATTCCCTTTTCGTCGGGTGGTGAGCAGATTGCTCCTATGGTGTAGTCGGAGGCGTCTGTTTCGATGGTGACGGGTTGTTCCGGATCGAAGTGTTGTAGTATAGGTTCCGTGATCATTGCTTTCTTGAGTGTCTCAAATGCCTCTTGTTGTTTATCACTCCATTCCCATCCTTTTTCCTTCCTTGTGAGGGAGGATAGGGGTGTCGTGATTTTGCTGTAGTCTCTGATAAAGCGTCGGTAAAAGTTGGCAAAGCCGAGGAAGCTCTGGATTCCTTTGACGTTTGTTGGTTCCTTCCATTCTTTGATGGTCCGGATTTTTTCTTCGTCCATTCACAGTCCCTGCGGTGATATGACATATCCCAAGTATTCTATTTCCGTTATATGGAATTCGCATTTGGATGCTTTCAGTGTGAGCCCGGTTTTCTCAACTCATTTAAAGATTGTCCGGACGTGTCTCCGGTGGTCTTCCAGATTTTGCGAGAAGATGAGGATGTTGTCCAGATATGCCACACAGAAGATATCAAGATGTTCGCTCAAAATCTCGTTCATCCATCGTTGGAACGACACCGGTGCATTGGTCAACCCGAAAGGCATGACGCAGTACTCGTATAGTCCGTACCGGGTTCGGAAGACTGTTTTCCATTCATCTCCTGCTGCGATTCGGAGGTTGTAGTAGGCATCTCGGATATCTAGTTTGGTGTAGATGGTGGCATTGGATAGTTGATCCAGGGTCTCTCCAATTAATGGCAATGGTGTCCGGTCTTTGATTGTGATCTCATTCAGTTGTCGATAATCCACACATAGGCGTTGTCCCCCGTCCTTCTTCTTGACAAAGTGTATTGGCACCCCAGCTGGGGAGGTGGATGCCCGGATCCATCCCCGTTTCTCATTGACTTCTAGGTATTCCTTGAGAGCCTTCATTTTTTCTTCGTTCAGGGGTCGCAGGGGCTCGTACTGGGGCGTCTTTCCTTCCTCCAGTGGAATGTGGTGGTCGTGAGCGCCGTGGGGCAGAGGTGCCGTAGGTTCTTTTTCGGTGAATACTTCGAGGAACTCGTGATATTGCGGTGGAATTGGGTTTTTGCTGGTCTTGGAGGTTTTCTTGATTTTGCTGATGACGGTCTGGCATACTTCCCATGGGTCCGTTTCGCCAATCTCCAAATTTTCCGGTGTTTTCCTGTAGTATTGCTCCGTGGCCTTTTCTTCCAGGACCGTGTTCGCTCTTGGTGAGCTTTGTAAGCATTTTTCAGTGCAGTAGTCCGAGTGGAATTTCACAGTATGATTCTTCCACCCTATCACCGGATCATGGAGCTTGAGCCATGGGAGTCCTAGGATGATTGGTGTATTTCCGATTGTGATGCAGTGTAGCCGGATGTCTTCCTCGTGATGATTGATTGTGAGGTGGACTTGGGCGTCGTGGGTTACTGGTCCGCTGGTGACCTCGCTCCCATCCACGGTCAGGACCCGTCTTGGTGTCGCTTTTTGCTGTATTGGGATTCCACTTGCTTCGGTGTAAGCCTTGGCGACAAAGTTCTCGGATGCCCCGCTGTCCACTAGGGTGGTAGTGTTGTGTTCGTTTCCATCGGTTCCTATGATTCGTACTTTGATCATGATCTTCTCTTCGCGGTCGTACCTGGTTTTTGGTATTCTGTAGGGTGGGTCTGGTTCTGCAACGGGTTTCTCCCTCAGGTGGCTGTTGCCTAGGCCTATTCCCGAGGGCTGTCGTTTTCCACCGGTTCGGGTTCTTTCCCTGATTCATTGTTTATGGTGTCTTCTTCGTACGTCGCTTCTGCTGCCCGGTATCGCCTTCTCCATGGGGCTCGTGCTTTCTTGGGCTGGGGCCATTCCTTCGCAAAGTGCCCCTTTTTTCCACAATTGTAGCATTCATCTGTTTGTGGTCGTCGGGGGAACTGGGTCGGCGTTCTTGGTGCGAACTTGAACTGTTGGGTAGCATCTAGGTCCATTGGGTCCCTCGGGGTACTGACGGGTTCTTTCGTGTGGACATGGAAGCGCGCTTCTGGACTAGCCGCAGGGCGCCGACTAATGACTCCAAGGTTGCATAGGTGGCTGTCTGTTTTGATGGCCACGGTGGCGTAGTCTGCCAGGACGGTGGCTGGTACTTCGCTCATGACCAGGTGCCTTATTACTTCTGGGTGTAATCCGTCTCGAAATCGCGCGATGCATACATTGTCCGCGTACTGGAGATCTGCTTTGATTCGTTGGAATTCCGCCCAGTAGGTTGCTGCCATCCGGTTTCCCTGCTGGATTTTCTGGAATTTTTCAAAGGCTATTTCCTCGGCATCCACCTGGCCGAAGGCATTCTTCATGTTAGTTTTTAGTTCTTCCCATGTTAGGTTGATTCCTCCCTCCTGGTTCAGAAAGGTTTCCACCCAGTTCCATGTCACCCCCCGGAGTAGGGAGGATGCATATCCCGTTTTTTTCTCATCGTCGTCAAATCAATATATCTCTGTTCTAAACTTCAGCTCGCACTGGGCCAGGAACGTTTTGAATTTTGCTTTTTCTCCTTCGAACGGTTCGGGGTCCCGGAGCTTTGGGTAACTGGTCTGCGGTGGTCTGTCGTGTGCCACTAGGAGGTCCTGCAACATTTCCTTTGTCAACAGGTGGGGTCCTTCCGTCATTCTTCTGGACTGTTCTGGTGACTCGGGGGTCTGTGGCCTGGATCTTTGCTCTGGGGTTACTGGACTCGGTGCTTACTGGTCGTCAGGGAGGTCACTAAATTCGCTCAGGTTGAGGGGGTCCGAAGACTCCACCATGTCTTTCTTGTTGCTACGTCAGGTGTCGATAGGGAGATGCAATCTAGTGTCAAGATCCTGCCTTGACTACTCCATGCTGCTCGACAGGTAACGTAGGCTCGGTTCTTCGGAGCAAGCTTGTGATCACACTTCCAGTGTACTCACGCGCCGCTCGTAGTCACACTTCCGGCGTACTCACGCGCTGCTCGTAGTCACACTTCCGGCGTACTCACACACTGCTCATAGTCACACTTCCGGTGTACTCACACGCCGCTCGTAGTCACACTTTCAGTGTATTCACGTGCCGCTCGTAGTCACACTTCCGGCATACTCACGTACCGCTCGTAGTCACACTTTTGGCGTACTCACGCACCGCTCGTAGTCACACTTCCGGCGTACTCACACGCCGCTCGTAGTCACACTTCCGGCATATTCACACGCCGCTCGTCGTCTCGCGGTATCCGTCACGTCTGGCGTGGTCTCGTCATGGTCCTCTCACACGCCTTGCGTGGGCTTGTTGTTCTCGTGCTATCCGTCACGCCTGGCGTGGTCTCGTCGCGGTCTTCTCACACGCCTTGCATGGGCTCGTTGTTCTTATCGGGGTGGTGGTTGCAGCGCCGGTTCACGGGTAGAGAGAGGTAGGTCTGTAGAGAGAGATAATATTCGATTTCGATCTATCGTGCTTTAACACTACAGGTTTTGTGCACTACTCCTCGCCGTACCGCCCCCATAGGGTTTCCATCTTTCCCGACCGCCGAAGAAGTATACACACCAAGGAAAGGAGCAAAACAGGACAGGAATCAAGGATCGCAACGTATGACACAGGATAGGAAGACCAGGAAACGCTCTGACAGTACAAAGGAAACCAATCGCCTCTTGTCCTTCCTCCCATTCGTCGTGTCGGTCGTGATATCGTTTATGGTTCGCGAGCGCCGAAGTCCGGCTCGGGGGAGTCCGGGTTGCGAATGTCGGTGCAGTCTGGTGTGTTGTGGTTTCCGTCGAACTGGATAAGCGCGGAGTGGCCCAGGCCTGTTGCTCGTAGGAAGTGGCACAGCGGATTTGTGTTTTCGGGTGCGGTGATGAATTCCAGGGACTGAATGTCTCGTGTGGTGGCTTTGTGGAGGAGTACCCGCTGTGGTGTCAGCAGCGGGAAGTCTCGTAGTAGGTGGTGGGAGGAGGTAAGGTCCGTGCCACAAGGGCATGGGTCTGCTGTGATGTTGGGGGGTGGGTCGGAGGGTGATCGGTTGCAGAAGACTCTCCATATTGCTCGTGTATCGGCCCAGTTCACTCTATGGAGGTGGCTGGGAAACTTGAATGAGGGCTTTGAGAGTGGTAGTTCTGTTTTCCACCGACGGAGGAGCTCTGCTCATGCTTGAGCCAGTAGCCATGTCTTGGTGGTGAGTGCGAAGCGGCAGGGGACGGTGGAGGTGACTCCCCATTTGGCGAGTGTGTCGGCTCGCTCGTTCCCCCTGATGCTGCAGTGGGAGGGGCACCAGGTGGTAGAGATCTCCCAGCCCAGTAGGCTGATGTCGCTAATCACTTCCAGGGCTCAGCGGGCATATTCGTGGTTGTGTTTGTTGAATTGTAGTGTTTCGAGTGCCGCCCGGTTGTCCACGCAGATGATTGCTGTGGCTTGTGGTGCGGTGGTAGTGAGGAGGGATGTGACTGCTTCTTGGATTGCGTGGAGTTCGGCATCGTACACCTCGGCCCGGTTGCCTAGGTGGCAGCTGCCTTCCCCCAGCCGGTAGAGTTGTTGGTCACCGCAGTGGAAGGTTGCCCAACCACACCCGACAGACCCATTCTCGAGTTTGGAGCCGTCAGTGTAGATGACGACGGTGTGGTTTGATAGCGTGTGGAGCCATTCTTCGTGGAGCTGTTGGGGTGCTGTTGTTTTATCTGGGTTTGGGGAGGGGAACACATTGGTTCCGTCCGCTGTCAAGGTGGTAGTGCGGTTCTCCAGTTTGCCTTGTACTAGGTGCTTGCTGAGTGCGTAAAGGCGGTGGAGTCCTGGGAGGTTGGGGTGGGTTTCTGATAGGGCTTGTGGCGGGCCTAGAGCATGGTGTTGGGGGAGGAAGTGAAGTCGGATGGCATATCGCAGGGATAGGTAGTCCAGGTACGCCTCCATTGGCGGGAGTTGTGATAGTGTGATGAGGTTCGTCGTTCTGGTATTGAGGGGCAGTCCTGTAATCCATCGGGCGACTGACTTGTAGGTGGTGCGTAAGGTTGCAGTGATCATGGGGTGCCCGTCCACCATGCTGGTGATGCCCAGAGCATTGTGGAGAGGATTGCTGTCATTGCCAGGTGGTGGGCGACATGCACGGAGATGCCCCGTGAGCGGTGTCGCAGGAAGTTGAGGCTGCCGAGGGCCCGGTTGCCCTTGGCCACTGCCATGGTGGCATGGTGTAGGAAGCTGAGTGATTCATCGATATGCACTCCTAGGTACTTGATTTGTCGTGAGGCCACAATGGTGTTGTTGTTGATTCTGAGGGGGGGGGGTGTGCTAAGGCTCCTGTTCTTATCTTTGCTGGTGAGAGGGAGGCAGTAGAGCAGTTCGGTCTTGGGTGGTGCGAATGTTAGTCCAAGGTGGACTCCCCTGCTGAGGTGTTCTTCAGTCCTTTCTTCAAGGAGTGTGTTGGCTCTGGTGATTGTTGTCGACATTTGGACCATGCATACGTCATCTACGTAGGATGTGTCGATTGCATCGTGGCATTGATGGCTCCTCTCCAGCATGGTATTGCTGTAGATCAGGAACAGGGCTGGGGAAACTGGGGATCCCTGGGGCAGCCCGCACCTGTATGGTTGGGGCTGTTCTGATTGTTGGTCGAAGCCAGAGGTGATTTTCCGGTCAGTGTTGAAGGCAGTGACCCACTCCGTCAGGTACTGGGGCATGCATCATTGTTGCATAACTTCCCGGAGTGTTTCTGGGTGGACTTGGTTGAAGGCGCCCTCGATGTCGTGGGTGAGGATGGCTGGTCGTAGTGGGGTTTTGTTTGCTGTTTTCTTCTGGCTGATTGCCCTAGCGATGGGGGTGATTGTTCTGAGTAGGGCGTCGATTGCTGAGTTTTCGGCCTGGGCCCCCATCTGTGAGGGGTGTGTGGCCCCACAGGTGAGGGCGGCCTGGGAGAGCCGCTTGGCGACGATAGATTCGAGGAGTTTTCCGAAACATGATTGGAGGGAGATGGGGCGGTAGGATTTGGGGTCGGAGTATGTCTTCTTGCCGGGTTTGGGGATGACCACGCAGTTTGCTGTTTTCCATTCTGGTGGATGGGTGCCCCAGGTGAGGCAGGCTGTGAACAGGTGCGGGAGGAGGTGAGGGGCCGCCGTATTGAAGTGGCGTAGGGTGGTGTATGAGATGT
>Ga0307516_10010337_pt1 | contig 10274 bp, 7 predicted proteins | sample 19_EM_MG_FD_203310 | JGI IMG/M metagenome (GOLD analysis project Ga0307516, IMG submission 203310) | Populus trichocarpa ectomycorrhiza microbial communities from riparian zone in the Pacific Northwest, United States - 19_EM | ecosystem: Host-associated > Plants > Roots > Unclassified | place...
CCTAGAATATTTTATGGAAGCCAAGAAGTTGAACAGGCGACAAGCACGATGGGCACTCTATTTATCAAGATTTGATTTCAAGTTGATACACAAACCGGGACCGACAATGGGTAAAGCCGACACCTTGTCGAGGCGCACGGATCATAAAAAGGGAGTAGAGCATGACAACAAAAATGTAACCCTTTTGAAACCCGAATTCTTTAAAGTCCGCACATTACGCCAAGGCCACTTGTTGATCGAAAGCCACGAGGAATCTATTTTATCGAAAATCCGAAAATCGAAAGATCTTGATGAGTCAGTTGTGAAAGCTGTGGAAGAGTTGAAGAAATCGTCAACCAAGCAGTTGCGATCAGAAGAATGGTCCGAAGAACAGGGCCTTGTACTATTTAGAGGAAAAGTCTATGTTCTGAAGGACATCAAACTTCAGCTGGAAATTATAAAATTGCATCACGATACCCCAATTGCCGGACATCTGGGTCAATGGAAAACCCTGGAATTGGTTACACATAACTATTGGTGGCCTGATATTACCATGCAGGTCAAAAACTATGTATCAGGATGCGATAGGTGCCAACAAATGAAGTCTTTTCCGGAAAAGCCTGCAGGAAAGCTTAAGCCCAACGAAGCTACCTCACAACCTTGGAAAGATATCACGACCGATTTCATTACAGGTCTTCCAGAAGCACAAGGATTCGACGCACTATTTGTCACATGCTGCCGTCACACAAAACAGGCACATATTATTCCAACAACCACTACGACTTCGGCTCGAGGATTAGCTGCTTTATTTAGAGACAATGTTTGGAAACTTCATGGCTTACCAGAAACAGCGTTATCGGATAGAGGACCGCAATTTGCGGCTGAATTTATGAAAGAGTTGAACGAAATCCTAGGGATCAAAACCAAATTATCTACGGCATATCATCCGCAAACCGATGGTCAGATGGAACGGGTTAATCAGGAGATTGAACAGTATTTAAGGATGTTTGTTAGCCATCGCCAAAATGATTGGCCAGAATGGATCGCATGCGCAGAGTTTGCATATAACAACAAAATCCACACGGCAACCCAAGTTTCGCCGTTCTATGCTAATTATGGCATACACCCAAGGATGGGAATAGAACCTCGGAGGGCTGGAAAGTCAGAACCGGCAAAGGAATTTGCAGAGCGAATGAAAATTGTTCATGAAGAAGCACAGGCAGCCATATCTAAAGCACGTGATGATATGACACGCTATGCAGATTTCCATCGAGGACAGGCTCCAGAGTACAAAGTTGGCAATAAGGTCTGGTTATCTACCAAAAACCTCAACATAGATCGACCATCGCGTAAACTTGCAGAGCGACAACTTGGACCTTATGAAATCGTTAAAATTATCTCTTCAAATGCTGTCAAATTAAAATTGCCTGCGTCATTCAAAATCCATGATGTGATCAATGTATCACGCATCCGTTCTTACAAATCTCCAGTTGCTGGTCAATCTATTATTCCTCCTGAACCTGTCGTCCTTGAAGGAACCCCTGAATACGAAGTAGAAGAAATCATGGATTCATGACTTAAGTGCGGAAAGCTTGAGTACCTAGTAAAGTGGTCTGGTTACACCGATGACTACAATACTTGGGAATCTGAAGCCAATTGTGCAAATTCTCGTGAAATCATTGAAAACTTCCATAAATCCAATCCCTCCGCCCCTCATAAACTCCGTGCACAAGATTTTGCCGGACTTGTTTTCCAATCATATGATAACTTAACTGAGCCAAAGAAAAATGCTGTTTCTTGCCTGGAAGTCGAGACATAAAAAGGGGGTAGTGTTATGGAACAGCCCTTATTTTCCATTTATTTTCATTGTTTGGTCTTGTGGACATTATTATAAGGTTCAAGGGTGAACACATAGTAAACACATGTTGCTCCACAGCACATGGTTTCCTCATGTTTGACTGCGCATTGCTGTGCACCTCATGGTTACCACATGTAGAATATTCCAGAACTACTTACATAAGGATTCCGCAGGACACCTCATGTATAACACATGTTTTCCATTCAAATATGGCCTCTTGAAGTAATAAACACTTCCAGGTGTGACTTCTGATTGATAAAAATCAGGCTGAGTAAAGAGCAAACAACAACAACAACAATTGGGTTCCCCAGGTTCATATTTGAAACCCTTATATTGGGCGAGAGGGGTCCGCTCTTCCAGCCAGAGTCCACCCTCCTGAAGAATCACTTGCATGCCCTTAAAATACCCAGGGTATCGTCGGAGAATAGAAGTCCTGAATACGTCCATCGGGCAAAATTGTCGGCTGCATTCTGTGTCCATTCTTATGATGTGTCTAGCCCTTCCTTGGAAATTTGGGTATGTAGCAAGCTGAAAGAGCATCAGGGGCTCGCTTCTGGTGGCCTGGTGCATTGTTGAAGATAAATAGACCTGTTGAAAACTCCTTTGTCTAGTCCTCAAAAATATCAATGGCATTGTCAACTTGCTTCAGAAGATCTTCTGAGTCAAAATATCCATCTTGATTCTTTCCTGCCTTGAAGAAAATTCATGCCTCCCTTTGGAGTGCAGGACCATCAATAATCTGCCAGGGCCTGAGACAATGTAAAAACTCACTTGGTTCCATCTTCACTTGTCAAACAGCCCCACTCTGATGTCAAAAAATCAGATGTCATGATTGATGCACCCTCTCCCTTCTTTACAGGCATGGGTGCCTCACTCTCGTGATACCAATGGGTCTTTTGTTCATTGTTTGCATAAAAGGTTGATTCATCATGTGTCATCAAAATGAGGCAGAAAGGGTGGCCCTTCAGATCACCTGATTTTTTTTCTTTCCATACCATCATCCAAACTTCTTCAACCATTCTCAACCCATGCATTCTGATATTTTTGTTTGTTGAATCCCTGTGATGCAAAGCTGTTCTTGAATGTCAGGACCGGCAACAATGTCAACAATGTCTCGGGCCTTGATGAAACCCTGCTTCACTTGCTCTAACAGAAGCAATTGGATCTGAGATGCAATGTCTTCATCACCCAAGATCATGGAGCAGGTGCCACAATAATGATGCAGGGGCAGGCTTCTGATGGCAAGAAATTGATGAATCTAGTGACAGATTTTTCGCACACAATAAACCCCATGGCCTTGGGATTTTGAGATGATGAGTGAAGGCTCTCACCATCCAAATGTTGGCTGAAGATCCAAATATAGACCCAAAGTCCCAAACATCACAGTCAAACAAGCTCAAAGGAAGACATCCAACTTCTTGTTCTTGGACATTATTGACAATTTTATGTGTGCTCGATGAAGGATTGGGAAGTTCTTGTGATTCAGCTGGCTCAATGTCTGGTTACTTGGTGTTTCTTCAGAGTTGTCCTCAGATATCTTCTCCTTCCACAACTCCTCAAGCATCACTTCAACCTCCTGCTGACGGCTAAGCCATTTATTATTGCCCTCATCTGGACTCCGAATCTTGTTGGGTCCATCCTTCCTTGGATCTGCCTCACTCTTCCTCAACAACTCAACTTCAGACTCACCAGATTCTTCCTCTTCTTCCTGCAAAAGAGATCCTCTACCCAGCCCTTCAGACTCAGACTCAGATTCTTCCTCCTCTTGCTGCAAAAATCCCTCCCCAGTGCACCCCTGTCCACTCTGATCCCCAGATTCACATCACCATCACTCTGACCTTCAGGTTCCTGGCCATCCATGTTCACCTCAGAATCAGATGTGTTGAGATGGTTATGCCTGGATGATTCATCAACCGATGTGGCATTGCCTGAAGGCTTGGCATTCCCAGTGCTTGCAGGCTTCTTCTTGAACCACTCCTCAATAGACAGGAATCCTCGAGCCACAAGTTCACATCTTCTCTGGTGGAATCTCTGCTGACCTCTGACTGAATTCCTCAAGTAGCACTTTGGCCTCTTCCTCCTACACTCACGAGCCCTCTCAGCAGCAACCACGGCATCCTGAGCCCTTTGCAACATAGTTTCAAAATATTCCAGTGCTGACACTTCCATCACCTTGCCATCTTCCTCATTCCCATCAGGGTCTCCATCCTCCTCAAAGTCTGATTCTGGATTGTTGTCACCCATGGCAGTCTCCCAAAATGCACCCATGATGTCATGGATCTTCATGTCATCAACCGGAAATGGAATGGTCAACTCATAATGTGATGCCATGATGTGTGAAGTGCCTGAAGTCAATGATCCTGACAGCATGGTGACAGGGGTGGAGGTGTGTGTCATCAGAAACTCCCTCGACTGGGGTTTTTCATGCAGTTTTCGCAAGGTTTTGATTTGGGCACATGCAGTATCAGCCAGACAGTTGAGACATGGGCAGATGGAGAACAAATGGAATAGAACAATGTAGATGATGAGTACAGGAAAATGCAGAGGATGTACAAGGCATGGGAACATGTCCTGATATGGACAGATGAGAAGAAAAAACCATAGGTTCAACATGCAGCACATTTTTATGTGGCATTGAGCTTTGTAGACAGGAGATTTTGTGTTTTTTTGCTCAGTCTCTATGCCATGGTTGACATCATGTGATTGATTAGTAAGCCACCAAATCTGGGGGGCCAAAAATCCCCATGCCTGTCAGATGATTCCGTTCGATGAGAAATAGCAAAAGGGAAAAAAAAAACAAAATAGGGATTTTTCCGGCTACTGCTCACGATTGGAGTGATATTTTGCAAAACTGGTCCCTGGAGTATCTTATTAGGGTCTTACTCCTTGGTTCTCAGGACCCAAATAGTCAATAGAATGTTGTGCAAAGTAGGAGAAAGGGAGGAGAGGTTTTCTCGAAAAAGCTTACATAATAGGGTGTCGGTTCCTATCTACATCTACTGTACTTTTCTGACCAACTCTTCAGTCACTCGTCACAGGGGTACCTGAATTGAAGAGATTTTCTGAATTGTCACACATCACAACAGGGTTTGAAGAGATTTTTCCAGGCACTCATAAAATGGTAAAAAGGATCCCCTAAACCTTGTTTTATTGATTTTAAGCTTTTCAAGCAATATTAGCTCTATTTCAAGATTGTAAATAATTTTATTAATGTGTTATTCACAGGCCTAGCTGAAGAGTTGTTGTTGTATTATTACAACTTTTCTTTACTCTGAACTATTACAACATCTCTTTTACTCATCGCTCCAATCTGATCGCTCTCAACTCACTATATATAACATACTTACTGCGCTCTCAGTCAGCTCGACTATGGACTTTCCTCTTATAGACTATTTCTCTCACGATTACTCATCTTAACTCATTTCCTATAACATCTTATCCCAGATTGACTTGGTCTGTGCACCAAACCCATTAGTATATAAACCCCTTGTATAAGCTGTATTCTTTAGCTTTGACCTAGGCAATTCACCTTCCTCTTTGCTCACCGAACGATCTCAAACCAAGTGCCTTGATAAAGACTTGGCTCAACAGAACACTTGATCAACCTTGAAGAGGGACAAGCACAGACATTGTATACCGATCTTACAGAGGGGGTATGACAGACAGAACAGACAGATAGAGTGAGGCTTGCCATTGTGACATAGAATCAAACCTTTGTCGTAACAAAAGGTCAAAGCTCTCAACACCACCAGCTTACCCAAGCTTCGGCGCCCACCATTGAATTGTACAGGGAACTGCTTCCCTTGATCGAAGAAGAAACAGAAACAGAAACAGAGAAACAGTTGCTCTCACCAGAACCAGATTGGAACAACTATCCGACTCAACCCGGATCACTTGCTCAATCCCAGACCCTACCAGAACCCCTGATCCAATTCGAATTATTGTCATTAAGAATGGCACAAGAATCAGGAACCGCTGCTGCTGCAGTCCTGAATAAAGAAATCAAGATGAACATGCCAACACCCTTCACTGGAAAAAGAGAGAAACTTGAAGAGTTTCTGATTGAACTTGAGATGTACTTGACAATGAATGCCGACATCTACAACCCAGACCAACGGAAGATTATAGAACAGACGCAACCGTGGGATTGGATGGTATTCAAGAACACCCTCACCACATTCTTCGCCACCCCAGACAAACCAGGTGATGCAATCACCAAGATGAAAACAGAGATGATGACCGGCGGGATAGCCAATGAATTCATCGAAAGATTCAAGATCAATGCAAACAACAGCAGAGTCACACAGGACAGACCGCTGAAAAGCGGGATCTTGATGAACGGTAGGAAATGTCAAGAACACAGGTACGTGCTCGAAAACACCACACACACACACTAATCACTCTTCAACAAAATGTTCTAGGTGGCAGAAATAATCCACTTATTTCTAAGTGGTTTGGGGGATTTGCCTTGGGGGTTTGAAGTTCAACTTGCAGATGCGCGTCGAAGATCAAGGGTATGTGATTCGATAAAAGGTGTTTTTTAGGGAATCGAGTTCTGATCCTTAGGTCACTCAGTACCTCTCAAATCCAATGCCAACAAACAACGAAGCACTCAGGCTTCCAGTCAGACAATATTATGACAAAGGTTTGATCCTATGTCACAACGGCAAGCCTTACTCTATCTGTTCTGTTCTGTTCTGTCGTACCCCCTCTGTAAGGTCGGTATACGATATCGGTGCTTGTCCCTCTTTAAGGTCGATCAAGCGTTCTGATGAGCCAAGTCTTATTCAAGACACTTGGTTTGAGATCGTTCAGTGAGCGAAGAGGAAGGTGAATTGCCTAGGTCAAAGCTAAAGAGTACAGTGTTTATCCTAGGGTTTATATAGTAAATCATCTAAGGGTTATGAGTCGAATATAATGTGTCACGATCAGTAAAGCTGAGTAATCATGAGAAGAATAATCTAAAAGGAGAACGAGCTGACTGAGCTCCACAGTAAAGCACAGTAAAGCTGACTGAGCTTGGAATAAGTATGTCATATAGGATGAGCCGAAGACAATTGGATCGGAGTGATGAGTCAATATGAAGTAGTAATAGTTCAGGATAAGAAAAGTTGTAACATTACCCCCTTTTTATATTCGAAATCACCAAGTTCGAATTTTCCTATGTTGCCAAGTTATGTTCGGCATCTTCATTATAATAATCTTCATCATCAAATGGTTCATTGGAAATCATTCCAGGGGGGAAGATGGGGTGGTTTGCCGTAATACTGTTTGCTGTAGCAAATCAGTTTCGATAATCTTCGGGACAATCGCTGGTCTCGTGTCCTGGTGCGTCTTTGTGACAAGAGATGCATTGATAGTCTCGGCATTTCGTCCAGTGATGTCCAATTTTCCCACATAGGGTGCATCTTGGTCGTAATCGAGTGATATGATGATGATGGAATGGGGCGGGGCTTTTGAGACATTTGGCTGGTAGATGTCCCAGGGCAGTATCGTGACAGAATTTACATTGATAGTTGTGACAATGCACTTCGTCGTGTCCTCGTTTGTTACAAACGGTACAGTCGTGTGTTTTTGCTCGTCGTCTAGTTTCTCTGGTGATAAAGGGTTCGGTCGGTATATGTTCGATGGGTTTATCAGAGTTGTTACAGAGATTGATGACGGTTCTTCTGTCTGTAGGTAGTTTCTTCGGGAATATTTGTTCGACCGAAGAGGATCGGGTGGAGGGATAAGGGTTTCTTCGTTCGGTTTGTCAGGTTTGTTTGAAAACAACAGGGGATGGTGATCTGTTGTTAAGAGGGGAGAAATGTCTAATGGAGATTGGTTCTTCAGGCATAATGATGAGCATCGAAGGGTATGCGGTGATCAGTTTTAATGGAGTGGGGAGATGGTTCAAGAGTTGGTCGGCATCGGTGTTTAGAAGGAGGTCGACGTTTTCATTCAATGATGAATTGATCTTTTGTATGGCTTCTGAGTGGATCTTTCATAGCCCTAAGAGGGTATAAGTGTTCTTGATGACGTTCGAGTCAAGAGGGTCGGTGATACAAGAGAGAATGGTGGTTTGGAGGGGTTCATGTCCAAGAAGTTCTTGCATACATGAACGATGGAGTTTTCTGAGATGTTCTTGGATGTTGGGGACGGTGGCTTTCTGAGTGGAGGAAGACATGAGGATGAAGTTTTCGAGGGAGGTTGTCGTTTTAGAGGATGTGGTGGGTGAGTTGGTAGTCGTTCAGGATTTCTCGAGCGTTTTTAAGGTTGCTTGGTGGTTCCCATGTGTTGTCACTAATGGGGTATCCTTTCCACTTGACGAGATATTGGTATCCTCTACCCCATTTCTTGTGACTCGTGATAGCTTCTATCTCATATTCTTCTTCTCCTTCGATCAGGTCAGGAGGTGGTTTCATGAAGTTCGGACCATGGGTTTCAGTTTCACGATAAGGTGATAAAAGTGATGCATGGAAGATGTCGTGAATTCGCCATTGGTTCGGGATTTGTAGGCGATAGGTCACTGGTCCCAAGACTTCTGTTATCTTGAAGGGTCCTTCTCTTTTTGGGGCTAGCTTTCTAGATTGATAGCCTATCTTCAAGTTCCGTCCATCAAGCCACACTTGTTCTCCTTTCTTGAACGGGGTAAAACCTCGTGTTGTTCTTTCGGCAACCATTTGTCTTGCCAATTCATCCGCAGCAGCGGCTTCATTTCGTGCTTCTTTGAGGGTTTTCATTCGTTGTTCCGCAGTAGGGGCATTTGTCTTTTCAAATGCCAAGGGGATATCTTTGGGTTCATACCCCATCATGAGGTAGAACGGGGTCTGTTTTGTGGTGGAGTGAACCTTCTGATTATGACTGAACTCCATGAGGGGGTTGAGTTGTCTCCACGTTTCGGGGTTATTGGAGCAGAAAATTCTGAAATAGATTTCTAGTTCTTAGTTAACCCGTTCTGTCTCTCCATCGGTTTGAGGGTGGTATGCCGTGCTTCTGAGTGTTCTAATTCCAAGGAGTCGGGCCATTTCTCTGAAGACTTGTGAGGAAAACTGTGGGCTGTGATCAGATAGGAATGAGTCGGGAAGTCCAAAGTGTCGGTATACGTGATCAATGTAATTTTGTGCCGTGAGTGTGGCATCAATCGTCTTGTTGCAGGGGATAGAAATTACCCCCTTTGTAGATCCATGGTCTACCACAACCATGAGGCTGTCAAATCCCTCTGTTTCAGGTAGGTCGGTTATGAAATCACAGGTGACCTGGGAAAATGGTGTCGCGATTTCTTGTCCTTTGATTGGTATTAAACCAGGGGATGAAGGGTGTGTGTTAACCTTCATTTGTTGACAAACTGTGCATTCCATGACATAGTTTTTGACAAAAACTGTCATTCCAGGCCACCAGTAATTTCGGTGGATCAGTTCTAGGGTTTTGAAGTGCCCTGGGTGTCCTCCAGTTAAGGAGTCATGATATTTCTTAACGATTTCTCGACGCAGCTCTTCATGCGGAGGGATGTAACATCTGTCTTTGAAGAATAATAATCCTTCTTCGGTTTTCCAGTCTTCCAATTTTGATCTAATTGGTAGAGGGCCGTTTTCTTTTACGGCGAGTAGTGCTTTCGCGAAAAAATCATCTTTTGTGGTTTCTTCTTATATTTCATTCTGGAGTTCAAGGTCGATCATTTTGATGAAAATGTTATCAGGTAAGACAACTATGTCATCATTGTCAATTTCATCGGTGATGTGATCGGGTCGTTGGGAGAGGGTGTCTGATTGGATCATTTTGGATCCGGGGGTGTGGATGAGTTTCAGATCGAATTCCGATAGGAATAAGCTCCAACGAGCTTGTCGTCTGTTCAGTTTCTGGGCGGTTCGGAAATACGTCAGATTTTTGTGATCTGATAGGATGATTGTGGGGAATGGGGATCCTTGGAGGTAATGTCGCCAGGTTTCCAAGGCACGAACTATTCCCATTAGCTCTCTGTTATAAATTTCGTAGTTCCGTTGTGTCGCATCAAAGGAGTGAGAAATGTATCCACAGGGGTGCCAGTCTCTATTCATGTCTTTTTGTTGTATGACTGCTCCAGTGGCAAACTTGGAGGCATCGGTTTTGATAACGAATGGTTTCGTTGAATCGGGCATCAGAAGCACTGGTGCTTTCTGGAATTCTTCTTTCAATTTCTCAAACGCTTTTTCATAAGCGTCTGTCCAGTTCCACATTAGGTCTTTCTTCGTCAAATCATTCAAGGGTCGGGCGATGTCGGCATAATGATCAATGAATTTTCTATAAAAGTTTCCGAATCCTAAAAAGGATCGGACTTGTTTCACAGTCGTCGGTGATGGCCAGTCTTTGATTCCTTTTAGTTTTGCTGGGTCCATCTTGATCTGATCTTCACTGATGATCATTCCTAGATAGTCAACTTCTGTTGCTTCAAATGTGCACTTATCTAGGTTTGCAAAGA
>Ga0307516_10010338_pt1 | contig 10274 bp, 11 predicted proteins | sample 19_EM_MG_FD_203310 | JGI IMG/M metagenome (GOLD analysis project Ga0307516, IMG submission 203310) | Populus trichocarpa ectomycorrhiza microbial communities from riparian zone in the Pacific Northwest, United States - 19_EM | ecosystem: Host-associated > Plants > Roots > Unclassified | place...
AATATGGAACAATCTCAGCGCCATCTTTGAACTGGACTGTCTCGATGGGTATGTATTTCCATTTGCTTCACTGGATTGGCATTCACCTACTGTCTGCAGCTAGCTACCGCACTCTTTCTTTTCCTTCCGAGTCTGGACTCTGCCCTACTCACCTCTCCCTTGACTATCTAGTCGCTTTTGATCTACATATCATGCCTGTCTGAGAGCTTCCAATGCCAATCCACACACGCTTAAAGTTACAGTCTGTTGCCCAATTCATCGAATGTTCGAAACCACAACTTACGCATGACTACATACGCCATCGAGCAAAAGGAACTTGCTTATTTTGACTATGAGTAAGTCCTAAGCATCTGGTCAAGGACTAAACTGGGCCTTACTCTCCATGTATGCTATTCGAGGGATTTACTAGTTGGACCCCAAAACCTACTAATGTGGGCGTCACCATTTAACCCTGGACGGGCAGTTCTCCCGAGACTGGATCTCTTTTTCTCGTTCTTTGTACTCCTATATTTTATCGTCAATATATAAGTACGCGTTGTATGATAGGTAGTTGTGTATGTTTGAGGTAGCATAGTTCATATGGTCGACGTCGACGCGTCGTCAACTTGAAGCATCACCGTTGAACGATCAGACCTCAGATTCATCATTCGAGGTGTATTTCAACACCCGATACCCCCAACTCCTCTTGAACCTCAAGAATCTTCCTGGAAAACGACGAAATGGACTCTCCGTTGTCACCCGAGCCTGAGACACAAATGGTAACAGAGCGAATCATGTACACACTCGCCCCAGGGTGCTGCTGCTGCAGAACTGTTCTCGTCCACCTCGTCTTCAGCATATCAATGAAAGCTTCCATATCCGCACAAGCTACCTCCACCTCCAACAACGCCAGCTTTGGGAGATGCTGCTCCTGCGTCATCATCCGTATCCCACTGGCAGGAAGAACGGAGGAGTAGGCATCGATCGAAGTCAAGAAAGGCAAATGCTCTACAATTTCCGTCAGATAGTTTCCAAAATAACTCAGTTGTGAGCGCAGCGCGGAGTCGCGGGACATGGCCCAGCCCTCGATGATGGGCGCCAGTTCGGCGAGAGGCGCGGTATCCGCCAGCGAAGTCCTGTCCCAGAGATAAAAATCAAAGTCTTCGAGAATGGGAAGCACCAGGGGTCGGATGAACTTTGCCAATACATTGGGGTCTGGTCCATCTTCCTGAACGAAGAGCTTGCGCAAATGGGGCAGGCGGATGCTGACAGCAGGGAACGCGACTGCAAAAAAGATGTCCGTCGCGAGACCGAGATCGCATTCGTGAAGGGAGGTGCACAACTTCATGAGCTCATGCACGATGGATACCTGGATTGAGGTTTCCTTGAAATTAATATGCGTCACCTGGGGCCAAGACAGGCATAGGGAAACGACTTGGGTTCACGTTCAGTGGGGCTGCGTCGATCTCAATGCGCTGCAAGCGCACAGCGCCTCGAAAGACGCTCACGGAGTCGGGTATATACCGCGGAAATCTTTTTATTCCGGATCCAGATACCGCCAGTCGAACAGCTTCCAGTTCCGGAAAAGAATCTGAAGGCAAAGAGAGGAACATCTGGAATGTCTTACCCAAGATAAACAGGTGGAGTTCCGTGATCCTCTTTGACTGGGAACAGACGACATCGCGAAGGAAATCATAGTATATGTACTCATCGCCTGCGACGTCGCTTGCGGACAGCCACAACCGCGACTTTCCTCCCCGTCTGAATGCCTCATACAACATCGGCAGGCCGCCTTGTCCAACTGCTTTGAAGCCAATTGTGCCCCAGATTCGCGGTTCTGCCAGTGCTATGTGCCTCCATCTTGAGCAGATCTGGCCGAGCACCCAGGGGAACGGCGATAGGCGATGATAGGTGGGCCCTTTTCTGTGGATGACTGGTTCAGCAATCTCTGCAGCATATTGCACGAAGATCTCGGCGAGTATCTCGGTAGGAAGGGATCTGTGGGATGCCATCGCGAGTCGAAGTTTCTTCATATCCTCGACGTAGCCTGCTCGTCTCTCTTGGAGTAAGAGAATGCATTGGCCGCGCGTGATCTCAGTGTCGATAGTTCTGAGTTCACTTTTAATGTTGTGCAGGAGACCTCGGAAGCCTGATCGCTCTGATTCGGGTATGGCCTCGTTTTTGTTTATCAGGGGTGAGTTGAGGATGGATTTGAGCTGAAAAGAGGGAGTCAGCAGAAATCGGGAACACGACAAGGGCAATATTTCGTCTCACCTCCCCATCGAGGCTCGGGTTCTTGTCACCTTGCCTCGGACGGCTTGTATTCATTCTGGTTGTCAAAGTCCTCTCTAATAGTTGCGGTGGCCGTGAAACTCGAAGGGTTTACCACTTCTGAGTTCTGGTTGTGGTATGAGACTATGTCTAAAGTGTATTTGTCATGTACATTCATGCGTATATAACTCCTCAGTGTCCTCGCACGCGTGGGCCGTTCTATGTAGTATCACTGCACTTGCCTTGCGCCAGACCCGCAAATAAGACTCTGAGGCGATCGTCGGGACACGCGGTGACGGGGTGGGACTGATGATCAAGGCCAATAATGTACCAGCTCAGGGGGTTCTCAAAAATGGATCTGCAACGAATCCCAGGCCATCTCTGGTTGACCAAGCTTTCGTCTCGTTAGAGGGATCGGTCACCAGTCTAGGTAGGTATGTCCGGTAGCTGCTCTTGCAGATATACGGTACATCGAGGGAGAGCCCATGTCAAATAAGAGCGGTTTAGGGAAGAAGATTCTCTGCCAGATATAGCGGCAAAACTGACGGAAAGGGTACCTCAACTGTGTGCTTCGGGTTGGTCCTTCTCTAAGGAGTCATTTTCCAAAATCACCCATCACTGGATTGATTCATTTCTCCCTTCCAATAAGGGGCGGCGAGAGAGGAACGGGATATTTCTCGGGTACACTCTTTCATGGAGGATAGGGCTATAGCGCCTGGTTCGTATGGGTTATCGCCACGTCTTAGCAAATTTCAGCCAGGAGAAAGTTCGCGGTACTGAATTTCAGGGAGTTCTTATGATAGCTCTGGAAGGAATGTGCTGAACAAAATATGGGATGCGTGTTTCGAGCATAATTTGGAAGAGATCGGCTTGAAGACTTACAGTAACGCTTGGGGCCCCGGCAGTTAAGTTGCATTTAATTGCTTGACACCAGTTTCGGATAAATCCCCGTATTCATATGTTATCTGTGTATGGTTAATTTTGTTAACATCCCCTCTGTGGAACATCAAAGAAGAATCTGGGCCACGCACCGTCAAATTTTTCGAGCAGGAAACCAATGGTTCGCTGGTTAACTCAGGCATGTTTGGCCTGACCACTTTCCAACAAGATTTAGCACTCGTGTAAAAAAAGAGTTCCCAAGTCCGCGGCGTCACTCGGACCATCATCGACGCCGCCCCGCCTTCTGCCCCACGACCTATGGTACAGTTGGAGCCTCAAGAAAACCTAAAGACCTTATGTTGACAGGCTTGGTTTAGTCGGTGTCGTGTGAGGTGCTTATGTGAGCCTAGGCTTGCAAAGTTTGATGTGCTGAGTATCCTGAACCTCAAGCTTGAGCCTGAGGTGGAGAGATAATCGGTCAGCGGTAGAGCGCTTCCAACGTCGAAAGTCAACCGCAATGAACCCATGGATAGATATCGGATTTGGTACACACATACGCGTCCAGAATGCCAAGGCCTCACCTATCCTTCTGGGCCTTGCCTCTCGCTGGGACCATGATCCCACCTGGGCAGCCGACGCTCGGATATCGTAAGGTGGCGAGGACTGATAGGGAGATAGAAGCATTGCTAGATCCAAGTGGGTTTGAAATTGAGAAGTACGGTTATTTTCACTTAAGAGCTGTAGGACAGTAATTGGAGCGTCATCGATGTGAAAATGACCAGAGAAAGGGCCCATCCCATCCTTATCAGGACCTCGATAGGAGTGGTTGACATAAGTGCTTCCTCGGGGCCCCGCACGGAGACGCTCAACCCTGCATGACCGAAAAGCAACCGAACACAAGCGGACGGTGCGGGAGAAAACGGCTAATTCTGTGTTGTGGTCGGATTGGAGGAGTTCTAGATCTAGAGAGCTGCTGGTAGACTCCAACGACCCAGTCAGTGCAGTGAGGCGAATCCCTAGGCAGTCAGTCTCTTGGTAACTAGAAACCAGCCTGGTCTTTTAATTCACCCGAAGGTGCGAGGTGACGCAGTAACGTACAGAATGGTACCAGTTTTAGTTTCTATGAGCGGTTTCCTTATCATGAGGTTTGAACGTGAGATCTATAGCTCTTGAGGTCGTCGGAATGAGTGTTTGCATATGTTTCCCCGACCGTGTATCTTTGCACTTGCCTTGTGCCAGAGCCGCAGATAAGACTCCAATTCGGAAGATCATCAGGACGCGCGGCGACGGGCCAAGACTAATAAAGGCCATTGGCTCCGGGAGGTCTCGAAGATGCATCTGCAACGAATCTTGGGCCATCTCTGATTGACCAACCTCAGTTCGAGGCCCGGGGATGTTATAGATCAAACTTGAATGTTTTCCTATCAATTTGAAGCGGCACACCTCGGCCTTCGAGTCCCATGGACGCACATGGATCAGTACCAGTGTAGGGCATGTTGGCGCGACTGTGACGTCGTTTGCAATTAAGTTGAATTAACACATTTCGAGCCTGCGCAGCTGCCCGATAGGACGCCTCCGACCATCTCCTACATTTTTTCACAGCGCCAACTGTAGAGATTTCTTATCAACGCCGGTTCAGCTAAGCACGGTTTCGGTCCGTTATAACCGTTGCTCTGGGATTTTCTGTGCTTCTCGTTTCTTCTGTCTTCCTTTGGCCCCGACTTGGAGGATTCATGCCTTCCGCGACTGTTCCACAGCCCACTGAGATGGCGCAGACCCCCTTGCCAGCAGGGCTCACCACCGAACAATATTTGAAGTTGCAGGGCGAGCTCAGTACGCTGCTTCACTACTGCTTTTTTAATGGACTTATCATGTCTCTTATTAGCAACAATCGCCGTTGCCTTTGCTGTGGCTTTTGGCATCGTCGTCTGGGACTAGTGCGTCTTCCGATCTCGGTCTCGCCATCTATTGTGTGTGCTCATGTTAGCCGTCAAGTTTGGTACAGCTCCCCGATGAGATATCTCTCTATCTCACCCAGGATAAAGGTCTCTGGAGAACTCCGACGACATGGTTGTACGTAGTCAAACGATCCTCTGATATATTGATATGGACTCACCTTTTGCTTTCTGCAATTTAGCTTCGTTGTCCTCCGTTATTCAGCCCTCGTTGCAACCTTTCCAACACTTTTCTTTACGTCGCTGGAGAGCCGTCACTGCCAAGTTGCTATCACCATCAGTCAAGTCGGCATGGTCCTGGTGGTGATTTCGTCCGGAGTCATCTTCTGTTATCGGGTCTTCGCCATCTGGAGTGGATCGAGGATAGTCCAGCTTGCCATAAGCTTCACGTTTTTACTCATGGTCGGGTGCTGGGTGGGTGTGTTGCGGGAGTCATGTTGCGATGAAGACTGACTGAATTTGACAGATAGCAGTGGCGACACAGTTTCGAGCGGTTACTGGACCCCCAACCTCGTACCTTTCGAACTGCCGCCCACGTTCGATCATCTCCTGGGCTCCTCTGAGCTACAGCTCGTCTGTAGTGTTCGACACCTTGGTTCTCATTCTTACCCTGTCTAAACTCGGAAATCTCTCGGCTACCAAGTCCAAAGTCGGGAAACAGATCTACAGGGATAATATTTGTTATTTTCTGCTGACGACGGCGACGAACCTCACGGTGTTCAGCATCCAAACGCTAGGTTCTGAGAGCACTCTGATTAAGCCTACCGTAATCCCGTTCTCGACGTTGATGACGGCGACGATGGGTTCCCGAGTGTTCCTCAACCTGAAGCTCTTTGACAAGAGACAGAAGGCTGCTGCGGATGAGGGCATCCCCCTGGTTAAGGGCTCTCATGCATATGGCTTCCACCATCGGACATTCTCCCAGTCGCATTCTCATAGGCTTAGCTACGTTCTAGACATCACTGCTGAACCGAGGGCTGGAGAGGCATTTGAGACTCAGGTGAATTACCACTCTGACGAGATGAATGGAATCCACGCCCGGCGCAATACTATCTTATAATTTCAACCTTTACGTCTAATTCCATTGACTTGTCATTGGCTAGATTGGTGACTGTTCCTCCGCACTCATGCCTCGTGGCATTGACAATGATGCATTAATGAGGTCAACAACTTGGTCCAGCTGCAGGTTGATTCGACAAGCTATCGAGCATGAGTACAATTACAAACAAGCACACGTGGTTTGTTGTAACTTGTCCTCCGGAAAGTACAAAGTGGCGATACGCTCTTGTTCGATGAAAACAAGGCAAGGTCAAATGGAGGCATATGCTGCAGAGAGATATATTTTACAGGAGTGAGTCACGGTTGCTTCACGATCGCTTTCTCCCTTCGGCGTGCCGTGCTGAGCTTGACACCAAACCTTTTCTTTATTTTTCATAGCCTCTCAAGCTCGAGAGCTGTCGTTCTTCCGTTAACGTTTGAAACGTAATCATGCCGCTTTCAAGCAAATCGCTCGCTCCGTATCTTCCCAATTTTTTCTTGGGACAACACAAAAAATCTTCAGGGTGCTTTATCCATCGTCTGCCTATGGACATTCACGTCGACCAAATCTTTCCTTACCTTCATATAGAAGATATCTTATGCCTCCGAAGAGTAAGTCCTTTTGAAGGTCACTGCGGCTTCTCCTCACATCTCAGTTCGGCAGGTCAACAAAGCATTCTACCTTCTCACACACGAACCTATAATATGGAAACGTTTCCTATCTCAGCTCACCATCCCTCTTCCGCCTATCCGACCCACATTCCGTTACGCCATCGAAGCCACAGACTTTGAAATCGAACAGCTCGTCACGCGGGCCATCTCCCTCGAAGACAACTGGCGCCAAACGCATCCTAAAATCGTCCGCACTAGAGCCTTGCTCGCGCATTACATGGTGCTCGAGCTCAAGCTGCTTCCTGGCGGAAAATATCTCGTTGCGTCTGTCAAAGACGTCGACAGCCATCGCTTCTATATCGTTGTGTTCTGTCTGGACCACCCGAATGGTCCGCGCCCGCTGGCGAGGTTTCCCACCAAGGCAAAAGCACTCCACTTGCAGGCCAAATACATGAAATACCGGGGGGCTCATGTTATCATGATCGCGTTTGTTTGTCGGTGGTTTACAGACGGCGGTCCTCTAAAGTAAGCTGTGCTTGTCTGCCCGAACTTCGGAAAGACCTTGTTGACTGATTGCGGCATTTTCCCGCAGTTTGGACCCGAGTGAATATGGACCGGGAATTATAGTAGATCCGCCGCATGAGATGATGAACGACCTGCAATGCGTTCGGATCAGTTTGGATTCTCTTGAAGCCCTCGCCGATCCACGGATAGTGCCGGGTAGCAAAGAATATCAGGATATTGCAGGAAGCCAAGGCGGACCTTTTTTTGAGGTGGAGGTGTTGGAGGCGGCAGGCGAGCTTAATGTCATCTCGTTGTATGAGATGGACGGCGTGCCCTACATGAGTGTGGTGGAACAGCCGAACACGATCGTCATGGTCGATCTTCACAAAGAGAAAAAGATGTCAAGGCCCCTATGCAAACATCCCTTTTCAGAAGGCAATGTACGGGCCCTCTCCTTTCAACCACTAGACTCGTTCTGATCCTGACTTTCCAGCCTCATTACATCAGGGCCGTTCGACACCTTCCAAATCAAAGGGAGTTTCTAGTGATCCATTCCATTGTTTTCGAAAAGCGGAGCCATGACCACATTCTCGCTCTTTACGACATGCCTTCGGGCGAGGGCAAAACGCTTGTCGAAAGCAAAGCCTCATATGAGCTGCTCTGGGACTCCCTTGTCGATGCGTTCCACATTTCGGACTATGATATCCCCACGCGGAACGAAAACAACTACCGGCTGCGCCGTGACTCTCTACCTCCCCCTCCTATCTCCATCTACATGGAGACCGTCAAGCCCAACCTGGGCATCAGACACGTCGTCCTCTGGCCATCCGTACAGCTCACTCAACGCGTCTCCGACAACGACCACCCCAAGAAGACGTATTACTACTCCCTCGAACACATTGCACACCAAACTACGCATACGTGCCCGAATTACCGCGCCAAGGTGCTCCCGGGGGCTTATCGAGCGCTAACGTACACTGTGCACCAGACGGACCGTACCGCCACGCCGGCGCTTGTCCATCTTCGCCGATACGTGAACCCGGAGTACCAGCTGGTGGGCTACCCTATCCCGCGCGTGCCCAAGTCGTCGCATATCATGAGGCGGAAGCACCCGCCTCTGCCGTTGAACATGTATTGCTCGTTGGATCTCGACGCTGAGATGAGGGAGCTCTATGGGGTAGATGGGGTAGCGGCCATCGCGTGGGATGAGGGGATAGGGAGGGTGTGCCTCGCAGCTGGGAACAGCGATTGGATCGATATTTTGGATGTTGCTCATGTTGTGCAGCCTGAAAACCGGTTTGGGCAGTGGAAGATGTGTCAACTTGGGGTTTGTTCGTGATGAATAATGGGTATTATTATACCGGACACTTTAGAAGCGATGATCGTGCTCTTCGTGTTTTGTGAAGATCAGTTCATGTATTATTGCTGTATATGTATACGCAAGGCAGGTTATTCTCATGGTAAAACGACCGAAGTCTTATATGGAGGTTATAGTGATAAGGTCAAGTGAACGATCTGAAAGACTCAAGGGGTTATTCTGATTCCTGAAACATACATCCAAAGATGATCCTTGGCGGCCTCGATAAAACGAAGATGGGGTAAGTAACTATAATCCTTCTTTCCTCCCGACTTCCCTCTCATCTTGTCAGCGTCCCGAGCGTGAAAACGTATCCTCTACAAGGTAACCGCGCTGACCGGTGAGTCTGGTTCGACTTGCTCGTACGGTGGCGGCGGGGCCGGGAACTCCTCTTCCTCCTCCTCCTGGCTGGGCCGCACTATTATGATAGGAGGTACAGCGGCGGCAGCGATCGTGTCTGGCTGCACCTTTGGCCGCCGTTTCGACTCCTTCCTCGTCTTCTGGGTCGGTGCTTGTGTTGCAGGAGATGGCCACCTCCTTGTTTTGGAAGGAACGAGGGAGAGCAGATCATGGTGTGGTTGTGGATGGTTCCCAGTGATATAGACCGGTGGTGGTGAATTTGACGACGGCTGCGATGGGCCTGGTTGTGGGGGTGTGAGTAGTGGTCGTGATGGCGGAGGTGGCGAGGATTCATTTATGGCTCGCGGTAGGCGTGGGGGAGGGCAGGGTTCCTGCCGCTGACCACTGCCTCCAGTCCCGCTCGGATGCGATGTGGTAGATCCTGGGTGCCGGAACCAGGCATGCCTCGGCTCCCTGCCTCTCTTCTTTTCCTCGTCTTTGCCTTTATCCTTCTCCTTCTCCTTCTCCTTCGCTTTCTCCTTCCCCTTACTACTCCTTTCCCCACTCGGTACCGTCATTACTTTTCCCGCACCCCCACGCCCGGACCCCCGCGCCACCACCGGCTTGGGCACCGGCCTCTCCCTCTCCGCCATCGTTGGCCGCCCGTCGGAATTCTGCGTAGCAGCAGCTGAAGATCCGACTCCCAAGTTCTCCGCCAGGCCCCTGATCGACCCGTCCGCATCGCCTCTATGCATTATCGGCGAAGGGGGCACAACTGACAACACCGCTGGAATCCCTTCCCCTATAACCATCTGACTTCCCGCGCCCCCACGGCCAAACCCACCCAGCCCCTTCACCGATCGCTTTTTAACCACCAGCCGCACCGGCGCAATTACCACGCCCTCCCCCTCCACGTCATCTCCATTCGATATTTGCGACATCAGACTCGGAGCAAATAATGATACCCGCGCACTTGAATTCGTACTCATTGGTGTTGGCGTCCCCCCACTCTCGATATCAGTGGCACGTTCCTTTCCATTCCCCTTGTCTCTCCCTACAACCTTCCCCGCCCCGCCCCTTCCATGGCCACGGAGCTGTTTCACCACGGGCGTCTCCGTCTCCGGTGTTACACCGGTCGGTATAATCGAGGTCAAAGATGGCGGCCCACCAATCTCTAAAGCCTCCGAATTGGGCGCCGTCCCGAATGTACCTACCTCGTTCTTCCTCGGCAAGGATGTCAATGGGACGGAATCTGTTATAGTTATTTTTGGCCTTGGCGACAACAAGTGTAACGCCTGTGCGTAGGTTCCCTGCCTTATCGTAGTCTTGCTAGGCCCTGG
>Ga0307516_10010339_pt1 | contig 10274 bp, 8 predicted proteins | sample 19_EM_MG_FD_203310 | JGI IMG/M metagenome (GOLD analysis project Ga0307516, IMG submission 203310) | Populus trichocarpa ectomycorrhiza microbial communities from riparian zone in the Pacific Northwest, United States - 19_EM | ecosystem: Host-associated > Plants > Roots > Unclassified | place...
CAGGCCGAAATGCGGTGGGCCGCCCACCCGGTAGTTCAAGGCCCGCGCCACCAGCTCGCGCGAGCGATCGAGTGCGTGAATGCGCGGCGTGATCTCGATCGTCTGATCGACCAGCCAACGCGCCGGCAGTTCGTAGCTCGACCCTTCGGTGCGGTTGGCCAGGCCGAAGCTCGGCCCCAGCGCCATGCGCGCAACCAGCGCCGATTTGGTCAGCCCTTGCAGGTCGATCACCGCGTCGTAGCGCTGATCGGTGAGCCGCTTGCGAAAGCTGCGCCACTCGGCTCGCACGGCCGACGTCCACCAAGCCCGGCGCCAACGGCGCTGCGCGCATTCGATCACCTCGTCCACGCCTTGCACCCGCCGCACCAGCGGTGCGAAGGCGGGCTCCACGACCCAGTCGATGTAGGCGTTGCTGTAGACGCTCTGGATGTCGTGCACCACCGGCATCGCGTGCACCACGTCGCCCAGCGAGGACAACTTGACGATCAGAACGCGCACGAGATCAGTGGGCGGCTGCGGCGACTTGCGCGTCGGGTTTGGCCGCCTTGAGCGCTGCCATCAGCTGGGCCTCGATGCGGTGCAGGGCCTCGGGCGTGTGGCCCTCGAAACGCAGCACCAGCACCGGCGTGGTGTTCGACGCGCGAATAAGGCCGAAGCCATCGGCGTATTCCACGCGCAGGCCGTCGATGGTGATGATCTCTTGCGAGCCGGGGAAGTCGGCGTTGTCCAGCAGCCGCTGCACCACCTGCTTCGGTTCGCCTTCGGCGCAAGGCACGTTGAGCTCGGGCGTGCTGTAGCTCGTCGGCAGGTCGTTCAGGACCTTGCTCGGGTTCTTGCTGCGCGACAGGATCTCGAGCAGGCGCGCTGCGGTGTAGGTGGCATCGTCGAACCCGTACCAGCGCTCCGAGAAGAAGATGTGCCCGCTCATCTCGCCGGCCAGCGGCGCCTTGATTTCCTTCAGCTTCGCCTTGATCAGCGAATGCCCGGTCTGCCACATCAGCGCCTTGCCGCCCGCTTTGCGAATGGCTGGCGCGAGGCGCTGCGTGCACTTCACGTCATAGATGATCGTCGCGCCCTTGTTGCGTGAGAGCACGTCGGTGGCGAACAGCATCAGCTGGCGGTCGGGGTAGATGATCTGCCCGTCTTTGGTGACCACGCCGAGGCGGTCGCCGTCGCCGTCGAACGCGAGGCCGATCTCGGCATCGGTAGTCTGCACCGTGCGGATCAGGTCGGCCAGGTTCTCGGGCTTGCTCGGGTCCGGGTGATGGTTGGGGAAGTCGCCATCGACCTCCGAATACAGCTCGGTCACGTCGCAGCCCAGCGCACGCAGAATGCCCGGGGCGGATGCGCCCGGAATGCCGTTGCCGGAGTCGACCACGATCTTCATCTTGCGCACCAGCTTGCAGTCGCTCACGATGCGGTGGCGGTATTCCGCCAGAATGTCCATCTCGGCCGAGCGCCCGGTGCCGGTCACATAGTCTTCGGCCTCGATGCGCTTGCGCAGCGCCTGGATCTCCTCGCCGTAGATCGCGCGGCCGGCGAGCACCATCTTGAAGCCGTTGTAGTCCTTCGGGTTGTGGCTGCCCGTCACCTGGATGCCGCTGTTGCAGCCGTGCTTGCCGCGCGTGGCCGCAACGTAGTACAGCATCGGCGTGGTCACGGCGCCAAGGTCGACGACGTCGAGCCCGGTCGACTTCAAGCCCTTGATCAGCGCAGCCACCAGGCCTGGCCCCGACAAGCGACCATCCCGCCCCACCGCCACCGCCTTCTCGCCTGCCACCTTGGCAGCGCTGCCGAAGGCACGTCCCAGATGTTCAGCAAACGCCTCGTCGATCGTCTTGCCGACGATGCCGCGGATGTCATAGGCTTTGAAGTTGGACGCAGTGACTTGCATGGGTGGACGCTCCTGAGCTGAGGGTGGGCGGATTGTAGAGACGCTCCCACCCCCTTGATAGCGATTCGTCGGCCGGTCTGTCGATTCGTCGGCCAGCCCGAAAATCCACGACTTGCCCTGCCTAAACTGGGTGCCCATGAACACAAAAGCCCTGCTGCTGGCCTCCTGGCACTCCTGGTACAGCCAGGACTTCAGGCACGTGGGCCCGCGGTGGCTGCAGTACGTCTGGACCTTCGTCTTCGGCGCGGTCGTGGCCGTCGCCTTCACAGTACTCGACGTGGCCGTCAGTGCCGGGCGAATCCGTTCGCTCGACGTGCTGGCGAGCAGGGTCTGGATCTCGTATCTGCAGAACCTGGTCGTCAGCGTCTTCGTGAGCTACATGATCCACTTGCTGTTCGATCTGGCCGAGTGGTTGATCGGGGTCGAGCGGCTGCGCAGCCTGTCGAAACGGCAGCGCAGCGTGTTTTTCACCCTGGTGCCGGCTGCCGGCCTCGTCCTCGGATGGCCGATCGGCATGTGGCTCGTGTTCGGCGAGTTCAGTCAGTTCCTGCCGCCCGACCGCCCCGGCGCATGGGCGGGCTCATTCGCGATCGTGGTCCTGATCTGCGGCGCATTCTTCATCTACTTCGGCATCAAGCATCGCGAACTGGATGCCGAACGACGCGCCACCGATGCGCAACTCCGGTTGCTGCAGGGCCAGATCGAGCCGCATTTTCTGTTCAACACCCTGGCCAACGTGGTGAGCCTGATGGAAGTCGACACGCCGCGCGCACGCGCCATGCTCGAGTCATTCGTCGACTACCTGCGATCCTCCCTCGGCAGCCTGCGCCAGGAGGGCCACACGCTCGGCGACGAGTTGGCCCTCGTCGGCGCCTACCTGCATGTGGTGAGCATCCGCATGGACGACCGCTTGCGCTACCGCATCGACGTGCCTAATGAGCTGCGCCGCGCGCGGCTGCCCGCGCTGACACTGCAACCGCTGGTCGAAAACGCCATCGTCCACGGGCTCGAGCCCAAGATGGAAGGTGGCGAGGTGACGATCGCGGCCTCGCTGCAAAACGGGCGCCTCGTGATCACCGTGCAAGACGACGGCCTAGGGCTGCGCACCGACGAACATCAGCGACGGGCTCCGCGGCAGCGCACAGGCAGCACCGGCACGGCCTGCAACAACATCCGCGAACGCCTGCTCAACCGCCACGGAAGCGAAGCCCGGCTCGACATCGCCCCAGCCGCGCCGACCGGCGTGCGCGCCACCCTCACACTGCCGCTCGACACGCCATGACCACTGCCCTGATCGCCGACGACGAACCGCACCTCGCCCGCTACCTGGGCGATCACCTGCGCAAGCTGTGGCCCGAGCTGCAGATCGTGCACGTGGCCCGCAACGGCGTCGAAGCGGCCGAGCAGATCGCGGCCCTGCAGCCCGACCTGGCCTTCCTCGACATCAAGATGCCCGGGCTCACCGGGGTGGAAGTGGCTCAGGGCATCGAGGGCAAGACGCGCGTGGTCTTCGTCACCGCGTTCGACGAATTCGCCGTGCAGGCCTTCGAGCAGGAGGCCGTCGACTACGTGTTGAAGCCGGTGCGCGCCGAGCGGCTGGCGCAGACCATCGAGCGCGTTCGCCGCGTGCTTGCCGCACCGCAGGCCGCTGACAATCCGGCGCTGCTGGCGGTGCTGCAGCGCCTGCTGCCGGCCGCCGCAGCACCGACGGCGCGCCTGCGCTACGTGCGCGCCAGCAGCGGCGACGTCACCCACCAGATCGATGTGGCCGACGTGCTGTTCTTTCGCGCTGACGACAAGTACACCTGCGTGCAGACCGCCCAGGGCGAGCACCTGATCCGCACGCCCATCGCCGAGCTGGCAGCCCAGCTCGACCCCGACCAGTTCTGGCAAGTCCATCGCTCCACGCTCATCAACCTGAAGCACGTGGACGGCACGCGCCGCGACGAGCTGAGCCGCCTGTTCGTGCGCATCAAGGGCCACGCGGCCGAGCTGCCGGTAAGCCGGGCCTACGTGCACTTGTTCAAGACGATGTGAGTTGCGACTGGGAGTCTGAAAGCCCCGCCGGGCACGTGTCCGAAAACGGCGAGTCGGACTGGGTGCATTGCCTATCATGGCCACATGAACCTCGATGCAGACGCCGCCTACCAGGTCTTCAAGGCCCGTGACGCCCGATTCGACGGACGCATCTTCGTCGGCGTGACATCCACCGGCGTGTACTGCCGGCCCGTCTGCCGGGTCCGCACGCCGCGCCGCGAGAACTGCCGCTTCTTCGACACCCCGGCGCAAGCCGAGGCCGAGGCTTTCCGCCCCTGCATGAAATGCCGGCCTGAAGTGGCACCCGGCCCGGGCCTGGCGTGGACGGTGATGGACGCCTCGCGCACCCTGGCTCGCCAGGCCGCGAGCTGGCTCGACAGCCGGCTCGGCGACGAAGAAGCGCTCTCGATGACCGGCCTCGCCGATCACCTCGGCGTGAGCGACCGCCACATGCGCCGCATCTTCGCCACCGAACATGGCGTGACGCCGCTGCAGTACCTGCAGACGCGCCGCCTGTTGCTGGCCAAGCAGTTGCTGACCGACACGCGCCTGCCGGTCGCCCAGGTGGCGCTGGCCAGCGGCTTCCGCAGCCTGCGGCGATTCAACGCCGCCTTCGTCGAGAGCTACCGCATGAGCCCCAGCCGCCTGCGTGGTGAGATCGATGAAGACGCCGTGCCGGCCGATGACGCCATCAACGTGCGGCTGGGCTACCGGGCGCCGTACGACATTGCATCGATGCTGAAGTTTCTCGGCCAGCGCGCGATCCCCGATGTCGAGATGGTCGACGGTATGCGCATCCGCCGCACCTTGCGCGCGGGCAGCATCGCCGCGCCCTCGGGTTGGCTCGAAGCCGAGTTCGTGCCCGAGACCGAAACACGTGCGCCGCACGTGCGGCTCGGCTTCTCGCCCGCCCTGGCGCCGCACAGCGCACGCGTGGTGGCTGCGGTGCGCCGCTGGCTCGATCTCGACGCCTCGCCCGAAGCCATCGACAGCACGCTGGCCGACCTGCCCGGCGAGCCCGGCCTGCGCCTGCCCGGCAGCATGGACGCGTTCGAGATGGTGGTGCGCGCCGTGCTCGGGCAACAGGTCACCGTGGCCGGTGCGCGCACGCTGGCCAAGCGCTTCGTCGACCGGTTCGGCGAGCCGCTCGCGACGCCCTGGCCCGATATCTCGCATACCTTTCCGTCGCCCGCCGTGATCGCGCAGACGCCCATCGAGCACATTGCCGAACTCGGCATCATCCGCACGCGGGCCGGCGCCATCATCGCGCTCGCACAGGCCTGGCCCGAGATCGCGGCGAAGCTGCACACACAGCATCAACCCGAGGCGCTGATCGAGGCACTGAATGCCCTGCCCGGCATCGGCCCGTGGACGGCCCACTACATCGCGATGCGGGCGCTCGGCTGGCCCGATGCCTTTCCACCCAAAGACGTGGCCGTGCTGAACGCGATGAAACCACTGTTCGGCATTGCCACCCAGCGCGATGCCGATGCGCTGATCGAACGCTGGCGGCCGTGGCGCGCGTATGCCGTGCTGCGGCTTTGGAACACCCTTACCTGAAGGACCCTGACCATGTCATTCACTCCATCGTCTTCTACGTCGTCCCCCACGAAACGAATCGCGGCGCGCTGCACCGCGCAAGCCCGCTTTCCCTCACCACTCGGCCCCATGCTGCTGGCCCGCACCGAGGCCGGCCTCGCCGGCGCGTGGTTCGAAGCACAGAAGTGGCACCCCGAGCCGCTGGATGCACCCGAGCGGCCCGACGACCCGCTGCTGCAGCTGGCTGCCCAGCAGATCGCTGAATACTTCGCGGGCACCCGCTCGCAGTTCGACCTACCGCTCGACTTGCACGGCACCGACTTCCAGCGCTCCGTGTGGCTGGCACTGTGCGGCATCGAGGCGGGCGGCACGCAAAGCTACGCCGCCGTGGCACGTCGCCTCGGTGCGCCGCTGGCCGTGCGCGCGGTCGGTGCCGCCGTTGGCCGCAACCCGGTCAGCGTGATCGTGCCTTGCCACCGCGTGGTCGGCACCAATGGCAGCCTCACCGGTTACGCCGGCGGGCTGGAGCGCAAGCGTGCCCTGCTGACGCTGGAAGGAGTGCTGTGAGAAGGTCCGACTTGTTGGAATTGCTGACGCTCGCCGCCGTGTGGGGCGCATCCTTCCTCTTCATGCGTGTCGGCGCGCCCGAATTCGGCGCCGTGCCGCTCGCCGGCATGCGCGTCATCGGCGCGACGCTCGTGCTGCTGCCCCTGCTCGCGGTGCGCAGGCAGATGGCTCCGCTGCGCACGCATTGGCGGCCGATCTTGCTGGTGGGCATCACCAACTCCGCCCTGCCGTTCATGTGCTTCAGCTACGCGGCGCTCACGATCAGCGCAGGGTTGAGCTCGATCTTCAATGCGGCCACACCGCTCTTCGGCGCCGCCATCGCATGGCTCTGGTTGCGAGACAAGCTCACGCCCCTGCGCACCTTGGGCCTGGTGATCGGGTTCGTCGGCGTGTTCGGCCTCGCCTACACCAAGGCCAGCGTGAAAGCCGATGTCGACGGCGCGCGTGTGGCACTGGCCACCCTGGCCTGCATCGTGGCGGCGCTGTCTTATGGCTTCTCGGCCAACTTCACCAAACGCCACCTCACCGGCGTGCCGCCGATGGCCGTCGCGGCGGGCAGCCAACTGGGTGCCGCCCTGGTGCTGGCCGTGCCCACGTTCCTGATGTGGCCCTCCGTCATGCCAAGCGCGGCCGCGTGGACGAATCTGGCACTGCTGGCCACCGTGTGCACCGGCCTGGCCTATGTGCTGTTCTTTCGCCTCATCGCCCACATTGGCCCGGCCAACGCGATCACGGTGACCTTCCTGATCCCCGCTTTTGCCATGGCTTGGGGCGCCATCTTTCTGGGTGAATCGCTCACGCCGCAGATGGTGATCGGCTGCATCGTGATCCTGGCCGGCACCTCGCTCGCGACCGGCTTTCTCCCGCGGCCGAAGCCGGTTCAGGCGGCCGCCAGTTCCTGACGCTGGCGCTTCGCGCGATGCAAGAGCAGCGACGCGATCGTCAGGTTCAACAGGTTCCAGCCGATGCCGTTGACGAAGGCTGCCTGGTAGGAGCCGGTCAAGTCGAAGACCTTGCCCGACATCCAGCCGCCGAGCGCCATGCCCAGGAGCGTGAACATCAGCACGGTGCCCACGCGGGCACCGGCTTCGGCCGGCGGAAAGTGCTCGCGCACGATGATCGCGTACGACGGCACGATGCCGCCCTGGAACAAGCCGAACATCGCCGAGATCACGTACAACGACACCAGCCCGTTGAAGGGCAGGAACATCAGCAAGGCGACACCCTGCAGCACCGACCCCAGCAGCAAGGTGCGCAGCCCGCCAATGCGGTCACAGATAGCGCCTGACACCAGGCGGCTCACGATGCCGCAGGCCAGCATCAGAGACAGCATCTCGGCACCGCGCGCAGCGCCGTAACCCAGGTCGCCGCAATAGGCCACGATGTGCACCTGCGGCATGGCCATCGCCACGCAGCACGCCACGCCGGCCACGCACAGCAGCGCCTGCGCGCCACCCATCGGCAAACCGAATGGCCGTGTGGATGACACGACCGACGCGCCGGCAGACTTGCCCTCCACGGCCGCAGGCGGCCGCGGCCGCATCATCAAGGCCAGCAGCGGCATCGTCACCGCGCAGAAGGCGGCCAGACCGAAGTAGGTGTGACGCCAGCCGACGCTTTCGATGAAGTGCTGCACGATGGGCGGCCAGATCGCACCGGCCAGGTAGTTGCCGCTGGCGCAGATGGCCACCGCAATGCCGCGGCGGCGCACGAACCACAGCGACGTATCGGCCACCAGCGGTGCAAACGTGGCCGAGCTGCCCAACAGCCCGAGCAGCACACCGTGCGCTGCCGAGAAGACCCAGATGTTGCTGGCCGAACCCGCGGCCACGAAGCCGAGCGCCAGACCAACGGTGCCGATGAGCACCGGCACCATCACGCCGAACCGGTCGGCCAGCCGGCCCATCAGGATGCCGCCGACGCCGAAGCCGATCATCATGGCCGTGTACGGCAGCGAGGCATCGGCCCGGGCGATACCGAACTCGGCCTGCACCGGCGGCAGCACCACGGCCACCACATACATGCTGCCGCTGCCGATGGTCATCAGTGCCAGCGTGACCATCAAACGCATCCAGGCGTAACGGGAATCGGCTTCGTGCTGGGTCATCTGTAAAGAAGTGGTTACCTGTGAGCTTGAACGCGGCAGTACTTCGCGGCTACGCGGGCAGCCGCCTATGGGATAACCCCGTATTTGATGATGTAATGAAGCGCTCTTCGGCAGCTGCCGAGGGCGGACCTCCCGGACACCCGTTGTCATGCCCGTCGTAGCAGTTGTCAATCGTAAAGGTGGAAGCGGCAAGAGCACGCTCGCCGCTCACCTAGCCGCTTATTGCGCCCACAACGGCATGCCCGTGATGCTGGGCGATGTCGACAAGCAGCAATCCACGCAAGCCTGGCTCAAGCTGCGCTCGACGCAAGTCACACCCAACCGCTCGCCCCTCGTCGGCTGGACGGTCGACCCCAAGAGCGTGCTGCGCGCCCCCACCGGCGTATCGCATGTCGTGCTCGACACGCCCGGCGGCCTGCGCGGTTTCGACCTAGCCCGCGTGGCGATGTTTGCCGATGCGATCCTGATGCCGGTGTGCAACTCGGTGTTCGACCGCGAATCCGCTGCCGCGTGTTACGCCGAGATGATGACGCTGCCGCGCATTGCGAGCGGCCGCTGCGTGGTGGCCGCCATCGGCATGCGGCTCGATGCGCGCACCAAGGCCGGTGAAGTTCTGCATGCCTGGGCCGAGCAGCAGAAGCTGCCGTTCCTCGGCGTGCTGCGTGAAACGCAGAACTACGTGCGCTGCATCGAACGTGGGCTGACCCTCTTCGACCTGCCCCCGGCCAAGGTCCAGGACGACCTCGACCAGTGGCGTCCCATCATCGAGTGGCTGCAACCGATCCTGCGGCCCGCACCGCGCACAGAAGCCGCCACGCCCCCCGTGGCGCCCGTGCCTGCACCCGACAGCGCACGCTTCGAAAGCCTCCGGCCCGCGCAAGTTTCCTTGTCGCTGAACCGCGATCAAACCTTGGAGCAACTCGACAAGGTGGCTGCCGCAGCCGCGCCGCGCGCCGGTGTGATGAACCGCGTCGGCAGCCTGCTCGGCTCGCTGACCGTGCCGCGCTTCCTGCAGCGCTGACACCCCAACCTCGCTAAGCCTGCAATGCGGGCGGGTCAGTGTCCTGATCCAGCTCTTGCAGCACTTCGGCCTGGCGCTTCAACCGTTTCGCAGCAGCTTCGATGGCCGCGGCGGCGGCGGCGTTTGATCCGTCAGCCCGTTCCACCTCGGCCATGTGCTCAAGAAGGAGCTGCTTTTCCTGCAGGGCCCGCAGCGCATTCTGAATCGCGTCGTCGGCCCCTTCGGACATGGCCTGCTCGAGGGTGCGCAGGGTGAACGCGTGACCGGTGTGGCATCGGTATCGCTGCGGGCGGGAGTCCAGGATCTCCCACAAGCCGCCGTGGCAATCCGGGCAGGCGAAGGTGGTGGGTTTCGCGATGGCTCGCAGGTGCTCGAGTGCATTGCCCCTGCGCAGGCTCAGTTCATGTTCATGGTCCAAGTTGGCCTCCGGAACAGTAATGTCAGGAGCGGCCATCTCTTGGCTGGCAAGTGACGCAAAAAGCGCTGGCATCAAAGCCAACGAAACACAGTGATCGATCTCTGCATGCCGCAGAGCGCTCTCCGGCATGCTGCTGACGAACGCCTCGTCCGGGTCCTGCACGACCGTCGTGCCGCCGGCTCGCTTGATCGCCTGCAAGCCGCTGGTGCCATCGTCGAACTGGCCTGTCAGGACGACGCCGATCGCACCTCGGCCATAGGCGAGTGCCGCGGACCGGAACAGAGGGTCGACGGCGGGCCGGGTGTGGTGCTCCTTCGGCCCGCGGGTCAGCACCGTGCGGCCGTCTTCGACCAGCAGATGATGGTCCGGCGGGGCGACGTAGATGTGCCCCCTCTCGATGGCTTCACCATGCACCGCATGCGATACCGGCAGCGGGCAGGTCCGCGACAGCAAGGTCGGCAGCAGGCTGGGATGGGGGCCGACATGCAGCACGACGAGCACAGGCAGAGGGAAATCTGCAGGAAGCGCGGCCGTCAACTGCATCAGCGCCTGACCACCGCCCGCCGCGGCTCCTATCACGATGATTCTTTGCATCTCACACCAGTCATTCGCAGACGCATGGTGAGAGAACCAGCCGCCGCGCAAGAACACCTTTCGATTTGCTGCGGAGGCAAACGGCGTTCCATGGAAG
>Ga0307516_10010340_pt1 | contig 10273 bp, 11 predicted proteins | sample 19_EM_MG_FD_203310 | JGI IMG/M metagenome (GOLD analysis project Ga0307516, IMG submission 203310) | Populus trichocarpa ectomycorrhiza microbial communities from riparian zone in the Pacific Northwest, United States - 19_EM | ecosystem: Host-associated > Plants > Roots > Unclassified | place...
CACGTGCCAACTGGCAGTGGATCCGTTTGCAATTGTTTCTTTAGGTCGTCACTGTGGGATGATGGATCATGCATCATGATTCCTTCAACGGGGTCGGTGCCCGCGCTGCTGGTGCTGGGGTCCGATCGTGAATGGAAGTGGGCGTCTCGGTCCGGCTCAACCGTTCTCCCAAATCGATATTTCTGATGGCCTGATGGACGGTCCAATGCCAGGTGCGCCAAACCCTTGATTCTCACTCCTCCAGCCGACCCCACGTCGGCAACGACGCACGGGGGTCCTACCCCGCGGCGAGAGGAACCCCGGTTTGTAGATTAGAGGGGGTTTTGACACGAGGTGGGTGGGTTTGACCCTGGAACTGTGCATCTCCTCAGGGCTGGATCAGGAACGCTCCCCACAGAAACCGGAGTCGGGGCGCATTGAGACCCCATGGCTGATGTCCAGAAATAACTCGCTGTAAGGTTTGCCTGTCGGGTCCAAGCGTAGCGAACCCAGGTCGGGAAATGAGAAATACTTAAGCCGACAGCGCCTGGGGATGTTCTCAGAGTTTGGGACTCACTCCTCCCTCCTTTCTTTCCCTCGTCTCCGATGGCTCCGTACTTCCTGCGAAACCTGATTCCGAAGAGAGAGGAGGTTGAGCGAGCGAGGCCGTTGCTCGAGGTCCTGGGAAGCCTGACCTGGACGCAGTGGGGTCTCTTCCTCTCTGGGTGCGTCCTTGGCGTTGCCAAGAGTGGTTGAACTTTGATCTTGACTTCCGTTTCCCTGCAGCTGGTTGGCCTGGGCTTGCGACGCCATCGACTTTTTCAGCGTGTCGCTCACCGTCGTCAACCTGCAGAAACAGTTTAATCGGTCGACCCATGACATCGTCAGTCGAACCCTCCGAGTCCCCTGTCGCGCCCTCTCTGACCACCGAACCAGACGACATCCATCACCCTCACGTTGTTGTTCCGTTCCGTCGGTGCTGTAAGCGGAAATTCCTCCTCCGTTCCCCGTCCGCGTCTCTTACATCGCCGGCCTCCAGGTCACCTTCGGTCTCCTCTCCGATCGATACGGCCGGAAATGGCCGTTGGTCGTCAATCTCCTTATCGTCTCCGTCCTCTCCCTCGGCACCGGCTTCGTTCAAACCTTCCGAGAGTTCCTCGCCGTCCGAAGTCTGTTCGGGATCGGCATGGGAGGTATCTGGGGTTTGGCCTCTGCTACCGCCCTCGAAAACCTCCCCGTGGAGGCCCGTGGTCTCGCTAGCGGAGTTATGCAGCAGGGATACGCTGTTGGATACCTCATCGCCGCAGTCATAAATCTATACCTCGTTCCGCATACCACCTGGCGTGCCCTGTTCTGGACTGCCTCTGGTATCTCTGCATTTGCCGCCGTCTTGCGAGTTTTCCTTCCCGAGAGCCAGGTCTTCCTCCGTGCTCGAGAAGAGAAGCAGGATGATCCCGAGAAGTCCACCCAGTCAAAGACAAGCGTCTTCTTCCACGAGGTCAGGCAGATGCTCAAGAACCACTGGATGCTGGCCATTTACGCCGTGTTGTTGATGACCGGATTCAACTTTTTGTCCCATGGCTCTCAAGATCTCTACCCCACATACCTGCAAGAAAGCAAAGGGTTCTCAAAGTTCAATTCTACGGTCGCAACGATCATCGGAAATTGTGGAGCCATCACGTACGTCTTTCTCCTCTGCATTATCCTTCGCCATCTAATCCAATGTAGGGGTGGTGTGGTCGCTGGTTGCCTGAGTCAGTACATCGGTCGTCGTCTTACGATCATGTGGGTGTTCTGCATGCGAGCAAATTCCACCCGGATCTGATTTTGTTCTGTCGTTTTCAGCATCTTTGTGCTCCTCGTTGGAGTGTTTATCCCGCTCTGGATCATCCCAGACACGTTCAGCAAACTTTCCGCTGGTGCTTTCTGTGTCCAATTCGGCGTTCAAGGGTAAATCGCGCAACCTCGCCTTGAGAGTATTCTGGTCCTCACAGCTCCTTCCTTTCGTAGAGCCTGGGGTGTTGTTCCGATTTTGTTGTCGGAAATTTCTCCTCCTGCATTCAGGTCCACCTTCCCGGGTGTGGCTTACCAATTGGGCAACATGGTGTCTTCAGCCTCTGCCCAGATCGAAGCTAGTGCGTATATCCCATTCGATGGCGGTGCTCTCACTCATCTCGTTCGTCTCACAGCTGGCGGAGAACACTCCCGCACGACGATTCAAGGACCGAAAGGCCCAGAAGACGTGCCAAATTACGCCCAAGTCCAGGGCATCTTCATCGGAGTTGTGGCCGCCTACCTCATCGCCATGACCCTCGTTGGTCCCGAGAACCACGGGAGCCATTTCGAGAGAGGCAAGACGGCGTTCCAGGCGGGTGCCTCGAAGGAGGACGTGAATTCTAGCCAAGAAGAAATCGAGGCCAACAGGTCGAGCACGGGGAGCGAGAAAGGCGAAATCCGACACGTTGAGGCCAAGGATGGCCTGGTGTGAAATTCGAAACGTATGGGAGAGTAGTTGTAGTACTTACGAGCCAAATGTCCCTTGGTGATCGCCCGAACCAATCGGAGGGGTGATGCCACCAAACAAAACCAAATCGAGACTTGGGCGTATACGCGAAACCGAAACCGAGCCTGGGGCTTGAGCCAAGGGAACGAGAAGGGACTTGTATCCGACATCCGCCAACGCTGCTCCCGGGACATCCACCCCGACCGACGATGGCGACGACGAGCAACGGCGAGTCTGGCCAGAAACAACAGTCCACCTCGTCATCTTCGCGCTTTGCCTCGCTCAGAGTGTTCAAGTTCGCCGCCGGTTCTTCCAAACATTCCCCGCCAATACCACCTCCGAAGGACAATCCGCCCCCGACCAACAACTCTTCCCTGTCCCTCCTCCCGGACCCGTCCACCCCAATGACCCCCGTCTTCACGGACTACACTCGCTCACAGTCCACTCCCCCATTTTCCGCCGCCCAGTCCCCCGTCCTCGCCTCCCAAGATCCGCCCTCGGCCTCATCTTCCACAAGTTTTGGCAAAGGTCTGATAAAATTCGCAAAGAGGAGTCTGACGCCCAAGTCTGTCTCTAGACAGCTGTCCGAATCCTCGGAGGAAAGTTCGATCTCGTTGCCTTGGGGCTTTCAGGTGTGTCTCATCTCCAATCACCCTCCCGCCTTGTCGCATACATCCCCCATCTCCTCTACATTCCGCCACCGTTCCCTTCAATCCACTTGGATTTCGGTCGTTAACCTTTTCCTGTAGCATAATTTACACGTCGACGAAGGGTGAGCTGTCTCGTCACTCTCAAGACTCTGGGGTTCTGATTTTATGTTCCAGATACAATGGGCTACCCCCGAGTTGGACCGCATCGCTGGCGAGTCTCGGTTACAGCGAAGAGGAGATTGAAGCTATCAACTACCGACGGTCGTCCTCCCGCGCTCCATCCACCGTCCCGTTCCAGCACCCTAATTTCCCAAACCTGCCATCGACTAGCCAACTATCCATCATCACGACGACCACCCAGAACGTTCGGGACCGCGGCACGCCCTCCCCGTCGATTCGCAGGCAGCCTTCTCAGGCTTCGATCCAGTCGAGAGGGACGAGGCGGACGAGGAAGGTGTCCACGGACACGACCAGGTCGAGACAGAGTTTTTACCGGTCATCGTTTGGGAACGACAGTTTCGGGGACCTTTCTTACGCCACGGACGATCATCCTCCACCTTTACCCAACGCACCGTCGATGCACCTCAATGGCCACAAACCCAAGAAGTCAAGCGATACCCTCGCCTCCGCCTCGACGAATATGAGTGGACGGGTCCACAGTCCGGTTACGAGATTAAGGTCGCCGCACGATTTTCCTCCGACCCCACAGTCACAAACCCCAACGCAGACGCAATTACGACCTCCTTTACGACCTCCGCAGACTAGGGGTGCGTCCCGGGACGGCCTGCCCCAGGCTGGTAGAGCAGGTCCGTCGGCGTTCCATCGACCAAAGACCCCACCGAGGAGCGCGAGTCAAACGTTCAAAGTGGTAAACGGCGATGCATTGTCACAGTCTCCACCACCAGCGTATCACCTTGACAGTCCCCCGCCGCTCAGCATTATGGAGAAACCACCAATACCCATCTTGCAACTCAGACAATACCAAGAACGGACCCCACAACCGCAATTGCGAAAAACACCTTCGACACGACAGGAGCGGGCGGATGAAAAACCGAGAGCTTCAGTTATCTCAACGTCGACCATAACTCCGGAATCCGGGAAGCAAGACGCTCCCGAGGTCACTAGCGCCAATCTCAGTGATGGAGAGGCGGGCGAAGAGGGCGATGAACCCACTTCCTTACCCCCGCTCGAGTTGAGCATGTCTTCGTTATCGATGTCTCCCGCGGTTTCTGCCAAGAAAAGGAAGAGATACTCGTTGGCACCGCCGAGGTTGAGCCTCGGCCAGGACGCGTTTGCGGATATCGGGAGTTGGGGGGATAGTTTGTTCGAGTCCCTTTCTGCCACCCCGACGGCTTCGGATAGTAATACTTTGGGTGCGAGCACCGGTAGCGGTTTGGTCAAGAAGAGTGCGCCGGGTCGGAGTGGTGGTGAGGAGAAGAGCAAGCCGCAGACGAATTTGAACCTAACTTCGACGCCCCTCGCTACCAAGGAGAAGGGCGGAACGCACGGTTTGATTTCACAATCGAGTTTGCTAACCTCCCCTCCCTTGGTGACGACCAAAAGTGCCCCAACACAGAAGACCCGCGAACGGTCACAACCACCCTTCTCCCAGCCCCAGCCTATGGCTCAATCACAACCACCGTCGGGGCCTACTCCCCTGCCCAAAACAGTCCCTGTCATTCCTACCCCCCAGTCCTCGAGACCGTCGACATCGTCAAGTTCCACTTCCACGTCCACTTCCAACTCTCAGTCAAAGACGCGGGTACCGTCTTCAACGACAAGAGCAGCGGATCAGTTCGTGCCTTCGCCATCGCCCTCTCCTGCGCGTGGTCGCACGAGGCCTGACCCTTCTAAATCTTCCGACCCTCCTTTACCAAAAACTACGGCGACCAACCCCGTTCCCAAGTCACAACCACAACCTCCTCGAGAACGCTCGGGTTCGAGAGCTAGTACCGTGCACCGCCCGTTACCCCCGCAGAAACCATTACCAACGTTGTCGCTGATGTCCCCGGTACCATTGCCGAACCCTCCTTCTCACGTAGAGTTGAAGAGCAAGATTTCGACTGTTAGCCTGAAGACCGCGGCGAAGAGGGACAGGGAGAGGGAGAAGGAGGTTGAGAAGGTCGGAAAGGTTGGGGATGTTGGGAAGAAGGAGGAGACCTTGAAGGTGAAGGTGAAGGAAACGGGTGAAGGGGAGAGGTGGCCGATGACTGCGAGAGAGAGGATCGAATTGATGGCTTCTATCAACCATGATAACGATGGTCTGGACTTCGGTGGAAAGAGGGAGGATCAAGACACCCCGCCTTTCCCTGACCTCAACAAGAAGATGAGCACCGCCTCGTTGGACCCCCGCAGGGACCTTCACCTCTCCGTCGACTCTGCCCAATTCGATCCAAACCGTTTGTCAGGCGCCTCCGCGGGCAGCAGGGGCAGCACCCGATCTAGCAACGGGGGTGGGTTGAAGTTGATCATTGGCCAGAGCGACTACCACAATGATAACCGCGATTCGAACGTGTCTACGTCAACCATCACCAATGCCACCATCGTAAGTGGCCCTGTGGAAGTCGCGACAAGGGTGAGAGCGGATCTGGTGGTTTCGCCTTCTCCTGTGGCTTTGGGTCCGACGCCTTCTGCCGAGCTTCTCCTGGGAGCAGGCTTGACGGAAACTACGCCTAAGCAGACCGTGCCATCCGTCTCGATTGTTGACGCGGTCACGGACGATGAGAGGTCGCGTTGGGGATCTGGAGGGAGGTCACCTTCTCCTGGTTCTTCCACCAACTCTCATTCGAGCTCTTCGACGACCACATTATCCTCTGCGGGCCTTTCATCACTCAGCTCCGCGAACAGGACAGCCGGGTTTACTCGACCGGTCATCAAGCAACACTCCGGTTGGGAAGGTGAAGAAGGGGCTAGGAGAGTGGTTGCGTCCAGCTCGTCGTCGCCGTTGCCTTCTCCGTACAAATCGGAGTTCGACCATGAGAGTGACGAGGAAGTGGAGGATGATGACGAGGAGATTGAGATTGGGGACGAGGAAGAGGACGCGGTCATTACCAGGGTTAGCCCTCCTCCACCTAGCTCGGGAGGAGGATCCACTGCTGGTGTTGTGGGCGAAGTCGCTGGCCATAGGCGTCCCTCGCTCGTCATACCTTCTCACCCCTCGTATTCGTTGATGGCTCGTGATCCCCTCACTGCCCCCACACCCACGAAGCAGCTGTTAAGCCTCCTCAACGGCGCGCCCCATTCAGCCGGATCCGGCGCGTCTTCGCCCGGACAGAGGTACCCAGGTTGGGTATCTGACGTGCTTTCGAAAGCTGGTCTGGAGGTTTTCGTTGACGAGAAAGTGGAACCGAGAGATTTCTTCGATGGACTCGCGGAGGTGGCGGAGGGTGAGTCTGGGTTCGTGTATCAAGCGAAGGTCGTTCGGACCGTGCCTGGATCGAAGTTGACCAAGAGAGGGCCCCAACCGGGCGGAGTGGTCGCGATCAAGGCCGTGCCCATTCTACCGTCTGGATCGAGTAAACTGGAGGATTTGAGGAGGGAAGTGGAAGTGATGAAGCGAGTGTTCGAGGACGATAGATCCGCTGGATCACCGTTCTCTTCAACTTCGGGCTATCCAGCCGGAGCGGCCCACGTGTTGATCATGGAGGCGATGTATGTTGATTTACAGGAGGACGCTCTATGGATCAGGATGGAGTTGATGGAGAGGAGTTTGGCGGATGTGGTCGCTCTCGTGGAAGGGGGACATTTGGAGAGGATCGATGAGAAGATCGTGGCGAGGTTTGCCTCTGATGTGAGTCCGCTGGCTCCTTGACTTTGCTGCTTTCCGTGGGAGGATTGATTGTTTTGAATTGCGCGCTTAGATTATTCAAGCTTTGGGTTATCTCCATGGCTTGGGAATCGCGCATCGTGATGTGAGGTCCGACAATTTGTTGTTGAACCGAGATGGTGTCTTGAAGATCGGTAGGCTCGTCTGTTGTTGATTATGGGCTTTGGGGGCTTACACTCAACTCAGCTGACTTCTCGAATGCCGTGACGATTACCCCCGGATCCCCGACGTGCACTGGAGTTGTGGGTGTTATTTACTGGCAAGCACCCGAAGTGCGAACGTATGTGTTTCACTCATTTGCGTGCTCCTCGGGCCGATTCTCACCGATCCTTCCTTTTTTATTATTATTACAGCGGTGTGTACAACCCGACAAAAGCGGACATCTGGTCTCTCGGTGCCACGGTTTGGGAGATGGCCGAGTCCACACCTCCCTTCCATGAGGCCGTTAGCGCGGGTGATCTGAGGGATCGCTGGCCCCCGCTCACGAGGGCGAAAGAATTTTCGCGGTCCTTACACGACTTTTTGACTCTGTGCTCGAATCCTGTTGCGTCGAGGCCAGATGTGAGCGTGCTCGCTCAGGTGAGTTTTTCCCTTTCTTCTGGGGGGGTATGTGGGACGATTGGCTGATCGGTATCGGGATTTGTTTTTTTAGATGCCATTTGTCCGGAGTGCTGCTCGACGCTCTGCAATCGTCCAGATTCTCAAGAAGTGCCGAACCATCGAGAACCTACTTATTGGTGGCCGGCCAAGCATCGATTCCCAAGGCACCTTCTCAAGGCGATGATCGATACATGTTACCCTTCACGATATCTCTCTCTATCTTCTGGACGCAAACCAACGTAAACCCATATATTCCAACCATACATCTCTCTTATTGTCTGTGGCGCATCAACCCTCCCCACCCACCCTTCTATTTTCTTTTGGTTCTCCCTCTTTGCTGGACGTCGATGTTAAAGTTGCTGTGATCACTGCTGTTTGTGTTTTTACCGACCCCCTTCCAATTCACTACTTACTGCTCTCTCATACAACCTTGGCACTCCTTTTTCTTTATTCGTCAGTTCATTTATTCTCCTCGCTCCTGAGCAGAACCCCTGCTTCCGTTCATTGTTAATGGTTCCAACACATTCCATCCCATACCTAACCCTCGCACATCTTATATATATATCAGCTATATAGATATCCGGAGTAAGACAGCACACGTTCGAATTTCTGCTGGGAAATGCCAACGGATATAGAAATACGTTTCAAGTCATAATACACCAGGGTTGGCGGGTCGTATCAGAGACCGTCGACGGGACCCCCAACGTCTTCGACGGCTTTCTTGAACCTGCGAGTCTCTTTGACCACAGTATCGTTATTGTCCTCTGCCAACTCCGCGATGAACGTCGACGTCTCCGCCACGAACCCAACCAACTTGATTCCGTTCGTCTTCCACAACCCGGTTGCACATTGAACTGAGAATATTCTTTGCTGAGCGTCCTCGGAGCGAGTCTGCATGAGGATTCCGAGGTTAAGAGATTTGAGGAGAGCCCCTCCACTTCCGCCACCTCGTTCGTCGTAGTCTTCGCTGACGGTCCCCGCGAGGGCGCAAAGAGCACCTGAGAGGAGGGCTCCCCGGTCTACTTCACCCTCGAATCCGGTGAAGGAGTTACACACGACGGGGATTTGGGAAACGAGAGGCCCGGAGATCTGTTCAAGACGATCTTCGCGCCAGAACGCTATTCCCGAGTGGAGAAGCCCTTCAGAAGATGGTGTAAAATGAAACAAGTTGGACGTACCCGCTTCGTCAACTTCAAAGGATTTGCCAAGGACCTGGACGAGGGAGCTCCACAACTCTGGATCCGGTTCCTCTGATTCGGTGAAGGATTCGAGGAGATTGGTAAAAGCTTGGATCATGAAGCTCATGTAGGGTGTCATCAACGCCTTGAAGTAATCCAGTAGTGCGGCATACACGCGACAGAAAACTGCGCGCTTTCTCTCAGCTTTGTGAGGGGTTTCAGTGGGTTTCAGAGGGCTAGAAGGGGTGGGGGTGTTCCGTACCTGATTCCTGGGTGAATGCCCAGTCGTACAGCTTTCGGAAGAGAGGTTTGAAAGTCGCCTCGTTTAGCTTTACCACCAACTCCAAGAACGCAGAGATGATCTCGTGCTCGGCCTAGGGAAATAGAGGACTTGTAAGTCGTTAAAGCGAAATAAAAAATACCAATTCTGACCCCTTCACCCGATGTTTCCTCATCGCTCTGAACCGCGAACCCGTCAAGGAACAAGTTGAACAATGGACGAAGTTGATGTAGGAGCTCTCCTCGCGGTGCAGCATGGATTGCCTTTTTGAGTAGCAAGAAGAAGGTACCGAACGACGTGGTCGTTGGTGACTCTTTCAGCCTCTTCCACGTATCGCACAAGGTTGGGATTAAGACGGAGCTCGGCACTCGCTTCGCAACCGTCTTTACGAGGTTTGCCATCACCATTGTCTCGGTTGCGACATCGTGGAGCAAGTAGAGGTCGACCACAAGGTTGATATCGTCTGCGGTCCAGAATGAAGGGATAGTGGAGAGCAAGGCCTGCAGAACCCGAAGGGCCTTGATGGACACCGATGAACCTGTCGAGAGGTTTAGTAGATTTGTACCAACCTGACAGTAGAAAACATACCAGGGGTGCCCTCTTGTACCTCGGAGCCGATCAACCTCGTACACTCTAGGATGATTACCTTGAGATTTGGGATAATCCGTGGACCGAGTTTCATGCTGTTGACTAATTAGTGCCCCAACCCCATCTCCACACATTGTACGCACCAGATGGCCCTCAGTGCATCCATTGCGTCGTCATCATATGACTTGTTGTGGATGAGAGGCAGGATGGCCGGGATTAATTCTGCAAAGTCATTCTCTTCCCCGGGAGCCATCGTACGCGCCAAAGAGTTGAGAGCCTTGAGACCAGACCGCACGTTCTCCTCGTCGTTCCCGCTCAGGCACAACTCGACCGTGTCAAGGATCTTCGAAACGGATGAGGACGAATAGTTACGAACTTCGTCGGACAGTTTCAACACCCGCTCTGCTAGTAAGTCCAATGCGCCTGATTTTATCTGGGGTGACGGTCAGAGGATTCGCCGGGCGGGGTTTTTCGTGTAACACTCACCCTCGTATCCCCTACCTCCGTAACCAGGGTTGTCGCACATGACACAAACTCTACCGCGGGTACGATGCTCAAGACGGAGCTCAAACAATTTCGCGCTGCGCTGTCAATTTCCATAGCTTGCTTTTCATTGGAATGTGCGCTCGCGACGACCGAGATCTGTAGTAGAAGTGGCACGATACCGCT
>Ga0307516_10010342_pt1 | contig 10273 bp, 9 predicted proteins | sample 19_EM_MG_FD_203310 | JGI IMG/M metagenome (GOLD analysis project Ga0307516, IMG submission 203310) | Populus trichocarpa ectomycorrhiza microbial communities from riparian zone in the Pacific Northwest, United States - 19_EM | ecosystem: Host-associated > Plants > Roots > Unclassified | place...
TCTGCAAGAGGTCGGCGAGTTGTTCTTCCAGAGGCCGGTCGGGGAGGTCGGTCCATTCGCTGGCGCGGCGCGGGCTGCCGCCGCGGAGCATGAAACGCAGGCGGCTGGAGGGGGTGTAGTCGAAGCGGGCGATGCGCATCCATGAGTACTTCTTGGCGTCGTCGAGTTCCTTGTCCGTGGGGACGTGTTCGCTGCGGTCCTGTTCTTGAAGGACGAGGAATCCAACACTTTCGCCTTGGGCGGGGATGGTGAAGTGCGGTTGCGCCTTACGGCGCCGATGGGGCGGGAGCGCGCCTTGTGTGGTTCCGAGCGCGGCCTTGTGGCCTTGTGCTTCGGTGGCGGTGATGAGGGTCTGGATGATGCGCAGGGCTCGGCCCTGGAGGGGTTTGGTCAGGCCCATGGGCTGCGGCTGCTTTTGGAGGGCGGCCACGACGGCATGGGGTTTGGTGAGTCTGGCTGCCACATGGAGCGGGGTGAGTTCCGCGAGGCGCCAGGCAGGGATGTCGACCAGCTTGATCTCGTAGCCGCGGTGGGTGCGGTATCCGTAGAGTTCCTGCGTCTGGGGGATCTTGCCGGACTTGCGGGCGGCACTGACGCGTGACGCCCAATTCACCGTGTGCGGGCCGGACTCGATGGGCTTGATGAGACAGCCGTCGTTCGCAGGGACTTCCTCGGCGAGGCGCTGAGTGACCCGGTCTCGGCCCTGCTGGTGTCGGCCGAGCGCTCGTTGGCTGCTGAATTCCCCCCATCGGCGCAGGCGCGTACGGTGCTGGCGGCCATCGGTAGTGGCGAGCGGACCTTCACCAACATCGCGCGTGCGGCCGGCGGGATCGGGGCCACGCCGCTGCAGCGAGCGCTGGAGCGGCTCACAGACAAGCGGATCGTCGCCGCGGAGCTGCCCGTATCGCTGCGTCCGTCGAGGGATCGCCGCTACCGGGTGGCAGATCCCTACCTGCGGTTTTGGCTGCACCTGCTCGGCCCGTCCATAGAGGAGATCGAGCGGGGGCGGGGCGATCTGACCTTGGCGCGGATCCGGGAGTACTGGACCAGCTGGCGCGGCCGGGCCGTCGAGCCCCTTGTCCGCGAGGCCCTGGCGCGGATACTGCCCGACGACCGGTTGCCCGCGGCCCCTGTGGTGGGTGGCTACTGGACCCGCACCAACGACGTCGAGATCGATATCGTCGGCGCCGACCGCGCCCCCATCGCCAGGGAGTTGTTCTTCGTCGGCTCCGTCAAGTGGCTGGAGCAGTCGCCCTTCGACCGGCACGACCTGGCAGCTCTTCATCGACACCGGGCCGCCCTCACCGGCGAACCCGTTCCAGTCGTGGCGGCCTCGTGCGGCGGCGTCGACTCTCCGGGCCTCGATGCCGCCTACGGCCCGGGTGATTTGCTGACGGCTTGGCCGCTGTGAGTGGCGGATTGCGCGGCGCGGCGCGGCCTGCTCGCCCCCGGCGACGCTCGCCGCTGAACCGTGGCCGCCCGGCGGGGCGCGGCCGTTCGGGTGGCGGGGTCCAGGACCTGTGGCTGCTCGCCGCCCGCCCGGGGGCGATGATCCATGCGACCCCCCGATGGGGGGAAGGGTTCAGCCTTCGCGGCTGAGGAGCGTGGTCAGGGCTTGGGAGCGCTGTGCGACGAGGTCGTCGTAGGTGCCGTCGCGCTCGGCCCAGCGGTGCATGAGGGCCGCCTTGACGACGATTTCGCGGGGGGCGGGGTCCGCTGAGAGCAGTTGCATGACCTCGGTGGCGAAGTCGTTGAGCGGCAGCGCGTGCGGGTTGACCTTTTCCTGGCCTGCTGTGGCGACGGCTGGGGGGACGAGTTCGACGACGCTGACGCCGGTGCCGTCGAGTTGCGCGCGTAGTGCCTCGGAGTAGGCGTGCACCGCGGCTTTCGAGGCGGCGTAGGTGGGCATGGGCGGGAAAGGCAGGAAGGCGATGCCGGAGGTGACGGTGATGAAGGTGCCGGCGCCCCGCCGGACCAGGTGCGGGGTGAAGGCGTCGATGACCCGGATGGTGCCCATCAGGTTGGTGTCGATCGTCGTCTCGGCCGTCTCGAAGTGCGCGGGGTCGCGCAGGTCCTCCAGGAGCATGACGCCCGGCATCGTCACCACGGTGTCCAGCTCGGGGTACCGGGCGAGCACGGTGTCACGAGCTGATGTGACGGAGGCACCGTCGGTGACATTGATGCTGATGGTGCCGAAGCCCTCTCCGGCGAGTTCCGAGAGTGCCTCCTCGCTGCGGCCGCCAACGGCCACGGTGCTGCCCGCTGCGGCGAACCGGCGGGCCAGCTCTCGCCCGATACCCGAGGTCCCGCCGACGATGAGAACGGTGCGGTTGGAGAGATCCACGAGATCCTCCCTTCAGTCCAGGCACCGACGGAGGTGGGGCCCGCGGCGCGTTCAGTGGTGTTCTCTGTCCTTCGTGAACAGTGCAATCGCAGTCTGGCGGCATCCGCTGGATGTGACAGTGCCCCCGTCTTCCCTGGTCCCACCAGGGCCCCTCTGAGTCACGCGCACCGCGTTACGGTGTCGGTATGAAGGATGAGGAATCCGGCAACCGGCTCGGCAGCTAACTTCGCGCCCGGCGTGAGCTGGTCTCCCCGGCGCAGGCAGGGATCCCGCCTGGCGGCAACCGCCGCGTGCCCGGTCTGCGCCGTGAGGAAGTCGCGCTGCTCGCCGGAATCAGCCCCGACTACTACCTGCGACTGGAACGCGGCCGCGACAAGAACCCCTCACCTCAGGTCCTCGAATCACTCGCGCGCGTCCTGCGCCTCGACGACACCGAGCGGACGTATCTCCTCGGCCTCGCGGCAGCACGCCCCAGGGCACCGCGCCGAAAGCGACCCGAGCACGTACCGGCACGGGTGCACCAGCTCCTCGCCCACCTTCAGATCCCCGCCTTCGTCGAAGGCCGCGCTTTCGACGTCCTGGCCTCCAACCCCATGGCCGTCGCGCTCTCCCCCCGACTGCGGCCCGGCCAGAACCGGCTTCGTTCCCTCTTCCTCGATACCGAGGAACAAGCCTTTCACCAGGACTGGGCCAAAGCCGCCGCCAGCTTCGTCGCCGCCCTTCGCACCACCATCGGGGACGACATCGACAACCCCCGGTTTGTCGAACTCGTCGGAGAACTCGCACTGTCCAGTCAGCGGTTCCGCACCCTGTGGGCCCGACACGACGTCCGCAACCTCGACGGAGGCACCGCCACCGTCCACCACCCCGTCGTCGGTGAACTGCGGCTCCACCGCGACAAACTCCCCATCGACGACGTCATCCTCGTTGTCTACTACCCCGACAAGGACAGCGACAGCGACGAGAAGCTGCAACTCCTCGCCGCACTCTCACAGACCGAACCCACCCGCACAGCACACAGCAGGCCGACAGACGCCCCGCACCCGAAGACACCCTGACGAACAACGAACAACGAACAACGAAGACCGGCCGCCCGGCAGTACAGCCAGAACGGCCGCGCCACGATGTCCGCCATCCGCGGACCGCTTCGGCACGGCCCGGTAGGTCGCCGAGTAGCCGACGTTGCAGCCATGCGCCACCAGGAGCGCCGCGATGGTCACTGGCAGGTCCCTCAGTCTGGCCTCGCCGCCGGTGACCGAAGCGAACGCCTGGTCCGCGCCGGTCCAGGCGAACACCTCCCACAGCGCCTCCGGCAGATCGACGCGGGGCAACATCGCATTCACCGCCGCCCGCAGCTCCAGCAGCGAGGCCGGTTCGGGCTCCGGCTCCAGCGCTGCGAAACGCAGGCGACCGTCGTCGTCGAAGGAGATCTGCGTGTTGTCCGGCAGGCGCTCCGCCACCTCCCGGTAGGTACCGTCCAGCAGCGCGGCTCGCGCCACCAGGTGCTCGCCCGCCCCGTCCAGGTCCACAGTCACAGAGCCGGTCGCATCCGGCGCCCTCTGCCCGGCCAACTTCCATACGTGCTGGCGCACTTGGGACCGTGCACCGCGGATCGTGTCCAGGGCGCGTTGCCCGCCCGCTGCGAGCGTGTCGATCAGCCGGGAGACCGTCGGGTCTGACGCCACCGGCGCGAACACGGCCGGTTCAGCCTGCCAGCTGCTGCAGCCATTCGCGCAGCAGAGCCGTCTCCGTGTCTCGCAGAGGTACCCCGGCGCCCGCAGCCGGGGGCCCGGTGGTGAGCGCGGTTTGAAGTGCGGCATCGAGGGCGAGTGCGCGCGAGGCCAGGTCCGACCCGGATGAGGCGGGCGGGTCCGTGGTGAGTGAGGCGATGACGGTGTCCCGCAGCCGTGTCGAAGTGGTCAGGTCCCGCTCCGGCAGCTCTTCGCCGATCAGCGCCAGCGTGGCACCGGTCGTCGCCGCGTGGATGACGCGGGTCGCCTGCTCCACCGGAACCCGAAGGCGCCCGGCGTCGGCCGCCCGGTCCAGCAGTCTCACCAGCAGGGCGTGCGCCTCGTCCGCGGCGGGGGGCCGCCGCCCGGGCCGCACAGTGCCGTACATGAGCATGTAGAAAGCGGGGTGCTGCACTCCGAAGTCGACGTGCACGTCCCAGCCGCGGTAGAGGTCTGCCACCGGGTCGTCGGGGGTCAGCGCCAGTGCCTCCCGTTTCTCGGCCAGGTACATCTCGAATCCGTAGGCGGCCAGCTCGGCCAGGAGTCCGTCCTTGTCGTCGAACATCCGGTAGAGCGCGGGGGCCGTGATGCCCGCGGCTGCGGCGACAGCGCGGGTGGAGACCGCCTCGCTGCCGCCCTCCTCCAAAAGCTTGGCGGCCACCTGCAGTACCTGGCGCCGCGCGGCGCGTCGTCCCTCGTTCATGGAACAACGGTATCCCAATTTGCGTATCGCCGCCTTATCAGTGCTACCGTTTTTATCGGAACGTCGATCCATGCTGATAGGTCGGCGCATGCCCGGGACACCCGGACATGCGCCACACTCTGGCCCGGGCCGGCGGTCCCCGAAGCGTGGAGCAGTGCGGCCGACCGCCGCAGCGGGCAGCTCGTCGTCCGCCGGCACCACCACCGAACACGCCGCCATCGCGGCAGGAGAGGAACCCCCATGTCCGACATCTCGATCGTCATCGCCTCGCATTCCGGCTACGGCCACACCGCGCAGATCGCCACGGCCGTGGCCGACGGCGCACGCTCCGTCGCCGGGGCGCAGGTCCACAGCGTGGACGTCGCATCCCTCGGCGACGCCGACTGGGAACTGATGGACGCCGCGGACGCCATCATCTTCGGTACCCCCACCTACATGGGCACCGCGTCGGGGGCGTTCCACGCCTTCGCCGAGGCCAGCAGCAAGCGGTGGATGACCCGCGCCTGGAACGACAAGCTCGCGGCGGGATTCACCAACTCCGGCTCCATGAGCGGCGACAAGATGCACACCCTGCAGTACCTCTCCCTCCTGGCGGCCCAGCACGGGATGCTCTGGGTCAGCCTGGGCCTCCTGCCGGGCTGGAACACCACCACCTCCAGCCCCCAGGACGACAACCGCCTCGGCTTCTACCTCGGCGCCGGCGCACAGAGCTTCAACGACACCCCCGACGTCCACGACGCAGACCTGAACACCGCCCGCCACCTCGGCCGGCGCGTCGCGGAGCACACCCGCATCCACCGCGCGGGACTGACCGCCGCAGCGCACTGACGCGACGGTCCGCCAAAAATCACCTTCTAGTTTCTTTCAGAGGAGTGCGTCATGCAGCACCGGACACTGGGAGGCCAGGGCCTTGAGGTCTCGGCGATCGGCTACGGCGCGATGGGACTGACGATGGCCTACGGGCCCACCGACGAGGAGGCCGGCGTCGCCGCCCTCCGCCGCGCCCACGACCTGGGCGTCACCTTCTTCGACACCGCCGAGATGTACGGCTGGGGCACCGGATCCAACGAGATCCTGGTCGGAAAGGCGGTCAGGGACTTCCGCGACGACGTGGTCCTGGCCACCAAGTTCGGTGTCGACATGTCCGTGCCTCCGGAGCAGATCGGCGGCGCTCTCAACAGTCGGCCCGACAACATCCGCAAGGTCGCCGACAACAGCCTGCGCTACCTCGGCGTGGATCACATTGACGTCTTCTACCAGCACCGCGTCGACCCCGAGGTGCCCATCGAGGAGGTCGCGGGCACCGTCAAGGAGCTGATCGACGCGGGCAAGGTGAAGTACTTCGGTCTCAGCGAGGCCGGACCCGAGACGATCCGCACGGCGCACGCCGTGCAGCCGGTCTCCGTCCTGCAGACCGAGTACTCCCTCTTTGAACGCGACGTCGAGCAGCTCTTCCCCACCCTGGACGAACTCGGCATCGGCTTCGTCGCCTACTCACCCCTCGGTCGCGGGTTCATCACCGGCACCGCCAAGCCCGCCGGCCAGTACGAGGCCACCGACATACGCAACGTCGACCCGCGCTGGCAGCCGGGCAACTTCGAGAAGAACGTCGAAGCTGTCGACCGGCTCGCCGAGCTCGCGACGGCCAAGGGTGCCACCATCTCCCAGCTCGCCCTGGCCTGGCTCCTGAACCGGGGCGAGCACATCGTGCCCATCCCCGGCACCCGCAGCCCGAAGCGCATCGAGGAAAACACCGGCGCCGCCGACCTCACCCTCACCGACGCCGACCTCAAGGCCATCGACGAGATCCTGCCTCAGGGCGGCTTCGGCGCCCGCTACGCCGAGGGATACGTGCCCACCTGGACCTGAGGCGACCCTCGGGACAGATGCCACTCAGCTCGGATCCGGTGCGGCCGGCGCAGGGCGGTGGGGGCGCGGCGGATGGTGTTGTGCGGCTGCATCGTCCACTCCTGTTGTGGGAACGGCTACTCGGGCTGAATCCTGCGGACGCCTTCGATGCCGCGCTGGTCACCGGCGGGCTGCCGCTGATCTGCGCGGAGTGGCCGCACGGCGCCGGGCTGTGGGACTTCCTCGCCGAGACGCTGAACGATCCGGTCTCGGCCCTGCTGGTGTCGGCCGAGCGCTCGTTGGCTGCAGATCCCTACCCGCGGTTTTGGCTGCAGCTGCTCGGCCCGTCCATGGAGGAGATCGAGCGAGGGAGGGGCGATCTGACCGTGGCGCGGATCCGGGACAGCTGGACCAGCTGGCCCGGCCGGGCGATCGAGCCGCTCCTCCGCGAGGCGCTCGCTCGGATACTGCCCGATGACCGGCTCCCCGCGCATGGGCCCTGACCGCCGCCCGGCCCCCTGTCGCGTCTCCTCGGCGTGCGTTTCGGCAGCAGGGCGCGGAACGTGTGGGTGGCGACCCCGCAGGTCACGATGACGACGCCGACCTTGACATTCTCCACCTTTCACCCACACGATCTCCCGTGTGTGGCGAAAAATCGCCGCCCACCCGGTGTTCGCACGACGGGTCGATGGGACTACTCGTGGCCTGGACGATGCCGCGGTACGACTCCACAACGTCTCGGTCCACTATGGGCCTCGACGGGCTTTGCAACAGGTCAGCATGACCGTCGAACCCGGTGAACTCGTAGCCGTAGTGGGCGAAAACGGAGCAGGCAAGAGCACACTCATCGGATGCGCGACGGGTGTGGTCTCCCCGGACGGGGGCAAGGTCAGCGTCCTGGGGCAGAGCCCGGCCGCGGCTTTGCGCACCGGGGAGATGGCGGTCGTGTGGCAGGACCTCGCGCTGTGCGACAACCTGAGCGTTGTCGCCAATATCTTCCTCGGGCGCGAATTGGGCCACGGGTTCGTCACCGGACGTCGGATGCAGGCCGAGTCGGCGGCGGTACTCGCTCGCGTCGGCCTTCGTGTCGGGGACCTGCACCGTCGGGTCGGTGAGCTGGCCGGCGGTGAACGCCAGGCAGTGGCGATCGCCCGGGCTCTGCTGGGGCGCCCCAAGGTCCTGGTCCTCGATGAACCGACATCGGCGTTGGGAGTCAACGAGACGCTGCACTTCGAGCGCCTCCTGCGGTCCTTGCGCGGTGAAGGTGTCGCTGTCCTGCTGGTCTCACACCGTATCGATCAGGTGTTCGGCTTGGCGGATCGGGTGATCGCGCTGCGCCACGGGCGACTGGTCGGCGACCTCTCCACGGTGGAGGTGCACGCCGATGACGTGCTGGCCCTGATGTCCGGCCTGAACATCGATTCCGTCGCGCGCCGCCATCTCGCGCGGCTGTCCAGCCTGGTGGACCAGCTCGCCGGGGTCGAGCCGTCCGCTTCGCTGCCGATGATCATCTCGGCGATGTCGACGACTTTCGGCCACCAGCAACTCTGTGTGCACCTGGGCGGCGAGGGCCCCGCCGACCCGCTGCTGCTCAGCGCGTCAGTCGGCCTCAGCGACAGCGTCCTCCGGCAGCTCGAAAGGGTCCGAGTCGGGGCGCGCGGCGGGCCCATCGGCCGTGCCGCTGCCTCGGGTCTCCCGGTCGTCGAGGAGGACCTCCGTGGCCACGGCCTGGGGTCCGGCTGGCCGGTCAGCCTGTGGTCGGTGCCGATACAGGGCAGCGGCGGACGCTACGGGGTGCTCTCCGGCCTTGCCGATGTACCTGGCCGTCCGCAGGACGACCTGCTGCGACTCGCTTCGGTGTATGCCAGCCTGGCCGCCACGGCGATCGAACGCGAGCGGCTGCTGAACGACCTCGCCCGGAGAAATCGGGTGCTCGAGGCGTTGCGGGGGGTGCTGAACGCGTTGGCGGGCCCCGAACAGCTGTCCGCGAGCCTGGAGTCGGCGCTGGGGGCACTCGCGCAGGGCTTGCGGGCCCGAGCGGTGGCTCTGGTCGAAACGCGGATCGGCGCGGATGAGGGGGATGAGGAGGGGCAGGCGGGTGAGCGGGGTGAGGGGGACAGGCCGAACGGCGGGCACACCACGGTCACCCTCGACGGCGAGGCTGAGCCCGCGGACCTGGTACGAGCGCTTGTGGCGGCGGGTCAGGACGCCCAGTGGGGGCACGGCGCCCGCCAGATCCAGCCCACCGTGTGCGCGGTCCCGTTTCAGGTGGACCAACGGCGCTTCGTCATCGGAGCCCGGTGGATGGATCCGAACCGTATGTCGGCCGACGGCGCCCAGTTGCTGGAGAGCGCGGCCCGTTCCCTGCGGCTCGCGGTGGAGCGCGAGGCCGCTCAGCGAGCCCAGGCCGAAGCCAGCGCGCTCCGGCGCGCCGGCGAGTTGCAGCGGGACTTCATCCATCGGCTCAGCCACGAACTGCGCACCCCTCTGACGGCCATCACCGGATATGCCTCGACGCTGCGGGCCACGGACTTGGACTGGGACCTCGATTCCAGGAGCCGCTTCCTCGACAGGATCGCCACGGAAGCCATACGCATGAGCAGGCTGGTGGGCGACCTGCTCGACACCTCCGCCATCTCGGCAGGCGTTCTGCGGATGCAGCCGGACTGGTGTGAAGTGGTCGGAGTTCTGGAGGCCGCCATCGCGGCGGTCTCCCTCGGCACCGTGGACATCGTCCTGCGCACCGACGATGTGCCACCGGTCTGGGCGGATCATGATCGACTGGAACAGGTCTTCGTCAACCTCCTGGACAACGTGGCTCGCCATGGTGGACTCACCGCCGTCGTACGGTGCTATGCGGACGACCGGCGAGCGGTGATCGAGGTGACCGATGACGGCCCCGGCATTCCCGCCGGGTTGCGCGCTCAGATGGTCGAGCCGTACGTCCGCGGGGACACCGATGCGTCGGGAGCCGGCCTGGGGCTCGCGATCTGCAAGGGCATCATCGACGCGCACGGGGGTAGCCTGCGCTTCCTCGACGCGGCAGTCGGTACGACCGTTCAAGTGGTTCTTCCGCTCGAACCGGACGCGAGGGCAGGTTGATGGACGACGAGGGCCGGACCTGTGTCCTTCTCATCGAGGACGACCGCAACATCGTGGATCTGATCCGCAGCAACCTCACCGCGCGCGGATATGCCGTGATCGTCTCGATGGACGGGATGGACGTCCTGACGCTGCTCGAACGCGAGCAGCCCGACGTCGCGCTGGTCGATCTGCTGCTGCCGCGTACGGACGGGTTCACCCTGTGCCAGCAACTGCGTCGCCATTCCACGCTGGGAATCATCGTTGTTTCGGCACGCTGGGAGGAGACGGACAAGGTCCGCGCACTCAATCTCGGCGCCGATGACTACATGACCAAGCCGTTCGGCATCGAGGAACTGCTGGCCCGCATCAACGCGACCCTGCGCCGTTCACGGCCGCTGCCCTCCACGGAGGAGTCCTTCGCCCCCGTTCGGCTGGGTGACCTGGTGATCGACATGGCTGCTCGATCGGTGACCAAAGGCGGGGAGTCGGTCCGGTTGACTCCCACCGAGTTCGCGCTGCTGCGCGAGCTCGTGCTGCACAGGGGCAGTCTGGTGTCGCACGCGA
>Ga0307516_10010343_pt1 | contig 10273 bp, 9 predicted proteins | sample 19_EM_MG_FD_203310 | JGI IMG/M metagenome (GOLD analysis project Ga0307516, IMG submission 203310) | Populus trichocarpa ectomycorrhiza microbial communities from riparian zone in the Pacific Northwest, United States - 19_EM | ecosystem: Host-associated > Plants > Roots > Unclassified | place...
TGTCGCGCAGGCTCGAAGTCTTGCCGCTGCGGGCGGGCCCGAGCGAGCTCTCGGTCGCAGCCTTGATCACCGCGCGCTACCTGACCGAATCGCCGATTTCACGCCACTTCGCGCCGTTCGATCTATCGCTGTTCAGCATCGCCCGCCTAGACGTCGCGCTCGGCTTGATCTACCGCGGCGGCGTGGGCCCGCGCACCGAGCTGCGCTCGCGCGTGCTGCTCGGCCTCGGCGCGTACAGCGGCGAATGCCTGCGCCAAGCCTATGCGGGCGAGTGGAGCGGCGGCACCGTCGATCTGCTGCGCCTGCACATCGAAGGCCAGGGCCTGTGTTTCTCACCCTTCAGGGATATGAACGCGCGTTTGCAGTCGGCCGAGCCGCTCGAGGTCGGCGACTCGCCCTTGCCGCACCCAGGCGCGGAGCCGCTCGGGCAGCGCATGGCGCTCAGCGTCGCCCCGCCCACGCCCTGGGATCCGGCGCCCTGGCCCGAGCTCGCCCAATTGCCCGAGCTGGGCGTGCGGCTGCGCGAATCGCCGGTCGGCCTGTACTGCGCCGGCGTCGAGCTGCCGCTCGACTTGACGTTCGCGTCGCTGCGCAGCCTCGATCGCTACGTGACGCTACTGGCCCCGCCACTCGCCCCCTCGGACCCCGAAGCCGCCTGGGTCAAACGCGCCAGCGTGCTGGTCGGCGCCTACATGGGCGAGGTCTTGCGCGCCACCCGCGGCGGCAGCTGGGAAACGACGCGCGGCGAGCTGCGCGCCGAAGCTTACCGCGTCGCCTTGCCCGGCGGCGCCAAAGCCCTGCCCATCTCCGCCGCCTTCGAAAGACTTTCCGGCAAACGCCTCGAGCAACCGTCGGACTACGCGCGGCGCATTACGGGCTGAGCTGCCCGCGCCGGCTCGTGCGCTACGCCGAGTGCCTCGCGCAATTCAAGGTTCGGCGCCAAGCCTCGATCAGCTGCTCGGCTGCGGCCTCGCGGCAGCCGAGCTCGACCTCGACGCCCGAGGCTCGGAGCCAAACGGCCCCTCCACCTCTGACCCAGTAGTTGGGATCGCGACAACCGACGACAACGCGCGCAATGCGCGCCCGCAGCACGGCGAGCGAGCAAGGCGGCGTACGCCCGTAGTGATTGCACGGCTCGAGGGTGACGTAGAGCGTTGCGCCCTCGGCGAGCGCGCCAGCCTGGGCGAGCGCCAAGGCTTCGGCATGCGACGCGCCGGCACGCAGATGGTAGCCGACCCCAACGACGTGCTGCCCTTTCACGACCACCGCGCCGACGGGCGGATTCGGCGCAGGATCGCTCAGCTTGGCAAGCTCGAGGGCCATGCTCATGAAGTAGTGATCGTCGTGCATTTCAGCGACTCGCAGCACGAGGCTCCAAGGCCGCCGACGCGGCAAGCGTCTGGGCGATCGCACGAGCGGCTTCGCTCAGTTGGCGCTCGACTTGCCCGTGGACGCGCAGCCTGCCTTCGTGCAGCGGCAGTTGCTCGTCACTCAAGCGCAGCGACTCGAGCGCGCGAGCAATCCTGAAGAAGGCGTAGAGTGACCCTACGCCTTGCTCCAGGCTCGCGAAGTGCTCGGGCAGCCGAGCGGTTGCGATGGCCAGCGCAAACTTGCCAACCAGCGCGTCGGGCTCGATTTGATCGACGACCAGCTTGAGCGCCCCTGAATAGGTTGCCTTGTACACGGGCGTAGCCAGCACGATGCCGCGCGCCGCCCGGACGGCCGCACGCAGCTCACGCAGCGACGGCGCCTCGACGTCGCCCAGCAGCAGCGCACGCGCGTCGAAGTCACGCACCGAAAATAGCTCGGTGCTGACGGCTGCGTCGCGCAGCTTTTCGCCCAATGCGGCGAGTAGCTGCGAGGAACGTGAGCTCTCGACGGGACTACCGGCGAGCAGGACGACATGCGCTGGATTGGCCATTTTTCCTGTCCTTTTTGACGCGGAGTCTAGAAGTGCCCGCTCAAAGTGACGTTGAGACTCTTGTCGACGTCCGATTTGACGCCAGCGCTGTCGCGCTTCCAGATCACGTATTCGCCGAGCAGCGAAACGTTGTCGTGGAGCTTCACGCCGAGCGCCGGAACGTGCATCACCTCGGATACGCCGACGTCGCTGTACTTGGCGAAGCTGACGTTGTAGCGCGCGGTCAGGCGCCAGTACGTGTATTCACCACCGACCTCGAAGTAGCGATTCTTTCCCGAAGCTTGCCCCGCGACCGGTGGCGTAGCTGTCGGATCGCCGGCGACCGGAAAATCTGTCACGTGCTTGCCTCTTTGGAGCAAGAATTCTCCCCAAATGCCGGCATGCTCGTAGGTGCCTTTCGCCTCCACGGCAAAACGCGTCACGCCGTCTTTGCCCGTCGGCAGGTCCGCCGTGAAGTGCTCGGCCGAGACGCCGACGGCGATCGTGCCGTTCGTTTCTTGATCGAATTTGAAAAATGGCTGCAGGCGCCCCACGAAGGCGTTGCGCCGCCGCGCGCCGGGCACCGAGAGCGTGTCTCGCCCCTGCAGCGACACGTTGCTGCGCCCATCGACCACGAAATATTGCGCCGAAAATTCGGCGCCCAAGCGCTGGCCGAGCGAACCCTCGACTGAGACGCCGTAGTTGGGATCGAGCTTCAAGCCGTCGTAGACCTGGATGTTGCCGTAGAACGAGTTGTCCCAAAATAGGCCGAGTTTCTTGTAGGCTTTGCCGACCTTGATGGTGACCGGGTCGAAGCTGGCAGAGGCATAAGCTTCTTGCAGCCAGACCGGGCCGTCGAAGAACGGTCGCAGCTTCGTGTCGCGAAACCGCGGTTCGAGGTGCAGCCCCCAATTGCCCCATTTACCGTCGAGTAGCAGGTTCGCGAAAAACACGTCCAGGTTGTTCTTTCCGCCCGAGATCGTCGGTTGGTAAAGGTAGAGAATGACGCCGCCGCCGACGCTCAGGTTGTGAAGCCAGGGCGGCAGCGCTGCAGCGGTCAGTGTCTTGGGGCCGGCTTCGATGGGTGTCGCGGTCGTCGGTTCCGAGGTGGGCGGCGGTGCAGGCGGCGGCGCAGCTGCCGGGGCCTTCGCTTGATTGGCGACGGGCGCAGGCGAGGCAGGCGCAGGCGGAGCTGGGACGGCAGGCGCGGCCGGAGCCGGAGCCGGAGCCGGAGCCGCCGTTTGGGCCAGAGCCGAGCTGGTAAGGGAGCCAAAACCGAGCGAGACCAAGAATGTTAGACGAGACAAAGAACGCACGTGGGTGTCCTCTCGAACGAAGAGACGGAGCTCGGCGCCATGCCGAGCGGCGAGCCGCAGCGCCGGTTGGCGCTTACGGACAGTGCGAAGCGCCCGCCATCATCGGCCGAGCTCCGCGGTCGACGCCGGAGCTCGCAAGGTCGGCCGACTTTCGCTCTTTCTCCGCAAATTGCCCAGCTGCCCGCGCTCGCCCAAATAGAACGCCTTCACGTCGTCGCGAGCCCGCAGCTCTTGCGCGCTGCCCTGGGCCGCGACCTGCCCATTGGCCAGCACGTAGCCATGATCGGCAAGGCGTAGCGCCGCGCTGGCATTTTGTTCCGCAAGCAAGAAGCTGACGCCCTGCTTTTGATTCAGCTGCTGAACGATCGAGAAAATCTCCTCGACGACCAACGGCGCCAGACCCATCGAAGGCTCGTCGAGCAAGACCAGCCGAGGCGCCGCCATCAGGGCGCGGCCGATGGCGAGCATTTGCTGCTCGCCGCCCGACAGGTAACCGGCCTGCGCTTTGAAGCGCGCGCGCAGGCGCGGAAAGTGCACCAGCGCCCGTTCGACGTTGCGTTCCAGCTCGGCGCGCGACAGACGCCGAACGAAGCCGCCAGTGCGCAGGTTCTCGCCCACCGTGAGGTGCGCGAAGCAATGTCGCCCCTCCAGCACCTGCACCACGCCCTGCCGCGCAAGCTCGTACGGCGAGAGCGCGGCGCTGGACTTGCCGCGATAGTGGATTGAGCCGCCGACCAGCGCTCCGCGCTCTGCCGGCAGCAAGCCCGAGATTGCCTTCAACGTCGTGCTCTTGCCGGCGCCGTTGCCGCCCAAGAGGGCGACGATGCCGCCCTCTCGAACTTCCAGACCGACGCCGCGCAGCGCCGAAATGATGCCTTCGTAGGCTACGTGGAGCGCGTCGAGCTTCAGGATGGCGGGCTGCACTGGCTGGCCTTTCGTTTCAGCTTAAAGCGAGGCTTCTTTGCTGCAATCGCGGGGCGTGATGCCCTTTTCCTTGGCGTACTTGGCCGCAGACTCCTCGATGATCGGGCGCAGCAGCGCGCGATCGGCCGAGATCCAATCGCTGATCAACTGCCATTTCTCGCCGTCCCATTGCTGGAAGCGAATACGCCCGCCGCCTTCGTGGTCTTCGCACGACAGCTTGATCTGCTGCAGCAGGCCAAAAGCCCCAAGCTCCTTCAAGCGGGGCTCGTCGATATTGAGGTTCTCGAAGCCCCAGCGCACCTGCGCGCCGCTGAGCGGTTGCTTGCCAAATTTGGCCTGCGCTGTCCTGACGGCCTCGACGTTCAAGATGCCGTTGATGACGCCGAGGTTGTAGTAGACGCTGCCGACACGCTTCGGGTCCTGCATGTTGCCCTTGCCGGCCGCGAGCACGAACTTGTCGATCTCTTTCAAGACCGGAAAGTCGCGGCCAGCGGGATGCGTGGTGATCGACAGGTAGCCCTTGCCGGCCGCGCCGGCAGGGGTGACGTCTTCTTCGGAGTTGCTCCAAATATTGCCGATGATGTGATCGACCGGAAAACCAGTCTTTTGCGCGGTCTTGATCGCGACCGGGTTCATCACGCCCCAGCCGCGCAAGATCACCCAATTCGGCTGAAAGCGCCGGATCTCGAGCCACTGCGCCTGCTGCTCGTTGCCCGGGTGTGGCACCTCGATGTGCTTGATCTCGAAGCCGTACTTCTTCGACAAGATATCGAGCACCGGAATCGTCTCTTTGCCGTAAGGCGAGCCGTGATAGAGCGCGACGATCTTCTTGCCTTGCAGCTTGTCGAGCCCACCCTCGCGCTGGCCGATGAAGTTCGTGATCGCCGAAACTTCGCTGTACGGGTTCAGTTGTAACGGGAAAATGTACGGAAACACCCGGCCGTCCGTCGAATCGGTGCGACCATGATTGATGGTGATGATCGGGTTCTTGTCGACCGCGGCGCGATCGATGAGCGCGTAGGCGATGCCGACGCTGAGCGGGTTGAAGGCTGCGGCGGGCGCGCCGTTCAGACCCTTCTTCAGCCGTTCGTAGCATTCGACGCCGCGCTCGACGACGTACTCGGTCTCGCATTCCGACCAGGTCAGCTTGACGCCCCCGACGCCGCCGTCGCGCGCGTTCACGAGCTGCAAGTAGTCGATGAAGCCGCCGAAGAAGCCGGTGCCGCCGGCGGCGTAGGGACCAACACGGTAGCTCTGGAGCGGGAAATACTGCTCTTTGGCGCCGGTTTTGCCTCCCGCCGCCGCCTGCTCTTTGGCCGTCGCGGCCTGCGCCACACCGCCCGAGACGCCCGAGCCTTTATTGCAGCCCGTCGACCAGAACAGCACGACGGCCAGTAAACTCCACTTCGATATAGCGATTCGATTCACGATTGCCTCCACGAAAGAACACGGAGCCTTGCTTGCGCCGATTGCGCGAGCTTCGAGAGTCCCTCGGGCTCCTTGATCAAGAACAGCAAGATGAGCGCGCCAAATACCAGTTTTTGTGCATTTTCTAGGTTCCCCGCATCGACGGATCCGCTCGACAACATGCCGACCAAGTTGCTCATCGCGATCGGCAACAGCACGATGAACAGCGCGCCCAAGAAGGCACCCCTGATGCTGCCGAGCCCACCGATGATGATGATGAACAGCACTTGAAACGACCGGCTCAAGTCGAGACCGTGCGGCTCCACCGTGCCCAAGTAGCAAAAGGCCCACAACGCCCCGGCAACGCCGCAGTAAAACGAGCTGACCGCGAACGCCAGTAGCTTGCTACGCAGGATCGGAATGCCGATCACGGCAGCCGCGGTCTCGCGATCGCGAATCGCCATCCAGCGCCGGCCGGTCTGGCTGTAGACGAGATTGCGCGCCAAAAGCGTGAGCACGACGACGATGCCCAGCGTGAGCAGGTAGCGCCCCCGGGGCGAGCTCAGATCGAACCCCGCGACCAAGAGCCGCGGAGCGCTGATGACCCCCGACGGATTGTCGTTGGAAAACCAGCTGAATTTCGTGAGCGCCCATTGCACGAAGAACTGCGCCGCCAGCGTCGACACGATCAAATAGAAGCCCTTGATGCGCAAACTGGGCAGCCCAAACAGCGCGCCGAGCGCCGCAGCGGTGAGGCCGCCGAGCACGAAGCTCGCGAGCAGCGGTAACCCCGCCACGCGCAGCTGAAAATTGTAGGCGGCGAACGCGCCGGTGGCCATGAATGCAGCCGAGCCCAGCGACAGCTGCCCTGCGTAGCCGGTGAGCAGGTTGAGCCCGAGACCAGCCAGTGACAACACTAGAAAAGGGATCAAAATCGCGCTGAACCAGTAGTCGTCGGCCAGGAACGGCACGACGCCCAGCGCCACGCCGAGCAACGCCACAAGCGGCAGCGCGCGCAACAGACCCGCCATGCTCAGACCCTCTCCACGACGGCTTCACCGAACAAGCCGGTCGGGCGCACGACGAGAAACAACAGCGCCAACACGTACGGGAACCAGCTTTCGATGCCCCCGCCTAGTGCTGGGCCCAGATACACCTCGGCCAATTTCTCGCTCGAACCCACCAAGAGCCCTGCGACGATGGTCCCGGCGACCGACGAGAAACCGCCGATGATCAGCACCGGCAGCGCCTTGAGCACGATCAGCGACAGCGAGAATTGTACGCCGACGCGGGCGCCCCACAGCAGCCCAGCCACCAGACCGACGACGCCCGCCGCCGCCCACACCGCTGCCCAGACCCGCTCCAAACGGATGCCGACCGCAAGCGAAGCCACTTGGTCGTCGGCCACGGCGCGCAACGCCACACCGAGCCGGGTGCGATTGAACAGCACGCTCAGCACACCCACCAAGCCAGCGGCGATGCCAGCCGCTGCAAGATCGAGCTTGCTCACGAAGACGCCGAAGACGTCGAGCGGCACGTCCGAAATGCCCAGCTCGAGACCGTGCACTTGGGCGCCCCACAGCGTCTGCGCCAGGCCTTCGATGATGAAGCTCAAGCCCAAGGTGGCCATGAACAGCGTCATCGGCGAGCGATTTACCAGCGGCCGGAGCACGACGCGTTCGATGAGCAACGCCAGCGCCAGCATGGTGGCGAGCGTGGCGAGCAGCGCCAAGACCACCGAAAAACCACGTTCGACCAGGCTCACGTAGGTCAACGCGGCAAACAGCACCAGCGAGCCTTGCGCGAAATTGAACACCCCCGAGGCCTTGTAAATCAGCACGAAGCCGAGCGCGACCATCGAATACATCACGCCCGCGAGCAGCCCACCGACCAGCACCTCGATGAAGAACTGCATGGCTCAGCTCGCCTGGCGCAAGTCGTGCGCCACACCCAGGTAGGCCTCGATCACCGCAGCGTCGCATTGCACGTCGGCCGGTGCGCCATCGGCGATTTTGCGGCCATAGTCGAGCACTACCACGTGATCGGACAACTCCATCACCACGCCCATGTCGTGCTCGATCAGCACGATGGTCGTCCCAAGCTCGTGAAAATCGAGAATGAAGCCGGCCAGCTCGCGCTTTTCTTCGGCGTTCATGCCGGCCATGGGCTCATCGAGCAGCAGCAGCTTGGGCTCGGCCACCAGAGCCCTGCCCAGCTCGACGCGCTTTTGAAAACCGTAGGGCAGCTTCGCGACCACGGTCTCGGCCAGCTCCGAAATTTGAAGCAGCTCGAGCACTCGCTCGGCGCGTTGGCGTTGACGCTGCGCCTCGCGGCGCGCCCGCGGCAGGCGCAAAGCGTGCTCCAAGAAGCTGGCCTCTGACGCGAGGGTCTGGCCCGTGAGCAAATTTTCGAGCACGGTCATGCCCTTGAAAAGCGCGATATTTTGAAATGTGCGACCGATGCCGTGCCGCGCTGCCCAGCCGGGCTCGCCCCGCTTTGCGAGTCGTCCGTCGACCAAGACTTGGCCCGCGTCGGCGCGATAGACGCCGCTTACGAGGTTCAAGAGCGAGCTCTTGCCGGCTCCGTTGGGTCCGATGATGGAACAAATTTCGCCGCGCGTTATGCCAAAGCTCACGCTCGAGAGCGCGTTCACGCCCTTGAACGACAGCGACAGCTCGCGCGCCTCCAGCACGTAGTCGGATCCCAGCTCGCCCATCTCAGGCTGCCTTCACGCGCTTTTGCTCCAGCTCGCGCACCAGCGGCAGGATGCGCTTGCCGAAGTACTCGACCTCTTCGAGGTAGTGCAGGAATCCGGCCAGCACGAGATCCACGCCTATCGCCTTGAGGGCGACGATGCGTTCGGCAATCTGCTCTGGCGTGCCGATCAGATTGGTGCGAAAGCCGTCGTTGTACTGCACCAAGTCCTCGAACGAGCTCTTGGCCCAGTTGCCCTCACCCTCGGGCGACGCCGCGCCGGCTTGCTTGGCCTCGTGTCCAAAGGCGTTGACGGCTTCCGGATCGGCCTTGGCGATGATCTCAGCGAGCACCGAGCGCGCCTCGTCTTCCGTGTCGCGGGCGATGATGAAGGCGTTGACGCCGATCTTGACCCTGTGCCGATTTTTGGCCGATTTTTCTCGAATATCCGCGATTTGCCGGGCAATGCCCTCGAGCGTGTTGCCGTTCGTGAAGTACCAATCCGACACCCGCGAAGCCATGTCGCGTGCCGCGCGCGAGCTGCCGCCTTGAAAGATCTCTGGCTGACGCTGCAGGGGCTTCGGCTTCAGCGTGTAGTCGTTGAAGCGGTAGAAATCACCGCGAAAGGTGAACTTGTCTTCGGTCCATACGCCTTTGAGAACGCGAATGAATTCCTCGGAACGTCGGTAGCGCTCGTCGTGCTCGAGCCACGGCTCACCAATGGCGTTGAATTCACCTTTGAACCAGCCGCTGACGACGTTGACCGCCACGCGACCGCCGCTGAGCTGGTCGATCGTCGCCAGCTGTTTGGCTGCCAGCACCGGATTCCAAGGGCCAGGCAGAAGCGCGGCGATCACCTTGATGCGCTCGGTCGCGGCCAGCAGCGCGTGCGAAAACGCCACCGGCTCGTGCTGGAACTCGGCGCCGTAGCCGGCCGTGAAACGGATCTGGCTGAGCGCGTAGTCGAAGCCGTTGTTCTCGGCGAGCCGCGCTAGTCGACGGTTGTAGTCGATGTCCCAGCTCGTGCGCTGCTCGATCTTGCTGATCACGAGCCCACCACTCACGTTCGGAACCCAGTAGGCAAACTTGATATTTTCGGGCGTCTCAGCCGTGTCGGTGACGTCGGTCATATTCAAAAATCTCCAGAAAACTTCGCAGTTCGTGGCCTATTCGCCGCCAGCCTCGAACAGCTCGAGCGGCAGGTTCACCAAATTTTTTCCGATCCATTCGCGCGCGATGTTGTTCGACGGGCCCATGCCGATCGCTGCGCGCGCGTCGCGGAACGAGCGTTCCAAGGGGCCGCGCTTGTAGCCGTAGCCGCCGCTCACATCGAGCGCGATGCGCGTCACCTTGTTCACGACCTCGGCCGCGTGCACCTTGAACTCGGTCAAGGGCAACAACAGCGCACCTTGCGGTTTGGCCTGCGCTTGCAGCTCGTCGAGGCGAACAGCCAGAGCCTCTTGCCAAGCGGGCAGACTTTCGACCAGCACTTTGGCCTCGCCCAGCTGCTGACGCAAAATCTGGTAGTCGGCCAAGCGTCGCTCGAAGTCGCGATGCACGGTGGTCGTGGCGTATTCCGTCACGCGGCGTAGAGCACCGCGCGCCACGCCGTGCCAGGCGGCCCCCAGCCCCACCAAGTAGACGGGCGAGACGCCGTGATAGATGATGTCCTTGCCCTGGCCTTCCTCGCCGAGGCGATCGCGGCGCGGCACGACCACGTTGTCGTACTTGATCGGACCGCTGTGGTTGCCGTGCACGCCGAGCGCTTCCCAGATGCCGGGCTTGATGCCTACCAGCGTGCCGTCGACGATCAGAAAGACGATGTCGGTCGGCCCCGTGGCGTCGGGCGAGCGAGTCTGAACGACGTAATAGTCGGCCTGGCCGGAGCTGGTCGTGAACGATTTTTCGGCGTTCAAGACGTAGTCCTCGCCGCGTCGCCCCGCCTGGCTGAAGTTGAACCACCAGTGGCCGCCCGACGCCTTTTCGCTCGTCGAATACGTGCCAATTTTTCCCTCGCGCGCGCTCGAGAGCC
>Ga0307516_10010344_pt1 | contig 10271 bp, 8 predicted proteins | sample 19_EM_MG_FD_203310 | JGI IMG/M metagenome (GOLD analysis project Ga0307516, IMG submission 203310) | Populus trichocarpa ectomycorrhiza microbial communities from riparian zone in the Pacific Northwest, United States - 19_EM | ecosystem: Host-associated > Plants > Roots > Unclassified | place...
CAGCGTTGCTTTGGGCGCCATCTCATGGGGTAATCACTATCAGTCTCGACTGCGTACAACTTCACCCGACCCGGCGCTGGAGACTACTCCATCGAGCCATCGGACCTGTTCACTTACGTCGATACTGGCGGCACCCCAAAGGACTTCCGCGCCACTGTTGAGGATGTTGCAAGGGTTAAGCTCTCTGGCAACCTCGCTGTCTCCCGCGTCCATGACAAACGGTATGTGACCTTCGTGGACTGCAGATGGCTCGAAAAGGTGCTCCTTGAAAACGCCATTGATGGTGCCCAGACCTACGCCAGCAAACCCTACTCTTAAATTCAGGGTATGCCTCGCAACACGCGCCGGTACCGGACCTGGTTCGGCACCTACAGCGCTATTCGCAGGGGCACTGTCGAACACCGCTTCCGGATGATCAACAGCCACAGATTCTCGAGCTTCACTTACGACTGTACCTGCTCCGCTTCTGATGGCGCGGCCTTCGTCTGTGCGCATGTTTTCGATCGTGAATTGTTATTCGGTCGCTGATAATCTTTTGATTAGATCCCGATGAATTTGGAAAGATTTACCTCTGCGGTGCCTTCTGGAACATCCCTGACACCCGACTCCAGGGCGGGAACGCTCATACACGAGTCTTCCCATTTCACCGCAAACGGTGCCACCCACGACCACGTTTATGGTCAGGAGAACGCCAAAAACCTGGCCACCAGCAACCCGTCTCAGGCCATCGACAACGCCGACAATCACGAGTACTTTGCCGAGAATTACCCCCCTTTGTTCTAGATGCTACTGTTGTTGAGTTTTGTGAAAAGTGGTCCAAGCGAGGACCTTCAAAGCACCTGGCCCGGGCCGCAAACGTAGTAGATATACCAACCGTACTGTACCTGTTGTGCGTAAAGATAAAGTTGGAACCTGTATACATAACAATTTGCGGTGCACTCTTTCAACTACGTTTGACTGAGAGCCTGATGAATCCAAGCCAGCGGTTTTCCGGTTCTTACGGGTGTTGTGGTTAACGTGGGAGGTAACAACGGTTATGAACCCCCGCAGCCCCGGCAAGCCAACGTTCGCGTTAGGGCGTCCGTGATAAAGGCAGCGTGCGTCGCAACAGAATGGGCGGATGGAATCGAGCTCAGGGCCTAGCCCACCCTCAGGGGGGATGAATGATATATATGTATTCGCATCCGTTCCACTGCTACCAACACGGAGGTGCATGCAAGTATTAGTGCAAAGTTTACAATCACGCCTAGGTGTCAACACCGGCTTTACAGACGTATGGGTGCTTGTTTCCATGTGCATAAGCGCATATAATCGCCACAGGATCATACGTGATAACGCATGTTTTCTTGATGCTCTGCGGCAGCTCCTGGGGGCCGACGTGCTTGGGGCGGGGGTTGAGGTTTCCTATGGGCCTAGGGGGGCTGTAACTGAGGGGCTGGGGGCCGGGCTTGGGTTTGGAAAATTGGCACTTACCCTGCCGTTGGATTTCGGGGTGCGGGATCTGGTAAACTGTTCTATAGGCTTCCTGCCGCCTATTCACGAAGGGATGGATTTGGATTCTCTCCATCCAGCTCGACAAATGCGTGAGCGAGGAATTTCTTTGAGTAAAACCCCGGTTTGCCCGTTGCCGTAACGGGCAGCACCGGAGGTGCCGAAAGCAACAGCAACGACCGTGACTCTCGGTATAAGTTCATCGAGGTGCTTTCGAGGTGCTTGGGGTCGTAATTTAAATTTGAAGTAACAGTGCCTTATCGAAGGGACCCGTAGGTGTGGGACAAAGTGGTAGAGCGGTCTGCCACATCGTGGTCAATGCGGATCGGCGGCAGCGACCCTGATGACGGAAGAACTCTCGGCACGGTCAGATGCAAAGATATCCATTTGGGCGTTCGCGAGAATGCTCTATGAACTACGGAGAGTGAGTATACACGAGTGTATGGGATGGCGGGTCTTTACCCTTGGTACGCATCGGGTTTCAGTTCGATCTCCTTAGACACCCGAGCCTTCAGCTTCCAGGCCCAACCAGCAATCCGTTGATGAAATGAGACAGAGTCCACTAACCCGCACTCCCAGACATCAAGATCACAACGTTTACCAAACCTCCCAGTGGCCCATAAAAGTCATGGGAAAGAAGTGTTTCGCAGGGTGAGAACACCGAACCTCCTGGGATGCCATATCTCCTTCCATGATGTGCCCGTGCATTTGCCGGTTGGGTTCGTTATCCACATCTGCAGGGGGGATTCTAGTGCTAATCATGGCCAAAGTCGAGCAATTCATAGACGACTTACCTTCTACTGGTAGGGTGCAACAGCCGTGATATCGGTGTTGTGTATGGCGCCAAACCATTCGCTGAGGGACGGTTCATTCCCATCGAGTGTCGACTGATACTGAGGCCTGGGGCTGGGCAACGAGGTGATACTTACGCGATGCCTGTGGTTGAACGTTGAACGTTGAAGATCGAGCTGACCGTTTCGACTTACTCGCCGGTTGTTGATATCACTAAATGCTCGATCAAAACAAGTTGAACCCGACCCCGCCCCCCCTGAAGCCTGACCGATAGCCTATTGTTCAGGTAGGCACAGGACCTGGTTTCATGCGCTGACCACCCTCTTTGTCCCAACTGCACCATTATAACGTCGTAAACAGGTCGGAATGAACCAATGCATGGATCGGCGCTAGCCCCCACTATATAGTGGCTGTACAATCTGGCCTCGTGGCTGCTGTGCTCGAACCTCTCTCATAATAACAGCCCACTTCTCCCCTAACTACGACCACCAACACTTCTTGGAACAAAGTCGTGTTCCGAAAGCGACGTCCGACAGACTCCGGAATCTTCGGGAATAACCCGGATCCGAATCGATGTGAGGGCCAAACACCTCCCGTGGGATTAACACGCTGACGGCTCTGCTGCTCCTAGCGAAAAGACAGAGAGTCGTGGATGGCGTGAAGACACTTCTCGACGTTGCGAAAGAGTCCTCCGACTGGTGTCCTCCCCTCAAGTCCGTCCTGGGTTTCGTGAACGCGCTCATCAAGCATTATGAGGTGGGTTCAAGTGGGTGGTTGTCGCACAAATCTAACATAGATGCCCCAGCATTGCGAAGACGTGAAGGAGAAGATCGAGGAATTTGTTCCCCTGTTGAAGAGGTTCAAGCAAAATTTCACTGCAGCGGCGAGCGGCGGAGACCAGGCGGAAGAACAGCGGCGCTCAGAGTTGTCCGGGTACTTATGTCTGCCGATCATTCAATATTCAGAATATTCAACCCTTGCCAATGGACTTGTCAGAGCGTTGGAAGAGATCGAGAAGCGATCGCGGGCATTACTGGAAAAGAGCACCGCAGCTCGGTTCGTGGATAAGGGCGAGGATTCCAAGGTGGTAGCACGACTCATTGAGCAACTGCGGGAAGCCATAACCCACTATCAAGTGAGTGAGGGCTGTTTTGTTGCGTCGAGCACGACTCACAGGAACGCAGATATCACAACAACAAGCAATCTACGATCGAATCACCAACCTCGCCGTAAGGACTTTACGGCCTATCCCCCTCATATCCGCTGATGATCGACCCTTTCCTCAAGTCTTCTTTCGACACCCTCTTAAAACTTCACGAGGTGATGCGGTCTTAGGAAGCTTTTCACGACATCCGCTGACACCTGAATAGAAATCCCCGGCTGTGAAGACTAAACTGGATTTCGTTTCGGCGAGGCTGGGTCAGCTGTACTCAGAAGAGGCCAGCGAAAGCGGAGTGTGGGGTGAGAACGAATGCGAGCACCGGACGAAGTTGTTCGAGTAGGTGGTCAGAACCACCTTTAGTCCACAATCGCGCTAATTCTCTCTCCCAGCACCCTCAGGTTGATTAGGGATAATGCTGACGCGCTCTGCGCCCGCACCAACGTCCAGGGCTATGAGGAATGTCCAAACGATATTCAGGCCGCTTCCGGAATTGCGGAGGACATCCGAGACGCCCTCCTCGACTATCAGGTCGGTTGTAGCAAAACTCACGCGACAGTTGCAACCCTAAAACTCGGACTCTCTGACAGATGGCCCAGCAACAGGCAATGTATGATCAGAATTGCAAGCTGATTGTGAGTTATCGGGTCTACCTGTTGAGAACGTATCTGACATCGATTATGGCATCCAGGGTGCAGGTTCGGTCCTTCCATCGTTCCCCTCGAACCATATTCACCTGTCCGTCACACAGTGGACCTATCGGTGCTCAATAACTGCCGTCGTGCTCATGGGGCCGGATATCAACACGGAGATCGCAAGGGTTGTCTCAGGGGTACACGAGAGACAGTCCTGAACGAGATCGAGTCTTGGGCCAAAGACTCCAACAAGTCCCCAGTCTTCTGGTTGAACGGGCTCGCCGGCACTGGCAAGTCCACAATTGCCCAAACAGTCGGCGAGCGGGTCTTCGCCGACGGGCTACTGGGAGCATCTTTCTTTTGTTCGCGCGATGTCAAGGACCGCAGCGACCTCCACTTCATTTTTCCCACCCTCGCCTTCCAGCTGGCGCACAAGTACCCGGAGTTCCGGTCCACTCTCGTTCCCCTCCTTCAGTCTAACCCGGATGTCGTGTATGAGTCACTCTACAGTCAGATGGGGAAGCTGATAGCCGGGCCACTCAAATCGGCTGGTCTCTCGACAGTCATCGTGATAGATGCCCTCGACGAGTGCAAGGATGAAGAGCCGTCGTCTGCGATACTTTCCGTGTTGGGGCGGTTTGTCGGGCAGATTCCCAGAGTCAAGTTTTTCATCACCGGCAGACCCGAACCACGAATCAAGACTGGGTTCCGCCTTCCCCTCCTCGAGGATGCAACAGAAGTTTTCATTTTACACGACGTCCACCCCTCCCTGATCAACAACGACATCCGGTTTTTCTTACGATGCGAACTTTCCGAACTCGCACAACGGCACCGACTCGAGGGTTGGCCGAATGACGAACACGTCAATCTGCTGTGTCACAGAGCGGCTGGACTCTTCGTTTATGCCGTCGCAACCGTCAAGTTTCTGGATAGCAATACCCACCTTCCCGAACGACGGTTGGATATGATCATCAACTCTCCCAACTGCACAGTCCCCGAGGGCGGGGCGCGGTTCAAGCACGAAACGACCCTCGATTCCCTATACACCTCCGTCCTTGAGACAGCCTTCGGCGAGGGAGACCCTGAGGTGGATTCGAAAGTCCGGTCTACCATTGGCGCTGTCGTCCTGCTTGTCAACCCCCTTCCACCATCTGAGATTGCCGAACTTATCGGTCTAACCCCCCGGGAGGTCACACAGTTCCTCACATTGGTTCAGTCACTCTTCGCTCTCGATGACGATCTCAACCAGCCAGTAAAACCGTTCCATAAATCATTCCCTGACTTCGTCACCAATCCCTCACGCTGCCTCGATAAGAGGTTTTATATCTCCTCCGGAACTCTGCACCTCGAGCTTGCCATAAACTGCCTAAGAGTGATGAACGAGGGCTTGAAGCAGAACATCTTATTGCTCCCCAACTATGCGTTGAACTCGGATGTTAAGGATTTGCAGACAAGAATAGAGGCTCGCGTTGGCACCGCACTGCAGTACGCCTCCCGGTCCTGGTACTTTCACATAACCGAGGCCAGCGGAGATGTCGTCGATGTCGTCTCCTGTCTACGCTTTTTCTTGACGAAGAAATTCCTGGCTTGGTTGGAGGTAGTTAGCGCCCTCGAGGCTCTAAGGGGAGCCGTCGTTGCGTTGGAGCAGCTGATGCCATGGCTACAAAAGGTTTGATTTACTTTGTAACCAAAGCACAGCCGATGCTAACACGCCATGAACCAGGTTGCGAGAGATGAGGAGCTCTTCGGCATTGCCAAAGACTGTTTTAATTTCGTGACAATGTTCTTCGAGCCCATCAACGTCTCCGCACCCCCCATTTACCATTCCGCGCTGGAACTATCCCCCCTCTCATCGATTGTTCGGAAGTCGTATTACCATCAGCGCGTTCCCTTCCCAAGGGTGGCGACTGGAGTCCCGGATTCGTGGGACCCGAGTACAGCCATTTCCTGCTTGGGTTACTCGCATAAATCCCCCATTGCTTGGTCACCTTGTGGCCAGTTCGTTGCCACGCAAACCAATGTAGCAGTGGAGGTCCGGGATGCTCTCACCTTCGGACTCTCCACTATCCTCCAACCCAGTGATCCCACCTCTCAACTCATACGTACATTCTCCCACCCGTCAGAGGTACAATCCCTCGCCTATTTGTTGGGGAGACGTTCCATAGCCTATTCGTTGGGCGGGCGTTCCCTCGCCTGTGCTTCCGATACCGCCATAATAATATGGGATATCCAGACAGGTGGAGTGGTTAAAGAAATTCAACGTAACGGGGCCGCCGTTTACTCATTGGTGTGGTCATCGGATGGAGGGTCCATCGGCACCCTGGGTTGGGACACCTACGCCTTTACTGTGTATATATACGACGTCGCATCAGGTACCACACGCCCTCCTATCCCACTCCAGTCTCATGGCAAACCAGACCTTTGGGCCCACGGTGAATCTTTTCGGGTCAGGACGACGGCAGGGAACCGCGACCATTATACCATCGATATCTTTGAGGTTGGCTCCGCACTGGCGAAGATCGAATCGTTTCCTATCCAGCCAAGAGGATACGGCACAATCGACGTTGAATCCATGGCGTTCTCTCCAACCACTTATCGAATTTCCTTCGAGCATGATCACACCACCATCATCTTGGATCTTCGGAACTCAGCGGTGGTCATGTCAGTGAGAAACACCTCGTTCGATTCACGCTGCTTCTCCCCTGATGGCAGCCTCTTCGCTGCTTCCCGGGGGGGCAGTATTCATATCCGGAAGTACGATGCGGACCGTTTCATCCCGTGGGGGGAATTCCCATCTCCGGGCGGCCCAGACTCTCATCTCCTGTTCTCGCCAACTTCACCGTCGATCTTGAGTTGCTCCCAGGATACTCTTCGACTGTGGCGTTTGGATGGTCCCTCCGTTGCCCCCATCACCTACAATCAACAACTCGGCACCTTTTCTTGCTCTGGCACTTATATGGCAACTGCCCGCAGGGGGGGACGGACCGTCACAATCACTAACCTCCATTCACAAAACCCTTCCCAGTTCATAGACATCGATGTTGATATTTTCGAGTTAGGTCTTACCAGCGGCGTTCTCTTGGTCGTGGGCTCGGAAGTGGTTGTGACTTGGCTACTGACGAGAGAGGGACTGGTGAACGGCGCCTTCGGAAACAGGAGGGCAGGCCGCGGCGACAGCATGTGGACCGTGTCAACGTCACAGTTTCGTCCCTGGGACCCAATTTTCTCGGTAGAAGGTGAGCATATGGCCATCAAGTCTGACGGAGACACCCCCCACATCTACAACACAAGAACCGGAGAGGTGATCGATCCCGCCCAAGCACTTCTACATTTTGGCGGCCCTTGGTACTCCCTCGTCGACATAAAGCAGGCTCACCACCATCCCGAAGACGGCTCCGTCCAAAACGCTACCCCAGAAGACGACTGGAGACCTTCGCGAGCCGCTTTGAAAGAGGGTTGGGTGATGAACCAGGAAGGGAGACACCTGTTGTGGCTACCCATCGAGTGGAGGGTGGAGGAATGGCACGAGGTGCAATGGTTCTCCGATATTACCGTAATGCGGTTCCTATCGCAAGGTGAACCCATCACCATCAAGCTCTGCTACCGGAAGTTCCACCCCTCCCCAGATTCAGGTATGGCACATATCCACAAATGTCACCTTACGCGGCTAAACTCTCGTACCTAGTTCTATCACAACCCCTTGCGATTGTGCTCCGATCAGGCCAAATCATCCTGCCTCCCTGACCCGTGCCAAACTTGTATTGCTCGGTCCCACGGCATTCTTTTTTTTTTTTGGTAGTTGACCGAAATAACGAAGCTACGGTAGCCTTTTCCCGTCCCCACACAGATTACGAGAACAGAACTACGGCGATTGTGTAGTGTCAGAAAACACGAATTCGTTTTTCGTTTGCCTGGTGTAGAAAAGGCTCCGGGCCCCGGCGGGCGAACTTTCACCCCGGGTCTCGTGATCATTAGCGGGTTCTGGATTGCATCCCGCGGAGCTGATATAAGAGCGGAGTCACCGAGGGAAGGTATTGTATTTCGCCCGACAGGATTTACGAACGGCCAACAAAAGCGTTCGCCCTGTCCTTAGCTTGGAGTTTGATGTCCACAGGTTCGGACTGTCAGAGGGTTGCGTGACGAGTACAAGCCGTACACCAGATTCATCTATAAATACCATCGACCCATCTACAATTTGGGCGGGGGTCGGCTAGGCAGGCCCGAGTTTCTTCTCCTTCACATATGTGACAAAGTCGTCGATAGAAGAAGGCCAGGCGGCTATTGGGATGAATCGTTCAGTCATGAAACATGCGTGGTACTTGGGTAGGCAGACTGACATTCGTAATCGTGCTCCTGGAACCTGGAGTCGATAGTGCGGACGAAGACCAAGAACTGTGAACAGAGCGGTATGCCCTGCGATGAGAAAGAATAACGTGACAAAAGGATGGGGGCACACCATTGCCCATGTGTCTTTGCTAACACCCTTTACGCCATTGGTTGTTAGAAACTCAAACCACCAGTCTGTGAATTCTGGTTTCCACCCTTCCTCTGTACCCATGGACACATCCCCACCATCACCATCATCTCCACCAGGGGTATGCGCGAGGGCTTTTCCGCGCAAACCATGAGGGATCAACAATCCCCAGAACGCAATCGCAGTCTCCACACCGATGCTCCTCTGTGCACCTGTTTTGGCGAACTCGAAGGTATAGTTGTACACCGAGGCGAAGTACGTTGGGTTGTTTGCGAGTTTGTCACGAAGTTTGGGAAGAGCGGTTTTCATGGAACTGATGGAATCGTGGCCTAGGGATCTCCAGCCATCGACCCACGGCTCCCGAGGGAAGGTTCCGATGGTTGGTGATTTGAGTTCATAGGCGATGGGGAGGAGGACAACGTCCTCCTCTGGGTCGACACCCAGGTCTTCGAACCACTTCAATGCGCCTCCGACGATTATTTCGCCTTCCCCAGGGTCTGTAAATGAGTGACGTGAGGAAGATTGAAGAGTTGAAGATGGACGGGACCGACCCTTGTAGGCGTCGTACACCTTGTTCAATCGCTGGGTGATCGTGGCAGGATCTGGGCCGCTAGGGGTCGTCCGCGACGAAGAGCTCCCTCCGCCTTCGTTGTAATACGCGTCGATTGCGCTATCGATGCGTTTGTTGTATTTCTCAAGGTATCTCCTCGCATCTTTAACACTATAGATTGATGAGCGACGGGGTTAATAGCTGGACCAGACCGTGAGGCAGAAGAGCGGGGGCGGGCGGAAAGGACGTACGATGCACCAGTGACACCACAAAACTGAGCGACGAGATCCTCGCTGACCTTTGATTTTGAGGACTTGGACTGTTGAGTGGGAGGGAGATTAGAATCAGGAGTCGGTCTGGTGGACGACGCGAGGGATATGTCACCATGTGGTGGGAGATTAGGACGAGGAACAAGAGGCACAAGACGGAGGATAAGAGCAAAGTATTCACGTCGCCGTCGGTCGAAATCGACGGAAGTATCGAGACGGAACCACGATCGGTAGCCACCGCGTCGAATCCAAAAAGAGGAACTCTCACTTGACGCTCATCTCCGCCGCCAGCTCTACGAAACGCAAACAAAAAATAGGAAAGGAATCGTGGGGGTGCGTGACTAGCTACTCTGGGTACGTATAGGTGAGAGAGGCCCTCTCGCTAACACACGATGTATGATGCTTAAAGCCAGAAAGCAATAACTTGACCGCATCCGCGGCAGTTGCCAATCGTGAGCCATTTCTTCCTCTCTTCAATCTTAGGAACGTTCCCAAAGTCCCGGGTCAGTTCCATGACCTGGAGGAGCGGATTAATGGTGCGATTCTAACGGTGGCCAGCGGTGGTGACCCAATACTGTAAGGGGATACATTGGTTCGTACACACGCCCCACGGCGTACTCTCCTTGGTTTGGTCCCGGTCACTTACTCTCCTCTCGTAATCCTTTACGAACTGGGCGGAGTACGAACTGTTGAGACTCAGCGAGCCAACGGGTCCCAGTTTCGTGTTTCGCGGAGTTCAAGAGCACCAGGGGTTTCGGGGTCCTCGGTCATCCATGGAAAATGGCGCCTCAGGTGACTTGTGGGCTATGTGTCTCACTTTAGCGTCGGATCTTGCCTTACTTGCCTTGTCAAGCGTCAGCGCCTCCCCCGATGATCTTCAGACGCGCGGATGTCTTCGGTC
>Ga0307516_10010345_pt1 | contig 10271 bp, 10 predicted proteins | sample 19_EM_MG_FD_203310 | JGI IMG/M metagenome (GOLD analysis project Ga0307516, IMG submission 203310) | Populus trichocarpa ectomycorrhiza microbial communities from riparian zone in the Pacific Northwest, United States - 19_EM | ecosystem: Host-associated > Plants > Roots > Unclassified | place...
TGGCCGACGCGGGGTCGTTCCGGGTCGCGGTCCGGCTCCTCCGCGACGGCCCACACGACGTGATAGGCGAGCCCTGCGCCGCCGGTGGCGTACGCCTTGTGGCCGTTGAGCACCCAGCCGTCGGCCGTGCGGGTGGCTGTGGTCTTCGGCAGTCCGCCTCGAGCCTGCGCGCCCAGTTCGGGCTCGGCCCGGATCGCGTTCGCCAGTGCGGGGCCCGTCCGCGAGCGGCGGAGCAGGTCGTCGTAGTAGGGCGCCGGCCAATGGGGTTGGGCGGCCTGGCCGGCGTGGGCGGCCAGCAGGTTGGCGGCGATGAGGCCGACCGAGGCGTCGCCCTCGCCGATGGCGGTGAGGATGCGAGCCGTCTGACGCGGCCCGAATCCCGGTCCGCCGTACCGGGTGCCGATCGTCGCGGTGAGCAGGCCGGCACGGTGGGCGGCCTCGATGCCCGGCCAGGGGAGGTCGCCGGTGCGGTCGTACTCCGCGGCGGTCGACGCGATCCGCGCGGTGACCTCGGCGAGGGCACCGTCCGAAAGGTCGGGGGCGGCGAAGGTGTACGTGGCGGCACCGGCGCTGGTCATGGCCGACCCGCGGTGGCGAATTGGCCGTACTCGGTGCCGTAGTTGCCGAGGTGCTCGGCCTGGAGCGTGCTGCGCCGGCCGGTCGCCTTACGGTGGGCGAGCTCCTCGCGGACGAGTGGCAGAACGTGGCGGCCGTAGTCGACGGCGTCGGCCAGGGTGTCGTATCCGCGGATCGACACGAGTGATGCGCCCTGGTCCACGTAGTCGAGGATCGCGGCAGCGACTGTCTCGGGTGAGCCGACGAGCGCCGTGGACGCTCCGGCGGCGTTGGTGACGGCAGCGGTCTTGGTCCACAGTGCACGGTCGTACAGCTCGGAGCGGTCGGCGAAGGCGAGGGCCCGCTGCGAGCCGACGTTCTGCGGCGAGCCCTGGCCGTATCGCTGCCCGGCCTTGGCGAAGGTGGCGGCGATCCTGGCCACGTACTCGTGCGCTTTCTCCCAGGCCAGCTTGTCGGTCCGGGCGATGATCGGGCGGAAGGTCACCCAGATCCGGGGCAGCGTGGTGCGCCCGGCCGCTCGGGCGATCGCGTTCACCCGGTCGATCTCGGTGCGCAGGTCGGCGAGCGGCTCGCCCCAGAAGCTGAAGATGTCGGCCTTCGCGCCGCCCACGGCGAACGCGTCGTCGGACTGCCCGCCGATCGAGATCGGGATCGGGCCGTCGTACGGTGCGAAGCCGGGCCCGAAGCCGTCGAACTTGTAGAACTCGCCGTCATGGTCGAACGAAGCCGGTTCGGTCCAGGACCGGCGCACGATGTCGATGTACTCCGACGTACGGGCGTATCGCTTCTCCTTGGGCAGGTAGTCGCCCTGGCGGGCCTGCTCGGCGTCGCTGCCGCCGGAGATCAAGTGGACGACCGCGCGGCCTCCGGTCAGCTGGTCAAGCGTGGCGAGCTTCTGCGCACCGACGGTCGGGAAGGTGGTGTTGGGGCGGAGCGCGACGATCGGCTTGATCCGCTCCGTCAGCTGCCCGACCGCGCTCGCGACGACGAACGAGTCGGCGCCTGCGGAGCCGTATGGCAGGAGCGTGTAGTCGTAGCCGCCCTCTTCGAGGGAGCGAACGTAGCGGCGGAAGTAATTCAGGTCGATGCCGCGGGTCGGGATCGGGTAGAGCTCCGTCGACGGGTTCAGGTGCGAGAGGCTGATGAATTCCACCTCCGGCGACGCGGTCTGCGGAATGGTCGGGTCGAAGGCGGGCGCGGTGCTCATGCGGGGGTCCTTTCGGTGACTGCGATCGGCGTGAGATCGCCGCCTGCCCGGAGGCGCTCGAGGAACAGCACGATCGAAGCGGCGACGGTACGGTGGGTCTGGTCGTTGAGCACGTCGTGCGGTCCACCAGCAATGCTCACCAGCTCCGCCCGGGGCACGGACGCATACCACGAGCGGGCCGCCTCGAACGGGCTGATGCTGTCCTCGCGACCGTGGACGCCGAGCACAGGTAAGGCGATTCGCCCGGGCGTCCCCGCGTCGTACCAGGCGGCCGGCAGGTCGGTGAACAGCGCGGCGCGGCGCACGCCGGCCTGGCTGATCCTGGCCCGGTGGGTGGGGCAGAACGTGCGTGCGTCCAGTTCCTCGCTCCAGTCCCCGGCCGGTGCCGCGGCGTACGTGGTCGGCAGGCCGGCGAGGATCAGGGCGGTCGCCTCGCGCAGTTCCGATCGTGCGGCGAGGTGCGCGGCGTAGGCCGCTCCCGCGTCGGAGCCGACCACGATGCGCGGAGTCTCCGCGTTGGCCTCCTCGAGCAGGCCGAGCAGTTGGTCGTGGGCCCGGTCCGCGGAGTCGCTGGGCGCGGCGACGATGTGCACCCGGTAGGCCTCGGCCGCGAGGCGGCGGCCGAACCGCTCGTACACCTCGGCGACCTCGCCTCGCCCCGGAAGCACGATCAGCGTCCCGCGCAGCGGCACCGGGTCAGGTTCGTGCCAGGTGGTGACCACATCCTGGTGAGCGAGAGTCATCGGGGAGCCTTTCGTGGCGGGACAATGCGGGTAGGCCGGGAAGGGGCGCCACCCAATCCCTATAACCCCTACCAAACTAGTAGGGCTTAGGAAGCGCTGTCCAACGCCGATCCGCGATCGACGTGATCACGAATGCTTATCGGTCGACCGGGCTCGACCTCCCGCTACGGCAGGTCGAGCGCCGAGCGCAAGCCCGCGGTCACCGCCGCGACGACCTGCGGGTCGGCGCCGGACCGGGCTCGCAGGCCGACCGCCGCGGGCAGCACTGTGGGCAGGTCGTCTCGCTCCGCGAGACCGTCGGGTGTGGACGCCGCCGTCGCCATCAATGCCACCCCGAGCCCGGTGCGAACGGCGTCGAACACACCCGCCACGTACCCGCTGTCGCACACCACGTACGGGTCGAGTCCGCGTTCGACCAGTGCGGCCAGCGCACGGCGCCGCAGCACGCAAGGCTCCTCGATGGCGACGACCGGCCAGCCCTGGCCGGCGGGCGGCTCCCACCCGGCCGCTGCGTACCAGGTCAGGGGCAATGAGCCGACCGGAACACCGTCCACCGACGACGCCTCGGCGAGGTGTACGGCGAGGTCGAGCACGCCTCGATCGACTGCCGCGTCGAGCCGGCGGGTCCGGTCGATCCGGAATCTGACCTGATGGCCGGGTAGTGCCGCGGCGACCGCGGACAGGATCAGGTCGGCCGCGTGCTCGGTGGCGCCGACCGTCACGGTGGCGCGCGCGGGACCGACCAGCCGGCGCAACGCGTCGTCGTGTGCCGCGAGGATCCGCCGAGCGTCGCCGAGCAGCGCCTGCCCGTCGGAGGTGAAAGCGGCGGCGCGACCCTGCCGCTCGACCACGGGCCGGCCGATCACCTTCTCCAACCGGCGTACGTGCTGGCTCACCGCGGACTGGCTGACCCCCAGCGTGGCGGCGGCCCGGTGGAAGCCGCCGCAGTCAGCCACCGCGACCAGGCTGCGCAGCGCATGGATGTCCAGCACCTGTCCCATGTCGCGGACGCTAACAGCGAATTGATAAGGAGTTGTATTCGGTTCCGATCAACGATCCGTGTTGGACAGGCGCGCAGGTCGTCGCCATGCTGATGGGCAGTGCACTCGACCGACGAGGACGAACAGATGCCCCATTTTTCGGCTCAAATGTCTATCAAACTCATCGGCAATATGGGTTATGTGATGCTGGCCACGCAGGTGCGAGGGTGAGCCGCTTCGTGGTGATCGGCGCCGGGGCGGTCGGCGCCTCAATCGCCGCCGAGCTGCACCGGGCCGGTGTCGAGACGCTGCTGGTCGCCCGCGGCGCCCACCTCGCGGCACTGCGCGAACACGGCCTGACCTACGTACGCCCGGACGGCGAACACCACCTGCCGATCCCGGTCTTCGCCGGTCCGGCCGAGGTCGAACTCGCCGAGGACGACGTCCTGCTGCTCGCCACCAAGACCCCCGACACCGACGCGGCCGTACGCGATTGGGCGTGGCGGCCAGTCAAGCGATTCGACGGCGGTACAGGCACGGCCGCCGCCGATCTGAGCGTGATCACACTCCAGAACGGGCTCGACAACGAGCGGACCGCGCTTCGCTCCTTCGCCCGCGTGATCGGCGCGGTGGTCTGGATCCCGGCCACCTTCGTCGTGCCCGGCGAGGTGGTCAACCACGCCGACCCGGTACCGGCGGTGCTCTTCCTGGGCCGTTATCCGGCCGGGCCGGACGCCGTGGTCGCTCCGATCGCGGAGGACCTGCGCCGAGGCGGCCTGACCGTGCACGTGGTCGAGGACATCGTTGCGCATAAGGCCGCCAAGCTGCTCGGCAACCTGGTCAACGGCCTGGACGCGCTGTACCGGCCGAGCGATCTGCGCAAGGCCGCGCTGTCCGCGCTACAGGACGAGGCCCGTACGGTCTTCGCGGCCGCCGGAATCGTGCCCGTCAGCCCGGATCCCGCCGGTTTCCGGGTCGCCGACATCCCCGGCCGGGCGCGGGGCGGCAGCTCGACCTGGCAGAGTCTGGCCCGGGCGGCGACTCCCGAGACCGACTACCTCAACGGTGAGATCGTGCTGCTGGCCCGCCTGCACGGCCTACCGGCGCCGGCGAACGCTGCGATCCAGGCGCGGATTCACCAGGCGGTGGCCGAGGGCACCCCGGCCGGGTCGCTGGACGACACCGATCTCGCCGCCACCGTGCCGGGCCTGGCCGCCGACGTCGCCCGTCCGCCCGTGCTGATCGGCGCCGACGAGTTGTACCGCCAGGTCGCCCGGCCGGATCCACCGGTCCTGCTCGACGTCCGCTGGGCACTCGGCGACCCGCACGGCGCCGAGCATTACCGGGCAGGGCACATTCCAGGTGCCGTCTACGTCGACCTGGACACCGAACTGGCCGCACCGCCGTCGCCCACCGCCGGCCGGCACCCCCTGCCGCCGCTCGGCCAGTTGCAGGCCGCGGCCCGGCGCTGGGGCATCCCCGGGGACGGCGGTGTCGTGGTCTACGACAACAGCGGCGGCCTGGCGGCGGCCCGAGCCTGGTGGCTGCTGCGCTGGGCCGGCGTGCCCGAAGTGCGGATCCTCGACGGCGGCTTGGCCGCGTGGCGCGCCGCCGGCTATGCCGAAGCGACCGGGCAGGCGCAGCCGAGACCAGCGAGCGACATCGTGCTCGACGGCGGCCACCTCCCGACAATCACCGCCGACGAGGCCGCTGCACTGCCGGCGACCGGGACCCTGTTGGACGCCCGGGCCGCCGAGCGCTACCGCGGGGAAACTGAACCCGTCGACCCACGCGCCGGCCACATCCCCGGCGCGGTCAGCGCGCCCACCACGGAGAACCTGCGCGACGGCTCGTTCAAGACCGTGGCGGAGCTACGCGAGCGGTTCGCCGGGCTGGCTACGCCGATCGGCGTCTATTGTGGCTCCGGCGTGACCGCGGCTCACGAGATCGCGGCCCTGGCCATCGCGGGCGTCGACGCGGCGCTCTACCCTGGCTCCTGGTCGACCTGGTCAGCCGATCCAGACCGGCCTGCGGCGACGGGACCCCGTCCATGACCAGCTCTGACGTCGATCGCGCTCCGGCGGGAGCCGCCGCACTGGACGCGGTGGACTGGCTGCCGGCCACCGGGGTCGAGTGGAGTGCCGAGCCATCCGAGCTGGCCGGGCGCCGCCTCGACCGCTCCGGATGGGAACCCGTGGGCGGACCGGCGGCGGTGGCCTTCCCCCGCTCCCCCGAGGACGTTCAGGAAGTGCTGCGGGGCGCGCAGGCCACCCGTACCCCCGTGGTGCCGCGCGGCGCTGGAACCGCGCTCACCGGCGCGACCACCGCTGGAGCCGGCGCGATCGTGCTCGACCTCGGCCGGATGAACCGGATCCTCGCCATCCGGCCGGACGACGGCGTCGCCGTCGCCGAACCCGGGGTGATCACCGCCGAGCTGGACCGGGCCGCCGCCGCGCACGGTCTGCGCTATGCACCCGACCCGGCCAGCCTGGAGATCTCCACGATCGGCGGGAACATCGCCACCAACGCGGGCGGCCTACGCTGCGCCAAGTACGGCGTCACCCGGGACTCCGTGCTCGGCCTCGACGTGGTGCTGGCCGGCGGCCGGCGGATCAGCACCGGGCGAGCCACCCTCAAGGGCGTGGTCGGGTACGACCTCACCAGCCTGTTCGTCGGCTCCGAGGGCACGCTCGGCGTGGTGGTCGCCGCCACCTTACGGCTGCGGCCGCTGCCCGAGCCGACCGCCACGATCGCGGCGTCGTACCCGGACGTGGCCGACGCCGCGGCCGCGTCGGTCGCGCTGACGGCGGCGCGGATCCAGCCGGTCCTCGCCGAGTTGCTGGACGCGAACACCCTAGACGCGATCGACGCGGCCGAGGGCACCCGCCTGCGCGCGGGCGGCGCGGCGCTGCTCATCGTGCAAACCGACGGCGGCCCCGACGAGGCCGCCCGCGCCGCCGAGGTGCTCGGCCGGACCGCGACCACGCTGCGCAGCACCACCGACCCGGCGGAGACGGCCGCGCTGCTCGCCGCACGCCGCCGAGCGCTGCCCGCGATCGAGCGGCTCGGCCGCCCATTGATCGAGGACATCGCCGTGCCCCGCTCCCGGCTGGCTGACGCCATCCGGCAGATCGGCGCGATCGCCCGCCGGCACGACGTGCCGATCTGCACCGTGGCGCACGCCGGCGACGGCAACCTGCACCCGATCATCGTGGCCCGCCCGTGCAGCGGCCCGATCCCCGCCGCTGCGGCCCGCGCGGCCGACGAGATCTTCGAGCTGGCGCTGCGGCTGGGCGGCACGGTCAGCGGCGAACACGGTGTGGGGACGCTGAAGCGGACCTGGCTCGAGCGAGAGATCGGCACCACCAACCACGACTTGCAGCAACAACTGAAGGCGGTGTTCGACCCCTACGGCATCCTCAACCCCGGAAAGGCGCTGTGACCGGCTCATGCCTACGTCGAACCGGTCCCGCGAGAGACCGCCGACCGTCTGACGGTGGACTCCCCGGCCGGCTCGGCCGTGGGTGAGGAGAGCCAGTAGATCCGGAGGTCTGGTGTCCGCCGGGTCCGGTTGCGTTGCGCGCAGCGGAGGCCGTCCCGACCCCAGTCCCGCCGTCCGCGAGAACAGTCCGATCAGCGGTGACCTGAACGCCGACTTCAGCGGGTGACCACCAGGTCAGTCAGCGGCCGGCTGCAGCACAACAGCACCCGGCCCGCCGCGACCTCCCGCGGCCGGATGCCACCGTTCGCTCGCATGTCGACCTCTCCGCTGATCAGGGTGCTCTTGCAGGTGCCGCATAACCCCTGCGCGCACGACGAGGGCAGGGTCAGCCCGGCCGCCTCGGCGGCGGCGAGCAGCGTGGTGTCCGGCGGGCAGTCGACGGTCACGCCGTGGTCGCGGAACTCGACGCGGAAGCCGCCGACCGGCCGGGCGTTCGGCGTGACCTGATCGACCGCCTCGAACGTGAAGCTATCCTCCTGGAACCGCGCTGGCCTGGGCGATGTCGCGCATGGTCGTGACGAACAGGCCGCGCTCGGAGATCACGCTACGGGCGGCGTCGACGATGAGCCGGCGGCGGATCTCGGTGGGCTGGCGTACCCGCTCCGACGCGGTCTTGGCGCGCGTGGGGCGTGGTCGGGTCATGAGGACAGGCTCCGGGATCGGGGTATGCGGCGGTGCCAGGTGCGCTGGCACACGATTTCGTCGTTCAGGGTGGCGGTCAGCTCGTGTCGGGTGATGAATTCTCCATTGTCGACGGACATTCGCGCGCTGACCGTGATCTGGACGTCCCAGCCCGCGCGGCGTAGCCGGATCATCCAGTCCGACCCGCACCGTGCCGTGGCCGGGTCGGCCGACCGGATCGCGTACGTCTCGCGGACACGCTCGTCGAACTCCAGGCCGTCCGGGTAGGTACGGCTGCCGCCGTAGTTGGGGTCTACGGTCAACCGCCACTCCCCCGTCTCCGGGTTGTAGTGCACCTCGCGTTCCGGACCCCCGGCACCGTGGAACACGACGGGCATCGCCGGTGCCTGTTCCGGCGGCCCGAAGAACACGGGTGCCGAGGGCGCGCCGGGCGCACGTACCGGCAGCACCAGTGCGCTTCCTCCGATATGGAGGCCGACGTCGGCGGCGACCGGGTAGGGCCACACCCACGGCCAGTAGCTCGTCGAGACGGCGAGGCGGATGCGGTGTCCCGGCGGGAACTCCCAGGCGATCGCGGTCATCGGGATGCTCACTTCGACCACCTCGCCGGGCGCCAGGTCGACGGTGCGGTCCATGCCCGCGCTCTTGCGCAGATCGAGGCAGCCCCGGGTGACGAGCGTCGAGGACCCGTCGGGCGCGACGTCACACAGGCGTACGACGACGTTGGCTGGGCCGCCGGCCTGGATCCGCAGTGCCGCCTCGGGGAGGCCGAGGATGGCCGTATGTTCACCCAGCGGGGGCGTGTCGAAGCAGACCGAGCGACCGTCCTCCTCGCGCTGATCCGGGGGAAGGTCGGCCGGATTCCCGTACGGAAAGAATCGCCCGGCGTCGATGCCACAGTGTTGCGGCGTCGCCACCGGGACCGGGTCCCCGGACGCCATGGACGCCATGGACGCCATGGACGGTAACGGGATTCGGAGTGGGGAGACGTTCGGCGACGGCCAGGCCGGTTCGGTCACCCACCGGCCCGGCCGGGTGGCGTACCGGGTGGCCGGGCGTACCGAGTCCTGCATCCAGGCCCGCAGCGCCGGCTCCTGGGTCACGTCCCTGGGTGTCCCCTTGAGCCAGTGGTCCCACCAGCGCAGGGTCTCCTGCAGGAACCCGATCGCCGGCCCGGGCTCGCGCTGGATGTCCGGATACTGGTGACACCACGGGGCGACGAGGCCCTGCACCGGGCTGGAGAGATTGGACAGCAACCGGAACACGGTGTTGCGGTACGGGTCGGCCCAGCCGCCCACAGCCAGAACGGCCGCCTTGATCGAGCCGTAGTCCTCGCAGACGCTGCCGCGCCGCCAATACTCGTCGCGCTCCTGGTGCGTGAGCCAGGTGTCGAGATACGGCTCCAATGCGTCTAGCCGCTGCAGCCACAAGTCCTTCCACTCGTCACAGCGGCTGGCCGCCCGGGGTGCCTGGATCCAGTACGACATGGTCGGCGCCGAGCTGTACTACGCCGACCAGGGCGTGCAATGCCCCGCCGATGAGGACAACGCCCGGCACATCGTCTCCCTGCTGGAGGCGGGGTATGGCGACCGGGTACTGATCTCGTCCGACATCTTCCTGAAGAGTCTGCTGCGCCGCTACGGCGGGCCGGGCTATGCACACATCCTGCAGTACTTCGTCCCCCGGCTGCAGCGGCTGGGAGTCTCCGCCGACGTGATCGCCCAACTGCTGGTGCACAACCCCAGATCCCTTTTCGAGACCTGTGCGAGGAAATAGATGGCTCACGTACTCCTGGCCGGCGAGTCCTGGGTTTCCGAAGCCACGCACTACAAGGGCTTCGACAGCTTCACCAGCGTCACTTTCCACTCCGGAGCCGACGACTACATCGCCGCGCTCGCTCGGGAGGGCATTACGGTGGAGCACATGTACGGCCACGACGTGCCGGAACGGTTCCCGCGCGACCTGGCGTCGCTCAATGCCTACGACGTTGTCATCCTCCCGGACATCGGGGCCAATTCGTTTCTCCTGCCGCCCGAGACGTGGCTGCACGGCAGACCGGGTACCAACCGGCTGAACAACATCCGCGACTGGGTGCGCGGCGGCGGCGCCCTGATGATGGTCGGCGGCTACCTGAGCTTCCAGGGCTTCCAGGCCAAAGCCAACTTCGCCCGCAGCCCGCTGGCCGAGGTGCTGCCGGTGACGATGTTCGACTACGACGACCGCGTCGAGGTCCCCGAGGGCGTGACCCCGGTCCTCGAAGCCGCGGATCACTCACCAACGTGGCCGCGCTGCTTCAACAACATCCCGACGCCCGGCACCAGATTGCCGAAATCATCTTCATGGGCGGGTCGACCGAGCGCGGCAACCACATACCGACCGCGGAGTTCAACACCTACGCCGATCCCGAGGCTCTTGAGGTTGTGCTCTCGTCCGGCCTGCCGGTCAAGATGGTCGGGCTGAACCTCAGCACCAGGCATTGGCCACGCCGGAGGTCGTCACCCGGATGCGGGCCATGGACCACCCGCTCGGGCGGATCTGCGCGGAGTGGATGGGCTTCTTCGGTTCCTCCTACCGTGCCCTCTGGGATTTCGAGTCCCACCGGTCCACGACCCGTGTACGGT
>Ga0307516_10010346_pt1 | contig 10269 bp, 9 predicted proteins | sample 19_EM_MG_FD_203310 | JGI IMG/M metagenome (GOLD analysis project Ga0307516, IMG submission 203310) | Populus trichocarpa ectomycorrhiza microbial communities from riparian zone in the Pacific Northwest, United States - 19_EM | ecosystem: Host-associated > Plants > Roots > Unclassified | place...
TTTGCGCGTTTCCCACGGTTCTGTCAGTACAGAATATGGAGTTGGCTCTATTATAAACAATATTCTATTTGGAACTGATGGTACTACTGGCTACATATGAGAGTCTGAATATCACTGGACCACCCTTTGTTCATGATCATAGGAATAGTCATTTTGAGGGCTTAACCATTGACTTGACACCAATCATTCAATTCTTGATGGATAAGACCATTGAGGGAGCCAATGACAATATATATTCTATATCAGATGGTCTATCACCCTATCCGATGACTATTCTAAACTATAGACTTATCGAGGGCTCGGGGACTTGATATCTGAAGCAGAATGCCCAGCATCAGAGTGTGCAATGTGCGATCACAGAAGCCGTGATGCCAAGCATGTGAATTACTGAAAATAGGATGAACCCTGGAAACGGGATCTCCAGTGGTTTCTGAGGGACAGGAACCGGTCCCTGAAGCTTGGAAACCTTGATTCATGGAAATGGAGACCCTGATCAGCCCCATCAAACATTGATGCAACATTCTGAAAAGCTTGCTTGGCAATGCATCCTCGATGCTCCACTCCACAAGGGTCCGTAACCCTCTCGACACATGGAAAACATGTGGAAATAGTCTGCAGTGTGCTTTTGACATGCTCGCAATGGAGGGAACATTAGAAACTGGTTTGATTTTGGACACTCCTCATGATAAACTCTATTTATTTTATTCTTGCTCTTCTTGTATAAAACCCCCGAAAACTGTAGAATACAGAAGAGTAGTGCCTGGGACTGAACCCCCCAGAATGTCTCTCCCTCAGCAGCTGGCTGTTGTAAACTGTTTGACTGGAACTGGCTCAGTGGCATGCTGTTAACTGTACTGTGACTGTTTAAAATCATTATTTTTATGATTATTGTACTGAGTTGGAAAACTCTTACAACTTCGGCCGACCCTGGACCCTTAGTTGGTATCAATGGATCTTTGATCAAGCCCTTTTGAATGAGGCTTGATACCTCCTTGCACCCCATGAACTTGTTATGCCAAGTGGTTTTGGTGTTGGTTTGAGGTGTTTTCACACTTCTCACTCTTCATAATTCCTCCGTCTCATCACCACTAACACCATGTCAAGCCAGCCAGATCATCAAATCTGCACACAACACATTTGGGCTCTTCTGACAGTATTGTGTGACACAATTCTCTGATCATGATCCTGGCAAACATATCATATCAAATGACTTGATAGATACCCCCCTGAATATCCCCTCCACCCCCCTCGCCAAAAACTACTCACCATATCCTAACCAATCCTCATTTTTACTGGGAGAGTGGCATTGGAATGATGGTGAAAAAAAGTTGCAATCAAGTTCCCAGAATCTCCTCAAGATAGTTGGACACCCAGACTTTCGTCCAGAGGATGTCGCAAGGCAACTTTGGTCACGTATTGATTCTCAACTGAGCGGGGAGGGCTGTGAGATCTCCAGTGATGGAGATGGCTGGGAGGATGTTGAACGGGGTGGCAGACACTGGATCAAAATGTCAATCAAGATTAACATTCCTTTTCATAAATGAATGTTGCACCCAGGGCAAAAAGAATTCAGTGCAGGAATCCTTCACCATCGTAAATTGACATCCATAATCAGGGAGAAAATAACCCGATCTTTTATCCACCTCCATTTGGAACCTTATGAACTTTTCTGGCAACCCAGTGATGCTGCCGAACCAGTCCGAGTTCATGGTGAACTATATACCTCCGAAGCATTCCTCGAGGCTTACTGTGAGCTCCAGAATTCTCCCAGAGAACCAGGATGCAACCTTCCACAGGTCATCCTGGGTCTTATGTTTGCCTCCAATAGTACTCAGCTCACAGCTTTCAGTAATGCTCAACTATGGCCAGTTTATCTCATGATAGGGAACCAGTCAAAGGATCAAAGATCGAAACCTTCATGTCATCCGTTTGAACACATTGCTTACCTGGAGAAGGTGCGTGAAGCTTCTTAAGTTGTCTGCTACTTGAACCCTCAATTCTGTTGAATGATAGCTTCTGGATACTTTCAAAGCCTTCGCTGCAGATAACATTGGCGGGAAGGGCCCCAATTCCGCCTTTATGGCACATTGTAACCGAGAAATGTACCATGCTCAGTGGGCAATCATCCTCAATGATGAATTTGTGACAGCATACAAGCACGGAACGGCAATTGAGTCTGGTGATGGGGTCCGGCATTGGTTCTACTCCTGTATATTCACATATTCTGCAGACTACAAAGAGAAGTAAGTGTACACATTGAGAACACCAGCATTTTACAAAACTCACATCTTTGTCAAAATACTTCTGGCCAGCATCCGGAATCTTGGTTGCTGTCCTTGTCCTCATTGCTTCATACCATTGGATCGCGTCCCTAACATGGGAATGCGTTGAGACATGACACAACATATGTCTCTTACACGGGCTGATGATGTGAAATGGTGTACTCTTATTGAGGCTGCCCGCGAGACCATATACATGAACAATAATATGGTTAACAGCAAGGGGGTAGAGAAACTCCTACAAGAGGAATCTCTTGTTCCAACAGCAGTACGTGTCTCCTCTTTTTCCCTGCACTGTCAATGTTGATGTTCTGTTGTATCAGAATAGATTTTTGGACAAGCTAGCACCACTCGGTTTCAACATGTTCAACATGCTGGTTGTAGACTTGATGCATGAGGCGATGGTTTGAGCTTGTTGATCCAGTGTCTTCTGGATGGAGAAATTCCATGTTGGACTCAATCTACTTCCCTCCCATGCACAAAAGTGATTCCTTTGGGTTTGTGGATCTGAAAGATGTTTTGCATGGCTGTCACATCATTCCAGCCTTTGCGAATGGCAAATGACATGAAAATGGGGTCAGCATATCACGTTGCACCAAAGATGGTAAGGATTACAAGCTATACTATGTTGGCCGGTACGTTCAATGATGATGCGGTAATTCTGACATTGACTCAGATTTGAACCATAGAGTTTCTGACCGCAATCTACTTATGCACTATTATTGGGGCCTCGCCATTGGGCATCTTCATGCACATCGGGCCACATCCACTTCAAGCACTGTTTACATGGAGCCAAGTGAAATTGAAGATGGTCAATATGCAGATCTGGCACCAGGCAAGAACCATGTGCACACACCAGGTTTAGATGATGCCAGTGACACATGTGAATCGGACGATTCAGAATTAGGCCTGAACAAACATGACTTGGAAGGTTGGCAAGATGTGGAGAGTGATACCAGTGGTGGTGGCGACGATGAAGAGTCAGATCTAGAGGATTCAGAGGAGGACTTTATGGGAATGTAATAATATTCAACTGTGACTATGAGTGTTAACATATTAACGGTGGGTGCCACCGTGACTCTGGGTAGACTCGCGACTCACGAGCCAAAGAGTCCAACCAAACAAATAGTGGAGAGAGGATCACCAGCAGCCAAATGAACACAAACAACCTCCCTGCCATCATTCACCCCACTGCCTTACACACATATCTATTGGATTGCCTGGAAGGTTTGACTTGGCATTGCCTCTTGGCCACAAATGAACATAGACTTGGTGTCTGTTTGTTTGTGGACTGATTAGACTAGGTGTCATCGGTGTAGACATTCGCTGCTGTTCCCTTCACCCCCACCGCTCCTCCCTCTTTGCCACTGCTGTTGTTCACATCCAGGAGTCCAGGATTCGTCTTCTCAGACAAGTATGTATATATCCTCCTCTCTTCTTATATTTCCCCCTGATCTTCTTCACTCTTGAAAGCAACATCCTGTGATATCAAGACTGGTCCATCTCGTGGTGTCTAGCCAATGGATTTCTCGGGGGCTGGACTTGGCATCGCCCCTTTGCCACAAATGAACATAGACTTTGCATCTGTTCGTCTGTGGGGCCGATTAGACTAGGTGTCATCGGTGTAGACTCATCCGTAGATATCTCATCTCCTAGCTGTGAAAATCAAACCTACAATTCAAGTCTTATCCTAAATTTCAATACATGCACAAGTTGGTCCATGTGGCCCACGCTCTCGATGATATCCACCTCCTCTATCTCAAGGGCATAAACCGATGATCGCCGCATCGCCACTGTAAAGACAGAGACGAAGACTTTTGCGTTGTTACCCACAGCTCCTCCCTTCCTCAACCTCCAATGACACTGCATCCAGCCCCAGGTCTCTGGAAATACACACCATTTGCACCATTTGGTGTCCATCATGACAACGAGGACAATGATGCCATTCGGGCTGCAGCATAGGTGTCGGGAAAAGGAGGAGATGAGGGATTGGCGAAGGTTTTCAGAGATTGTAGATGTTTCCCTTGTCATGGGGAGGATGGGGTTTGGGTTTTTAGAAAAAGTGAGGAACAGAAGAGGCATCAGCAGAGGATAAGAATGAATAAACCAAAACCCCGATTGAGCTTCGAGGCTGTCTGTGAAGGCGTGATGTGACAACCAAATTGTCCACACCATCTGACAGGTGTCTTCACCAACCATGATGTCCCATACACCGATGTCAAATGTGTCTCCAAGTACCATCAACATATCAGACAGCATCTTCTGCGAACTGGGGAATGGTATGTGATTTATCATTGTTGCAGCAACTTTCTGACACATTCACTCATTTCAGCCAATATTGTCAACGGAGATGTCTTCGTGATGCAGGAACCAATGTTGAGGGGGATCGGGGACGACACAATTTGATCGGTACGTGGATTCAGTGGGTTTAAATGCACATTTTTATTAATCTTTGTAGGAGGGCTTGTAGTCGCCCTTCTCATATTGCCTGCTCTTGTTGTTATCTTTGGAGTGGCATTGATTTCTCGTGTTTGTTAGTCTTTTGCAGTAGATCTTTCCTTTAAATGATTTAATTGCCTTTCCCCTCATCTTCTCTAAAGGTTCCGGTGATATTCATGTAGATTATTTTGTACCTCTCACAGTTTGGCTTGACTACAAATGAACATAGACTGGGTGTCTGTCCATTTGTAGACCGATTAGACTAGGAGTCATGGGTGTTGACTCATCTGACAAGACTGTCATGCCAGTCAGCATGCTATCAAGCTCGATTAGACTAGGAGTCACTGGTGTCAACTCATATCTGACGAGACTGTCATGCCAGTCAGCATGCTATTGACCAGCTTTCATGCCCACACTCACACTGGTCATTTAGTATTCAAACGGCTCGAGTAAGTTTCTTCATTTATTAGATCTTCATCTGCTTGATCCGGTTTATTCTCAGAAGTGGTCAACTCGAACTCGTACTGTCAGATTTGCTGCTTTAACACTAGGTATTTCTCATTTCATTTAGATTTCTATGAAACCATTGATAATGCAAGATCCATTAGGTTGATTTCATATCCAGTTCAACTGACTTTTTCAGGATCGAAATAGAAATATTTTAAGCGGCAACAGCTAAAGTTAAAGTCTATTAAGAGGCTGGCATGTATGCAAAAGTCTGAAAAGGAATTAATTTAAGAAGTGTAATTGGTATGTTTTTCCACTGCTTTGACGGGAATGGGGGCTCAAATGATCACGATGACAGTGTAAAAAAAATCATCAACATTCTATATCAAATGTGTCTCATTACTCCCAGTCAGTCAAGACCAAGTCATGTGCTGTTTGTAGGTCACAGTGATGGTGGCGGAACATTAGATGCGTGGTGATGAGGGCACACATGTCACACTTGACAAACAAGCCCATGAATTCATCTTCAGTTAATCCAGGCCTATCCATGCAGTTGAGCTTGATGAACTTCTGCCAGTCGGTGTGACAACTCAAATCCATCCTGTCAAACTCAGGAGCAGGGGTGGATGGTGGGTCCATTAGATCTACTCGCACATTTCATCGTGAGCAATATATACTCCTAGAAATATTCTCACATACCGGCTTGGGCATATGTCCTCTTCAACGGCCTGTGGGTCCTGGGTCTTATCTCTTGCTCATGTAACACTTGTGGCAGGCAGGGTGTACTGGCGTCTTGCATTCACGTTCATAGTAAGTGGCTGACATTGATGTTGTGAGAACCCAGCAACTGACCTCAAAGAGGAAAGACTTTGACTAGAACCACATACATTGGATATATTCTCTCCAATGGTACTGCAATGTCAGAGGGTAAGTGCTTACCTTTTTTAATCAGGAAAATGGAGACTGACCTAAATACCCGCACCGAGCTTTTGCACATTTGGCAACGTATTCTCCCTTGTAGCGCCCAAATGTTGTCAAGTATATTGCTGCCTCAGTGAACACAGGTTCATCGCCCAATGGTTCCAACAGTGGGCATAAGCATCCTGACTCAAGGTACTGATGCACTTCATGATATTTGCACAATCTTGCTGGTGCCATGCGTGCACGCTCATAGACGGGCCTTTTGAAACAATGCAAGATTGATACATTGTAAGAGCTATGTTCACATACCAGTAATGTGGGACTAACTCCATCGTAGCTGTATTAAAGGACATGATGCGGTGGGTTGAGCTCTGGATGATGTATAGCAACTTTTGCCGGTGTGTTGGGAAGGTTGTGACCATCAATGGTTGTGCATTTCCTCACATGGCCATGGTAGATTGCAAGATCGAGCAGTAGTGAAGGTGCAGATGTCTTTCAATGTTCAAAGCTGATGCTGACCTCTACGATTTAAAACAAGGAGGCTTTCCAATACCCATGCTGTACGAGTTATAAGGAGTCACCTCTGGTGTCTCTGGTTCTTCCCTCTGACTCATTGTGACTCGCATGCCTCAGGGGTTAGAAAAGCCTGGCCTATCTTGTCCACCTCCCGGTGTGTTCGTTCTCCCAGGTTGTGTGCAAATTGCTGGCAGCAGCGGTATTCTGACCTTACACCAGACCCCGTTGTGCTCCCATTCTAGTGTGCTCCTCCATCTCTCTCATTTTCTCAATGTCCGACAAAAACTCTCTGCCTGTGGGCCATAATGCCCCAGTCAACACTCTCAGGCTTGCAAAGAGGAAAACACCATGAGTCCATAGTCCTGCCATCCATTTTCAATGGACCGAATCATTCCAGCTCAGCCATGCGGGAGATCCCTTAATACACCATGGATGACATTTCGGTAGAACAGTGCATGCCATGTGTAATATGCAAGCATTGATTGTGGATGGTATACTTCATATGGGTGAGGATGGGGAGATCGCGGAAGAGACACTCACTTTCCAGTTCATTCCAATCTCGTCTTATTTATCTCTGGCTGACGTATCCCTCTCAAATGCAGGGCCAGGAAGGAGCATAGAGGATTTCAAAAACTTTTGCAGATGGTACCCTGTCTGACTGAGCGCCTCATGGAAGCATCTGATGAGGAGTCCATGGTGATGGCTGATTTAGTACGTCTGTTGCTCACCTGAGCATTAAACCTTTCTCTCATCCATCAAAGATTCAGAAGGGTATATCTAGTGCGAGGTCCGATGATACCAAGAGTTTAAAAGGCATGGTTGTGGACTGGATAACCCCGAGAGACATGCTCTTGGTGCCGCCCCTCTCCCGTAATATCAAGACAAACAGAGGCTTTCATCATCCTGTTACCCGTGCCCTTTTCTTCTCCGCTGGTTTAGATTGGAGGGATGCAGAGTGGGTTCTTCTGACACTTTTTTTTTTTGGATACTCATGTTTGATTTAGTGTGCATACAAAGCTTGCCAGTGGAGAACTGATTGTTTGTGGCGATCAATGGCTGATGTTGGTCTACGCGAACCAAGAGTATGACCCCGAAGACCCTTGGAATGGCCTCTTCAGAAGCCAGCTTCTCATTTGGGTGAGTTCTACTCATTCATGTGCGACCTATATATTACCAGTCCTAATCGAACAGGCATACAAGCACATCTTCACCTCACCCAGCTCTGTGGAGAAGGAAGTGAAAGCAACCAGATCCGGCAATGCTCGGATACATGGCATGAAGTGGGTCATCATGGCTTCCCTAGCATATGTAGCGATGCAAGTGCGTTTAGTGGTGATGTTCCATTGTTATGCCACTGATCATCTGGCAGCTCCGATTTGCACTGCCATCCTCCTCGGTCTTTTGCAGGACTGATACTACCACAGACTTGGAAGGATTCTATGATAGTGTTTTGGACTTCTTGGACAATCCAGATGAGAAGGATGATGTTCATGAACTGCTGGACTGGTGGAATTGGTGAGTGCAGCAGCTGGGTTTCGAATTTTGTTTCCAAGTTAATGCTTTGATTTCTGGATAGCCAGATATTTCCTAGCTATATTGTCCGTGAACACACAGTCACAAAAATGAGTGCACTGGCTAAGCTGAAGGAGAAGAGGGCGGTGCTGAGGCAACAGAATCTGGGGGCATAATTCAGTACCTACTATTCATAATCTATTGCCAGAATGAATCAAATTCTGTTGTTCAGCGGTTGAACCATGACATTTCAGTATAGAATGATCAAGGATTATCTCTGCATGCCTTTATTGACAAAATGCGTCCTTGTTGCTAGGTATTAAAAATGTTTGACATACAGGGTCATTCTGACTGCCCTTCTACAAGGTACGTCGTTCTTATGCAGATGGTCTATACTTGCAAGACTTACAGGTCTGATAATTGCTGGACAGCACTTGATGATCTGAAGTGATTTTGCCACCCCTGCTGCAGCCTTTATTAATTATACAAACCAAGCAACTCTGGCACTCCATTACCTGCATTTGGAATTCTTGCAAAAATTATCCTGTTCAAGCTGTCAGTCACCAAGCAATCATGAAAACTCTGTGTTATGTGAGTTGACCCTCCCTAGCAAGCCCTTTTAGTAGTTATCCCAATCACACATTTTGGGGCTCTGTGGCCATCTCTACCAGCCATTTCAGTAATTATCCTAATCACATATTCTGGGGCTCTGTTGCTTGTGCTCAGAGTTCTTGCAAAGATTGCCACATCCAAGCTGCAAGATATTCAATGATCGGAAAACATTTGAGCGGCCAGATTCCACAAACCCTACCGTCCCTTATAAACTTTGAAACCTACTGGTAGCTTCAATCATTCTGCCTTTCAGTTACACTGATACATCATTGTGTTCCCATCCTGTCAGATTCAAGCTATCAGATGCCCTGTGATCATGATACATCTGAGTGGCCCCTACTGGTAGCTTCAATCGTTCTGCCTTTCAGTTGTACTGATGTATCATTGTGTTCACATCCTGTCAGATTCAAGCTATCAGATGCCCTGTGATCATGATACATCTGAGCGGCCAAATTCTGCAAACTCTACCATCTCTTATAAACATTGAGACCTATCGGTAGCTTTAATCGTTCTGCCTTTCAGTTACACTGATATATCATTGTGTTCCCATCCTGTTGGATTCAAGCTATCAGATGCCCTGTGATCACGATACATCTGAGTGGCCCCTACCAGTAGCTTCAATCGTTCTGCCTTTCAGTTATACTGATATATCATTGTGTTCACATCCTGTCGGATTCAAGCTATCAGATGCCCTGTGATCACGATATATCCAAGTGGCCAGATTTCCCAACCCTACCATCCCTTATAAATGTTGAGACCTACCGGTAGCTTCAATTGTTCTGTATTTCAGTTACACTGATATATCATTGTGTTCACATCCTGTTGGATTCAAGCTATCAGATGCCCTGTGATCATGATACATCTGAGCGGCCAGATTTCCCAAACCCTACTGTCCCTTATAAATGTTGAGACCTACTGGTAGCTTTTATCATCCTGGGGTTTCTGTTACACCAATATACCATTCTTGTTTGTTCTGGTCATGTCCTTGTACACCTGTCTGCTCTCTGCAATTCTTAGAAATCACTTAAGTGTGGGGCTTCTTGCAGGTTTTGCCAACAGTACCATTCTTTACATGGCATTTTCAGGTGGTATATAAGACTGATATATCTTTGGGTTATTCTACATAGTTTAAGACCTTATCTACTCTTAACCTGACTGTCTCAATAACCTGATGAACTTGAAGTGCATGAAAGCAGGCAATAGGCACAGAGGGGTGTAGAACGGTGTCAGAATGACTACAGAAGTGAACACTCAATGGCAACGGTGTCAGGGTAGTGCATGAGGGTGGTGGTAGTGGGTGAAAGATCTCTAGAAGGTGGGAAGAAGGATCAATATCAATGCACATCAACCACTACATATGTTGATGTTCAGTGTTTGCTGGGTGCAAGCAAACCAACCATCGGCAATTTTTTTCATACCTGATCAAGTGCATATGTGGCTCCTCTTTCTTCCCGCTGAAAAGCGAGATTTAGACGAGTGGTGAGCGATGCAAAAACACCTCACACACACACACACTAATCTCTTTCTCAGTCAAAGTTCTAGG
>Ga0307516_10010347_pt1 | contig 10269 bp, 12 predicted proteins | sample 19_EM_MG_FD_203310 | JGI IMG/M metagenome (GOLD analysis project Ga0307516, IMG submission 203310) | Populus trichocarpa ectomycorrhiza microbial communities from riparian zone in the Pacific Northwest, United States - 19_EM | ecosystem: Host-associated > Plants > Roots > Unclassified | place...
CAGAGAATCACGAATCAGATTTGCAAGGAATCCCCTTTCGACCGGCCAGTTTCCGGCAAATTCGATTTCCACAGATCGTCGATTTAGGATTCCAAATCAACGACTTGGGTATTCTTCACGGACGACGGTCTCGCCTTCGGCGAGCCCGATGACAGGCTCCAGCGGGTGACCCAGTGTTCCAGAGAAGTCAGCGATTTATCCGAGAGGCCGCGACGTACTGGATGCCCCGCTTTCGCGGAGCATGACAGAAACAAAATCTCAAGCATCCAGCCGCTTGAACACCAGCGTGGCGTTGGTGCCGCCGAAGCCGAAGGAGTTCGACAGCACGGTGCCGAGCCTGGCGTTGTCGATGCGCTTGCGCACGATCGGCATGTCGGCAAACACCGGATCGAGCTCGGTGATGTTGGCGCTCTCGCAAACGAAACCGTTGTTCATCATCAGCAGCGAATAGATCGCTTCCTGTACGCCGGTGGCGCCGAGCGAATGGCCGGTCAGCGCCTTGGTCGCCGAGATCGGCGGGCATTTCTCGCCGGTGCCGAACACTTTTCGGATCGCCTCTATCTCCGGCGGATCGCCGGCCGGCGTCGAGGTCGCGTGCGGATTGATGTAGTCGATCGGCGTCTTCACGGTTTCCATCGCCATGCGCATGCAGCGCTCGGCGCCTTCGCCCGACGGCGCCACCATGTCGTAACCGTCCGAGGTTGCGCCATAGCCGACCACTTCGCCGTAGATGCGCGCGCCGCGCGCCTTGGCGTGCTCGAGTTCTTCCAGCACTACCACTCCGGCGCCGCCGGCAATGACAAAACCGTCGCGGCTGATATCGTAGGGCCGCGAGGCGGTGGCCGGCGTCGCGTTGTATTTCGAGGACATCGCGCCCATGGCGTCGAACAAAACCGATAGCGACCAGTCGAGTTCCTCGCAGCCGCCGGCGAAGATGACGTCCTGCTTGCCGATCTGGATCGTCTCATAGGCATTGCCGATGCAATGATTCGAGGTCGCGCAGGCCGACGAGATCGAATAGTTCACGCCCTTGATCTTGAACCAGGTCGCAAGCGTGGCTGATGCGGTCGACGACATCGCTTTCGGCACCGCAAACGGACCGACGCGCTTCGGTCCCTTGGTCCGCGTGATATCGGCGGCTTCGACGATGGTGCGCGCGGACGGTCCGCCGGAGCCCATGATGATGCCGGTGCGGACGTTGGAGACTTCCGACGGCTGCAGGCCGGAATCCTGGATCGCCTGCTCCATCGCAACGTGATTCCACGCCGCCCCCTCGCCGAGGAAGCGCATCGCGCGGCGGTCGATGACATCGGCCGGGTTGAGCGTCGGCGCGCCCTGCACCTGCGAGCGGAAGCCGAGCTCGGCGTATTTTTCCGCGCGCGTGATTCCGGATTTTGCCTCATGAAGGCTCGCAAGCACTTCCTGGGTGTTGTTTCCGATGGACGAGACGATACCCATCCCCGTGATGACAACCCGCCTCATGATCGCCTCGCCCTGTCGTTATGCCCGTGTGTGATGCTGTGTCGGTGTGGGATCGCGTCGTTCACGCCGGCGCCGTGCCCTGCTTGAACAGCCCGACCTTCAGGTCCTTTGCGCGATAGATAATCTCGCCATCCATGGAAAGCCAGCCGTCGGCAATGCCGAGCACCAGCTTTGAACGCATCACGCGTTTCATGTCGATGTTGTACACAACCTTGCGCACGTGCGGCAGCACCTGTCCGGAGAACTTCAGCTCGCCCAGGCCCAGCGCCCGGCCGCGGCCCTCGCCGCCGACCCACCCCAGATAGAAGCCGACCATCTGCCACATCGCATCGAGGCCGAGGCAGCCCGGCATGACCGGATCGTTCTTGAAATGGCAACCGAAAAACCAGAGATCCGGCTTCACATCGAGTTCGGCGCGGATCAGGCCCTTGCCATACTCCCCGCCGGTCTCGGAAATATCGCTGATGCGGTCGAACATCAGCATCGGCGGCAACGGCAATTGCGCATTGCCGGGGCCGAACAGCTCGCCACGGCCGCATGCCAGCAAATCCTCGTATTCGTAACCGCCGCGGCGATCCAGCATCGTGTCAGCCTCTTTCAAATATCCGCAAAATATCCTGGTCGCGCCGTCGAGCGAACTGGACCCGTTTCCCAGCGGGAGAATGCTTGTTTCCCGCAAATTGGCGCTACTTAGGGTGCTCCCGGCAATTGTCCCTGCCGAATACGCATATGTGGTCCGCGGGCTCTGTAACATAGGCCTGGGCGGCCGGCAAAGCTCCGGAAAGGGGTAAATAGCCGGGTCCGCCAGGGGTTCCTGCCTTAACCTTGGGGCCGTTCCAGTTGCGAAAAACTTGCATCTAAAGGATTTCTCCTTATATTTGGGTAAGGATATTGCCCAAGTTTACGAGTGCGGTGCCCGAAGTGGAAATGAACGACCAAGCCTCGACTTTGAATGACGACGCTGTTGATCCGGCTGCCCGCGCCGCCGGGCATCAGCCGGCGTTGACCGGCTGTCCGTGGCATGACGTCAACGAAATGCTGCAAGCCGCAGGCCTTCGGCCGACCCGGCAGCGCATGGCGCTTGGCTGGCTGCTGTTCGGCAAGGGTGCCCGGCATCTCACCGCTGAAATGCTCTACGAGGAAGCGACGCTGGCCAAGGTCCCGGTATCGCTCGCCACCGTCTACAACACCCTCAACCAGCTCACCGATGCGGGTTTATTGCGCCAGGTCAGCGTCGACGGCACCAAGACCTATTTCGACACCAATGTGACGGCGCACCACCACTTCTATCTTGAGAACAATCACGAGCTGGTCGACATTCCCGATCCACATCTGGTGCTGTCGCGGATGCCGGAAGTGCCCGAAGGCTACGAAATCGCCCGCGTCGACATGGTCGTGCGGCTGCGCAAGAAGCGCTGAGTTCTCTCAACTCGTCGTCCCGGCCTTGAGCTCAGATGCGCAATTGCGCATCGGGGGACCCATAACCACAAATGTTTGTTGTTGAGCGAAGGCCGTTTATCAGCGTGCCTCACCGAGGAATCACGCGGTATGGGTCCCGGCGCAAGGCCGGGACGACGAGAACTCACTCCACCTTCTCATCCGCATAAACGCCCCACAGCCGCTGCTGTTCGATCCAGCCGTCAAAACCGTTACCGATCACGCGGCACCAGCCGGCGGTGCATTTCTTGACGGTGGCTACGACGCCGGCTTGCAGGCGGGCGGCGACGGCGCTACCCGGATCGGCACGATCGTAGAGCGGGGCGAGTTCGTCCTTGGTCTTCATGGTGACGACGGCCGTGCGGCGGCCCGACAGCAGCGAATGATAGACCCAGCCTTCGGCGCCTTCGGAATCGCGCACGCGGCGCCAGTTCTCGAATTCGGCGGTGATTTCGACCGGCAGGCCGGAGCGGGTATAGACCCAGGCGACGTCATTGTCCTTGGTCGGACCGGCCCGGACATTCACATGATCGGATTTGAGGCTGACATAGCGCGGCACCGGCAGGCCGCTGGTGGTCGAGCCCGAATCCTTGGCCGAAAATCCTGTGCTGACTGATGCGGCAAGCCAGCACCCCGCCAGAACCGCCACCGAACAAAAACGCCCCAACGCCATCAACCCGTCTCCTGCCGAGAACACCCCCAACTCGAATTCTTCGAGTTGAAACCGACTGCTAATGCCTCAAACTCCACACACCCGAGCCGCTTCGCTCGCACCCCGGTTCGTCATTCCCCAAGCGATTCCTAAGGGAATCCTGGGAGTTCTTGTCTTGGCCCGGCCTTCTGCTAGAGAGGACGGACAGAGCCTGGAACCCGAACGCCCGAATTTTCCCCGAATTTTCCTTGGGTCAATCAAGGCAAGTATCGGGGGAACCCCAAGAAACGACCAAGAAACCACCAAGGAAGCACCCGGAGAATTGTTCGGACATGCGGCCATCGCAGTGTCGAACAACCGGGTTAATGAGGCCTGAACGGCCAAGCCAAGAGTGCTAGGGTTGGTGCCAAGGGTTGGTGCCAAGGGTTGGGCGAGCCAAAGCCTCATGAGAGCAGGACATGTCGGTTAAGAAAAAGCCTCTCGTCGTTGTTACCCGCAAGCTCCCGGACTCGATCGAGACCCGGATGCGCGAGCTGTTCGACGCCAGGTTAAATCTCGACGATACGCCGATGACGCCGGAACAACTCGCCGAGGCGGTCCGCACCGCCGACGTGCTGGTGCCGACGGTCACCGATCTCGTCAACGAAGAGATTCTCAAGGCTTCCGACTGCAAGCTTCGGATGATCGCCAATTTCGGCAACGGCGTCGACAATATCGACGTCACTGCCGCGCATGCGCGCGGCATCACCGTGACCAACACGCCGAAGGTTTTGACCGAAGACACCGCCGACATGACCATGGCGCTGATTCTCGCGGTGCCGCGGCGGCTGATCGAGGGTGCTTCGATTCTCACCGACGGCAAGCACTGGCCGGGCTGGTCGCCGACCTGGATGCTCGGGCACCGCATCGGCGGCAAACGCCTCGGCATTATCGGCATGGGCCGCATCGGCCAGGCGGTGGCCCGCCGGGCGCGCGCCTTCGGCCTGCAAATCCATTATCACAACCGCCGCCCGGTGGCCCCTCGCATCGCCGAGGAATTGGGCGCGACCTACTGGGAAAGCCTCGACCAGATGCTGGCGCGGATGGACATCATCTCGGTGAACTGTCCGCACACGCCGGCGACATACCATCTGCTCTCGGCGCGGCGGCTGAAGCTGATCCGGAAAGAGGCCTATATCGTCAACACCGCGCGCGGCGGGGTGATCGACGAAGACACGCTGGTCAAGCTGATCGAAGCCGGCGACATCGGCGGCGCCGGCCTCGACGTCTACGAGCACGAGCCTGCGGTCAATCCGAAACTGGTTCGGCTGGCCAAGGCCGGCAAGGTCACGCTGCTGCCGCACATGGGTTCGGCCACGATCGAAGGCCGCGTCGAGATGGGCGAGAAGGTGATCATCAACATCCGCACCTTCCTCGACAACCACAAGCCGCCGGACCGCGTGTTGCCCAGCATGCTGTGAGGTTTGAACGGTGTTGTCCCGGACGCGGTGCGGCGTGGCATCAGCGCGTTTACGCGCGTCTTCGACGCGCTATGGCTCGGCAGAGCCGGGACCCACGTCGCCGCAAGTATGGACCATTGCCAAATCTTGATCCGTTTGGGTTGAGGCGAGGGTCGCAATTCCGCGATGGTTTGTTGCCGTCCAGTTGACCCACGGGTATTTTTGGGTGCTACGGATTCAGGCTCGTCGTACGGGAGATCCCTTGCCGGCCTGGAACTTCGACCCCGCCGAACGGGAATTTGCCGAAGCGGGCCTTGACCCCACGCGCTGGGTGAAGGCACTCGACTCCTTGACGTTGGCCACCAGGAGCTACGGTGCCGTCATGTTGCCTCTCGCGGGCGACGCCCTTCCGACCTGTCCTGCGCGCTTTTATTCTGTGAGCGAAATCACGGTGAGTCATCGCGTCCAAGCCTAACGTCCCGCAGCAGTCGAAGCGGATGTCCCCTTCGTCTCGCGACAGGAGAAGGACAGATGAAGAAATCTCAACCATCAGACACCGAAAAGCTCGAAGCGCCGGTCCAGCTCACGCCGGAGCAACTCGAAATCGTCGCGGCCGGTTTCGCGAAACAAGTGACCGCGGGCAAAGGAAGCCTCGAGGACCTGCTCGGCTCGCTGGTCCTTACCGGTGCTCATCCGGTACCGCCCGTCATCAAGTTCTGAGCTCGGCAATCAGGAAACGGGGTGACGTTCGGCGCGCGGCGCGTCGGACGTCGTCTCGGAAGCCTTTTCATTTCAACCAGCGCTGTTGCAACAGAGGGTTTCATGACCAAGGAATCAAGCAAACAGATCGACTGCCCAAGCTCTCAGGCAACCGCAGACGGCGCCCGGATCTTTGGCGTGATGACCGGCACGCCGGAGGCGCACAGGGTCGGCTATCTCACCGAGGCTCTGCCTGTTTCCGAGAAGCTGCTCGCCCTTGCGGGCCCAGCCAAGCCCACGCAACTGTTCCGCATCGCAGCCCCCTGCGCGGGCGGCGGCTGCAAGCATTTCAAGGATAACAATTGTAGTTTGGCCAAGAGGATCGTTGAAGGCGTTCCGGCGGTGGTCAACGCGCTTCCCGCCTGCCAGATCAGGTCCACTTGCCGCTGGTTTCGTCAGGAAGGCAAAGCGGCCTGCTTCCGCTGTCCTCAGGTCATGACGGATAAATCAAATGCCTCCGATTACGAGAAGCAGATAGCCGACACCGACTGACGCGCACCACGTGTCCGCCGCAGCTCGCAGAGCGTAGGCGGAAGGCGGACGTCCGCCAGACTTCACCGGTGCCCGCTCAAATCCGTAATCGTCGGCGTATCCCCATTGAGCGGGTTCGCGGGATCGCGCGCATAACGCAGCGTCTCGAACCGCATCGCGCGCGCATCCACCATCACCAGACGTCCGACCAGGCTGTCGCCGAAGCCGATGATTTCACGGATTGCTTCCAGCGCCATCATCGATCCCAGCATGCCGGCCAGCGCGCCCATCACGCCGGCTTCGGCGCAGGCCGGCACCGTGCCCGGCGGCGGCGGCTCGGGGAACAGGCAGCGATAGGTCGGATTGAACTGGCCGTCGGCGTTACGTTCGTGGGCACGGATCGTGGTCAGCGATCCGTCGAACTGGCCGAGTGCCGCCGTGACCAGCGGCTTGGCCGCAAGGAAGCAGGCATCGGAGACGAGATAGCGGGTCTCGAAATTGTCGGAGCCGTCGAGCACGAGATCATAGCCGCCGATCAGCGACATGACGTTACCGACATCGAGCCGCACGGCATGAGCTTCGAAGCTGACATGGGGATTGAGGGCGTGGATCTGCTCGGCGGCGCTGTCGACCTTGCGCCGTCCGATATCGGGCGTGGTGTGGATGATCTGGCGCTGCAAATTGGACAGCGAGACGATATCGTCATCGACCACGCCGAGCGTGCCGACGCCCGCGGCGGCGAGATACATCAGCACCGGCGCGCCGAGGCCGCCGGCGCCGATCACCAGCACCGACGCCTCCTTCAGCGCGGTCTGGCCAGGCCCGCCGACGTCGCGTAACACAATATGGCGGGCGTAGCGTTCGAGTTCGTCGGCGGTCAGCATTGTCAGGTCATTCCCTCGCGCGGTTCCGTGAACCCCGGCGCAGTTGTTGCCGACCAATCAGATGTGCTTTATTGGCCGGACGTCAATGATCGCTCCACTATTCCCTCCCGTAGCTCTCTGGGATTTGTCATGAGATCGGTGCTTTCGGCAACATTGATGCTCGCGGTCGCGATTTTTGCGGGTCCGGGGACGTCCGCGCAAGCGCAACTGACGACGGCGCCATCCACGGCGGGCACCAAGCCCAAACCGGTCACGACGATACCGATCCGCCCGGCCTTGCAGAAGCCGGAGGAGACCGCCAACGCCATGGGGCAGGCCGAGCGGCTGGCGCTGCAATCCGACCTCGCCTGGGTCGGCCAGTATAACGGCGCGATCACCGGTGACGTCAGCGAGCGCCTGGTCAATGCGATCAAGGAATTCCAGAAGGCCCGCGGCGGCAAGCCGACAGGTGCGCTCAATCCGCAGGAGCGCGGCATTCTCGCCGACACCGCGAAGAAGCGGCAGGAAAACGTCGGCTGGAAGATCGTCACCGATCCCGGCACCGGCGTGCGACTTGGCATTCCCACCAAACTGGTGCCGCAGCAGACCAGCGACGCCAATGGCGCCAAATGGACCTCGCCGACGGGAACGATCCAGATTCAACTGGCGCGGCGCAAGGAAGCAGGTCCCACCACCGCAAAACTCGCCGAGAAGGAAAAGAAGGAAGCCGGGCGCAACATCGACTACACCGTGGTCAAGCCGGATTTCTTCGTGCTGTCCGGCCTGCAGGGCCTGAAGAAATTCTACCTGCGCGGCACGTTGAGGGGCGATGAAGTCCGCATCCTCACTATCCTCTACGATCAAGCCACTGAGAATACGGTCGAGCCAGTGGTGATCGCGATGTCGAGCGCGTTCAACGCTTTCCCGTCCGGCGCGCAGGTCGCAGGGCCGCCGCCGCGCAAGACCGTCGAATACGGCACCGGAATCGTCGTCAGCGAGGATGGCGCGATCATCGCCGACCGCCAGATCACCGATGGCTGCATCGCGGTGGCAATCCATGGTTTTGGCAATGCCGACCGCGTCGCCGAAGACAAGGAGCATGATCTCGCGCTGCTGCGCATCTACGGCGCGCGCGGCTTGAAGCCGCTCAATCTCGCCAATGCGGCGGGAAAAACCGCGCTCGACCTCACCGGCATTGCCGATCCGCAGAACCAGGGCGGTGCTGCCGCGGTGAGCAGCGTCAAGGCTTCGGTCGCGCAGCTTGGCGGCAGCAGCGATGTCGCGCTGTCGCCGCCTCCGGCGCTCGGCTTTTCCGGCGCGGCAGCACTCGACGGCGACGGCAAGTTCGCCGGCCTCGCGCTGTTGAAACCGGTGCTGGTCGCAGGGCCAGCGAACGCAGCACCGAGCGTACAGGCGGTGCTCGTGACCGCAGATAATGTGCGCGACTTCGTCAAGGCCAATGGCGTCAATGCGGCCGGCGGATCGTCGGACGCGAAGGCATCGGTGGTGCGCGTGATCTGCGTGCGGAAGTAAGGCGGCCGGCCGACTTGTGGCGCAACGAGCTTACCCTCGGCTTGACGCAAATCAATAGCGCCTGGGCTGTTCGGTGCTTCAGTGCCGAGCGTTCAACCCCTTCCAGCAAGGCACTTCCAATGAATATGAAGCATTTCCTGGTGACCGCCGTTCTGGCCTTCATTGCTGGCCCGGCCATGGCGCAATCGCTGCCTCTGCCGACTGCGATCGAAGAGGAAGTCACCGTCAAGACCTCGCTCCTGACCCTCAACGACGGCAATCTGACCGGCAACTACGCCGTCATGCATGCCAGGATGGCCAAGGCGTTCCGCGACAAATTCCACGCCGACACCCTGAAACAGGCCTTCAAGGAATTCGCAGGCAAACATATCGACGCCATTGCCGCCAAGCCGATCGTACCGGTCAGCGAAGCGAGAATCAGCAGCAGCGACACCCTGATGCTGCGCGGCTATTTCGACACCAGCCCATCGCGCCTGATCTATGAACTCGATTACGCGATCTCGGAAGGCGAATGGAAGCTGATCAATATCGACGTCAAGGTGAGCGGCGAAACCGCGATCAGCGAGGCTGGCGGCATCGGTCTGCAGATGTCGACGACAGCCGAGCTGTCCGGCGCGACCAAATGAGGGGGCGATGATTGGCAGTGCGTATTGTATAATAGTTCGACAGACTTGCTATCACGCCAGGCCAAACCTCACGCGCGCACGCTCGGCGATGAAGCGCCGCTCGATATCAGCGATGTCGTCGCCCGGCCCTTCATCGTAATGCGCAACGATCACCAGGACGCGCTCAGCGCCGGCCTTGCGGTCAACGAACATGACCCGGCAAGCAAATCGGCGGAAGAAATCCTCAGCCTCTGGCAATGGGTCGCAGCCAGTTTCCCCGCGTCACGCGCCATCTTTCCGATTTCGACTGGCCATTGTGATGCGCGAGTTCGATATGGCCGACAAATTCGGCGCCGGTCTTTTGCTTGACGCGGCGTGACGCCTCATTAGAAATCACGTTGCAAACGTAAAACTCTTCGATACCGAGCGTATTGAAGGCAAAATCGTTCACCGCCGAGATCGCCTCGGTCATCAGGCCGCGATTCCAATAGGGCTCGGCGAGCCAAAATCCCCGGTTGCCTTTCGGACTGTCCGCCCCCGGTCGAAAATGGATATTTCCGATCGCGTCGGCGTCGCCCGATCGCAATGTCAGAACCCAATGATAGATTTCTTCGCCTGCGGCGATTTTTTCCAGCTGAAGCCGGATAAAGGTTTCCGCGCCGTCATCCGGATACGGCCAGGGAACCACGGATGCGAGATACCTGATGATGTTCCAGTTGTTGAAGTGGCGCTGGACCGCCGGCGCATCGGAGGGCGCAAGCGGTCGCAGGATCAAGCGCGATGTCTGGATGGTCGGCGTATGCATGATGTTGCAACTATAGCGCAACCCACGCCGCCACGGGCGCCGGACGTGATTATTTCTGGCACTTCGGGCACCAGAAGGTCGAGCGCCCATTCTGGACGAAGCGCCGCACGATGCCGGCGCAGCCCGCGGTCTGGCATTTTTCGCCTTCGCGGTCATAGACCTGGAACGAATGCTGGAAATAACCGAGCTCGCCCGAGGTCTGGCGATGATCCCGCAGCGACGA
>Ga0307516_10010350_pt1 | contig 10266 bp, 5 predicted proteins | sample 19_EM_MG_FD_203310 | JGI IMG/M metagenome (GOLD analysis project Ga0307516, IMG submission 203310) | Populus trichocarpa ectomycorrhiza microbial communities from riparian zone in the Pacific Northwest, United States - 19_EM | ecosystem: Host-associated > Plants > Roots > Unclassified | place...
AAAGCCGCAACAAAGCTAGCAAATGGTTGTATATACGGAAAGACAGTATGATGGATAGATATGGCCTAAGAAGTTCTGTCTAGGAGATTGGGTTTTAAGCGGGACTAGTGTGACCCCTCCAATCTTTCCTAGGAACTTGCTTAGTGGAAGGATTATCCATACGGTACTATTTTCGTATATACAGCAGTTTGTAATGAAACGGTTGAAGACTAGCAAGACGACGGCACAAGGGAACAGTTGGGTTCCATATTTTCAAAGATCTAATGTAGTGATGATTTCTTCAAAGAAGTTAGATTCGGTGACTGTGATTTCTCGAGGGGAGAATTGATGAAGACCCTGATAATGGAAGAGAAATACAGTAAAGGGACAAAGATTGGCACCCTATTTTGACTTGGACAGGTGTTGTGACAGGATGAGCTGCTATCAAACAATAGCAAGGAATAAGGAGAAATCTGGAGAACAGAAATTGCATGATGGCACACAAAGATTGTGCAGGAGTACCCGTGATTCAACGAGGTATTGTAATGAGACAACAGGTGCAAGGAGAAGAAGTGTTCCCAGATGAAGCTCAAAGCAGAGACTATGTGTGAAGGTTGGACAACAGGAAGTCTCTTATGCTCTTGATGAAGATAACAGATGAAGACCTTTCCAATGCATGCAAGGATGGAAAGAGAGCTGTTGCAGAGGCACCTAATTGAGGGGGTGCAAATGCCTGTAACACAAGGCAACCGCCTATGATAAAAGGCGAAGACACCAAAGAGAGTTGGTGTAGGTGGAGCTGTCAAGTAGAAACGCATAGAAGCTCCAAACATAGAAATCGAGGTGGAGGATTGCGAGGAGTATACCGCAAGTTTCTCTTTCTATGTAATTAGTGGCAGTGATCTCCCATAGTCCACATGGTGGTAGAGAATTTTTGGAGCCACTTTGAAGCATCTCAGCTGTAGGAGGATGCGACCGCCTATGAAAGACGAAGACACCTTAGAGAAGGTGTGAGGGCTATGGATGAGCCCCGGATCAGACCGCCCCATGACAACGGGCGAAGACACCTTAGAGAAGGTGTGTGGGCCGTGATAGGAGCCCAAGTTCAGACCGCCCATGACAACGGGTGAAGACACCTTAGAGAAGGTGTGAGGGCCATGATAGGAGCCCCAGTTCAAACCGTCCCATGACAACAGGCGTAGACACCTTAGAGAAGGTGTGTGGGCCATGATATGAGCCCAAGTTCAGAATGCCCCAAAGCCAATGTGATGGCTGGATATGAGTGGACAGGTGTATAGCTAATGAAGTGGCTATGATGAGTATGGAGACAAATGCAGGATTGACTTTCATGGATATTGCCCTCATGCTAAAGATCAATGAGCTAGAAGACATTTGTCTTGGACAATAAGTGGATGACTTGTGAAGCATTAAGACGCAGCTGCTATGAAGAAGCAGAGGGCATGCATAGGTTCCTGGAACAAGTTGACTCTTGTCAAGGTGGTGAGCTCGGTGAAGGCATTGTAATACTCAAAGTATCAAGACATATATAGATCAACCTTTAATGGGCTGCCCCCATGGTTAAAGATGGAGAGCTACCTAGACTCTTAAGACTAAGAGCGAGAGACTCACGGAGAAGTAAGGCGTGGTTCCTAGGGTGGAACAGAGGGCAGACGCAACTCCTGGATGAGTAGACTCTTGGAAGAGTGGTGAGCTCGTGATCATATTGAGATACTCAGATAATGACTGTCGCACTTGGAATATCCGTTTGAAGGGGTGTTGTATGCCTTGGTGTGAGGCTTGATGAATCATTCCGGACCGAGCATGGTTGATACGCTTGAAGGGGAATGTTGTCCCAGAGACAAGCGTTAACACTCTTCAGATGTGATGTGGCAAACCATCTGGTTGTAGTGATCCTTTTGTGTGAGAAAAAGGTGTGCTTTGGTGACTCTGGTGATTGAAAGGTGTGGCATGTACCTGTAAACTTGGCCGGAGACGCTCTCAGAATGGTAAGCTTGAAAGAGTTGCAAGATGCAAGCCTGTGCTGAAGAAGCAAGCGGACAGTTACCCCACATGAATGGCAAAGGGGGTGATTGTTGGGTTGGTTGCCATTAATGTGCAACAACTATTGACAATAGCAGTAGCTGCAGCTGGAGTTGCACCAACCATGTGCACCCATCCAAGATGTCAAAGGTTGGCAGCCACCATTGTTGAAGAAGAGCTAGAGTTGGCAGCCACCTTTGTTGAAGAAGAGCTGGAGCTGGTGGCACCATTCTTGCCTATAAATAGGCAGCAAGAGAGTAGAGCAAACTGAGATGAGAGTGGTGAGAAATGTAGAGAACAAGAGAGAAAGTGGAGAGCTGCAATGGCAGCAGCCTTGCTGCCATTGCAGTAGCTGCAAGTGCAGCAATGAGAGCTGGGAGTTGAGTTTGAGTGAAGTGATCCTCCTCCTCCATGTATTGTGTTTTAATCATTTCTCTATCTCTAAATAATATGGACTCTCTCCCGTGGATGTAGGCGGTTTTGCCGAACCATGTTAAATATTGTGTCTCAGTGTGTTTAGCCTCCTTTGAGCAATTATCAGTACACCACCGGTCGGAATTCTCAACACTGCTTACAGATGTTTAAGGTGTGGAAGTTTCTCGATAGCCTTTAGGAGAGTACCGTCAAGATCTTGCCTTTTGAGATATCTGCATTGCAAGAACACATGGACCCATCAACTCCTCAATACAAGGTAAGAATTCAAAACTTTCAACCATTGCAAATCAACAATCATATGTGAAGAAAATATAAGACATAACTACAACAGCCAATGGAATAGAAAACCAAATTTTTGAATTAAGCTTTAATGTTTATATTATTCTCTAACATATTTTTTAAGTAAAAAACTTGAGATTCGAGACCCATACAATTTTGTACTTAATTTTTATCAAATAGAATAATATGAGTGATAAAATTTGAACTCATGATTACTTGATCAATAAAACTCTGTTTCTATATCAAATAACCATATCAACCCTAAAGTTTAAGCTGTTAGATAAAACTTCGAGATATAATTTATATTATTTTCTAATAAGCTCGGCTTTTCTTCAAACTCTTAAGCCTAAACTTCTGACAAATGCTCAATTTTCTTTGTTGGAGATCCTTTCTTTGCTATTCACTACATTTTCAGCATGATTAAGTTTTCCTTGAGATCCTTATCATACTTGTTTTTAGATAATTTTACTGCTAATGAATTTATCCGAATTTCTTAATATAAAATTCAACTATCGAAATGGGGTTTCTGACGAGACTTTATACACCACAACTATTCCTTCATTCCCTGAACTAGCCCCATCAGAATCCTTCAGACCTTAAATTAAAATTGAAAATAAAAGCATTGTGTGGTAAGTGAAGAGATATACATGGCAATAACGCGGCACACACCCCCAGGAAACGAGCAGTTGCAAACAACTTTATTGTCAGCATCTGGCTTTGGAGGTAAAATTGTATCATTGCACAATTTCATATTGCGATTCCAGCCTTTTTTGCCTAGTTGTGTTGCTACTTCAAGTAGAGCTTCCACTGCATAAATCAAAATTAAATCTCAACTTCTAATTCTGGGATGATTAGTTGGTGGCTTTTACAATGCCTTGCCAAGAAATGTTTGCAAAAAACAAAGATTAATTCTGTAAAAAAATCACTGCATGATGCCATTACTAACATGGTTACAGAACTCGGCAATACAATCAAATTTGATGACTGTATTATCGAAGAGTATGATGCACTGAGGATTTTGCAGATAAAAATACCCCTGCTTGAAGAAGGCATTACAAGTGTATGTCTTCCTCTAAACATTAAAGAATCTGCCCATCTGAACCAAATTAAAAATATATATATATGTACCTTCATCAGGAGCAAGGCTCCCAACTTGGGCCTCCAAGTTAATTGCTCCCATGCAAAACATTAGTAACATAAGCATAAGTAAGCTAGATGTGACTCTCAAAATATCAGAGAGTGCAGTAGCCATCTTCCTTTGTCTGCAATCCACTTTAAGAGTTAGTAGGCTGCCTGCAGAGAGCTTTATGCGTTATTATAGTTGACCTTTCAGGATGATGTGAGATCTTTCCATTTTTTCTCTAGCCAACGGGAAGATTGGTAGGTCAAAAATAATAATAAAATTTCAATGGGAAATTGGAGAGGAAGTATCCGAACTAAGAAAGAAGAATTTTACGTTCACGTATTCATTTGTGTGTGAAATGGAGAAAAGATAGGCTATAATTCTTTGAATCCACAAAACCATGAAAGAGACTCATTGTATATAAAGATTTAATATTCGAGCCTCACTGGTAGTTTCTTAAAAAGATGGTGTATCAACGTTTTATTAGCTATCGTTTAGTTATTATCCCGTGATAATAGAAACAAAAATAATAGAACCAAAAATATATTTAATTAAAAAAATGAACATATAAAAATAAACTTGTTTTTAAAATAATTTTATATTGAATTTTTGTATTTTTAAAATAAAAATATAGGGAAGAGATGCTATATTTTCAGAAACAATATTTTTTATTTTTTATTTCTAAAATATTTTTGTAAAATATATTTATTAATCCAATTGTATTGAATAATATCTCAAAATTAAATATCTTAAAGAATATCATTTCGAAGTTGGATTCCTACCAGTCTCTCTTGAGTGGCTCTATGAGATTCCGTGTGTTGGTTTTCCAGTCCTCCACACTATTTGGCCAAAATACTAAATCAATTTTTATATTGTTATTGTTATTATTATTATTGACATTGACAAAGTATTTTGTTTTTACAAACGGATGCGTTAGGAAATTAATATAAACCAATGGTTATATAAAAACAAATTGAAGTTTAAAAAGAGAATGTGTTAGTGAGTTAATTTAAAATAATTTTTGAAATTATTAAGTTTAAATTTTTTAATTGAAATAATTATTTGATACATAAATTATATCATAAGCAAATTAAATAATTAATATAAGACTGCAAATCTTTTGAGGCAATAACTCGATGCCTGCATCAAAATAGAAGAGGGGTATCAGAAATGCTTTTCATTAATTAATGATTAATTAGAATTTAGTGTTTATTGTTTATTAAAATAAATTAATTAATTGCTGTCATATAAAAAATAATTAAATCATTACTATTTTAGTGTTTACCATGTTTAATTTAATAGTATTTTATTTCAGAAAATGCCTTTTATTATCAAACTTTCAATCCTAAGTACTTATTTCTTAAAATAAAAAATCAAAACAAAATGAAAACGAATATGACATGGACAAAAAGGATGAAACTATAAATGAATATAAAATATTGGGATTAAATAATTATTTCTAAAAATTAACAACGAGGATTAACTAATTGTTTTTATTAAACTACAAAAACTAAATTATAATTAACTCTTAATTAATCTTTTGGCCATAATCAGCGTTAAAGTTAGTAGCAAAAACTCAATCAGAAATTGGTGCCAATTCGATGCATTAATCATCAATGATAATTGTAAATTGTCAAACAATCATGAAAACTACTTAAGATGTTATGCAAAATCTAACTAATGAATTTATATTATTTTTTAAAATGGCTTTTGGTAGGCATTCTAGTCATCTTGATAGCCTCTGCATTCCTGGGCAAAGTGTATGGCTAACGGAACTTTGAATTGGCTCATTTAACCTTTTTTTTCACTTTTTTTTTTCCTTGATTTCCATATTTAACCCTTTAAATTTTCAAAGCAACCATTTAATTTGATTTTCCTTCCAATTTGGTCCATAGAGTTGGATTTTGTTTTTTAATTTATTCCTCCTTTAAATTTTTTTTATCTATCAGATTTGGTTATCATTCTTTTGATTGCTATTTATTTTATTTGAGATGATTTTTAATATTGATTTTTTTAGGATTTCATTTTCCTTCAGTTTTTTTTTCCTACAAGATTTGACTCATTCTTTTAATTGTTATTTTTTCTACTGTAATAAATTTTTTAAATTGATTTTTTTTTCAATTTCATCCTTTAACATTAAATTGACTGGAAATTGAACTTATTGATTAAGCATGGGTTGAGAATTTCATGAGTTGCGGATTTGAAAGATTAACTCAGGTTTAGAAGATTCTCTTGAATTTGCTTGGTTGTTTTTTTCAATTTTTAAGCTCAAGTTTTTTTTAGTTTCATCCATTGATATTTATTTAATTAGAGATTAGACTTCGTTATTTTTTATTTTCTTTCTATATGAATTTTCACCGGGTTTGAAAATGACCAGGGTTTTTCTTATAGGATATATAGATGGTATTATTATAGGATTCCAATTCATCCCGTAGTTGTTTTTTTAGTTTTCTGTAGTAAGCTACAACAATCATCTGACCTTGAGTAAGGCAAGAAATATCTCATTCAATTTGAAAAATAAAAAGAGCCTTGTGAAAAACGATCTCTAAGGTCTTCCTATACTTCTTATGTTGTAGTTGAAAAAATAACGTTGTCTGCAATGTCTTATGTGAGTGAATTAAGGATCCAAAAAAAAAATCATATTATTTTATTTTTTTCCATGAGGCATATTCATCTAGCTTGTTTGTTTCAATGACATGGAAATGGTTCCATTTATAAAACCTAGCTTGGATTTGGCATTCAACAAAATCATATATGGATTGTTGTTCAATGGTTTTGATGTTCCTCCATGATGAGTGATAGTAGCAGGAAAAAAAAAAGAATTACTAGAAAGGCTAGGGTATTGAACCTAACTCTAATACCATGTAAAGAAAATAAAAGAGAAATTTATATGTATTTTTTGTATTAGGAAACATCAACTTTATATAAAAGAGTTGCTATAATTATGTTTTTTTTTATTATAAGTAGTCTAAGTGTAAAAGGAAACTAAAAGTAATTACAGGAAAATTACATTAAAAAAAATATATTCTTTTTGAATGAACATATATTTCCTAATACATAAAGCATTCTCCATCATTCTGTATTGCGATAAAACAAATGGTTGTTTGGATTAGTTTTCTTTTACCACCTTAACATATAATAGTGAACATCATAAGTTTAGGCAACAACAAACACATCAGAAAAACTGATGAGATTAGAGAACATCAACACCATAGCAATTATAAGGCAAACCAAACACCAAGCAGCTTACCTTAGGTAGAGCATACTATGAGTGCTAAAATCTTTTATTTACGCAACCAGTCCCTTGTCTTAGAATCTCTGAAAGACTAGTTAGGTTTTCTAATTACTATAATACTAGGTAGCGACTCTCTTTTTCACAAAACAAAGACCCTAACATCATTCCCCGCTCCTGAGAAGGGTCGCTGCGACGTCGCGCTCTTGCGAGGGTGCGACAAAGGGGAAAAACCTTCTTGTCTTGTGTGCAGCGCGTCTAGGGGAAGAAGATGGCAAGTAGTGCCATCAAAATGGCATCGTTTCGTTTGTATTTTTTTATAACAGTGAATGAAACGACGTTATTTTGTACAAAATGTGTTGTTTAATTTAAAAGAAAATGACGCCAAAAAGTCTTTGTTTCCAAATCAGTGCTCAATTAAGATTTTGGTTTTAAGAATCAATTCAATTGCATCCCTGCCAAATTTAAATGTTAGCTCTGAAGTTAGTCCCCTTTTTCACTTTAATCCTTAGTTTTGAATTTGTACATTTTGACCCTCAACTGTTCAACAAACTTCCAATTTCTTCAATTTAGCCCTTGATTCAGTCAATTTCAGCCCCTATATTAGCGTCCTTTCCAGTTTAGTCCTTAGTTTTGGATTTCTTCAATCAAGTCCCTAATTGCCCATCAAACTTCAATATTTACGCAAGTAAGTCCTCGATTTGACCAAACTAAATCTTATTAAATCTTAAATATTGTGATGTGACCCCTAAACTTCAATTTTTTTCAATTAAAGCCTAAATTGACTTTAAAAAATTAAATTTTCTTGCAATTAAACCCTCCATAAATTCAATTAGACCTTAAACAAATTCTAATTGGTTCCTTAAACATCCAATTTGAAATTTTTCTTCCTCAAAATTGAATTTTCTTTATCAATAGAACCTTCATCAGTCAAAAATATACTGTCAAATTTTAATCTTTGTATTTTTGAACTTCCTCAACCAATCTTTGGTTATTTTCTGGGTGCCCTCGTGTCCTCTTTTCACTGCTATATATTTTTTGGTTTTCTTCCGACAATGTTTTTTATTTTATTTTATTTTTTTGTTTGGGGATCTAAAAATAGATAATAACAAAACAAATTGAAAATTTCAAAAAAAATCGCTATTAAAATCCACGTTGATGAACAATAATTAACAATAAAAACACTACAATAAAACCTCTTTCTTTTTTAGTTTATACTATAATTTTGGAAAGGAATTTGGTCCTTTAGGCCATTCTAGGGACGAATAATGCTGAGTATTTGGGCTGTTGAATGGTTAAGAACAGGTGTATGTAGTCTTTGTATGTACATGTGAAGGATATATATATATATCTACATAAAAAAGTTAAGAAATCATTCCATATTTTTTATGAATATATATAGTTATTCCATGTAGAAAAATTAAGAAAAATTCCATGAAAAAACATTTCATAAAGTTGTAAGTTATAAATATAATTGTCCCACATAAAAAGATTAAGAAACATTTTATAGGGTATAGGCTATAAAAAAAAATATGAGACCAAATATTCACAAATTAACTTTATATTTCTTGGGTTTATTAAACAAAAATATAAAGAAAAAAAAAGTTCAGGTCTCACCCGGGTTATACCGAGTCACCCGAGTTTAGACTATTTAAAACCCGGCCGAGACCCCGGGTCGCCTGGGTCTCACTTCAACTCCTGAGCTGGGTTTGGTTTTATATCTATGGGTAAAACTCATGTCAAATCTTTTGAAAATTGTTTTATGAAAAATATTACTAAAAATTGTTTTGCTTTGGAAATTATTTTGAGAAGTTTTTGAAATCACCGCCTCTTTGTTTGGGAAAACGGTTTGAAGAGGAGCATCTGGATTTGAAACTACTACCTCTTTGGATCTTGAAAGATTTGGATCTGTTGATTTGTAAAGCTCAAGGTTACTTGTCTTGATCAAAATTTGTTTTTCTTACAAAGAGGGTTCTTCTTTTACTTTAGAGAATGCAGGCACTAATTGTTGGAGCAACTTTTGGGTTTCCAAAGGCAGAACCTTCAATTTGCTTATTTCAAGTTTGGAAATTTTATCTTCATCTGAAACCATTTGAGCCCATGATCTGGACTTTTGTTTCTACTCTTTTAGAATATAAAGGCCTTTTCCTTTCTCTTTGTCTTTCTGTTTAGATGGCATTGGGTCGTCTTCCCTGCAAAAAATTCTCTTCTTAAGGAATTCTAGCGGGGAATTTGATTTTTCTTTGATACATTCAATATCAGAATCGAAAATACTGAAAATAGCTTGCTATGTGGCAAAAGATGTAAGGGTTTGCAACAATGGAAATGTGTCGGATGCAATATGGCTGAGATTAAGGTAGAAGTATAAAATATAATTAAGACTTTCAAGAAATCTTTGCAATTGCTTGTTATGAAGGATTTGATATGGGGACTTGTCACCATTGACTTTCCATGGAAATAATTGTTAAGGATGAATCCAACTTTAACTTAGTTTTTTAATAACCGGTTTTTTTATAATTATTATTTATTTTATAAAAAAAAAAACATAATGTATATTAGTCTCCACAATTTTAACTATTTTGACTATGAACTTTTAGAAATAATAGAAATACTCATAATTATAACTACTTTATAATTTTATTTATAAAGTATTTATGTTTCAAAAATTTTATATTTACCCTAGGTTCATTAATCAAACTTAAATAATTATTATTATAAATAAAAATATATATTTTAGCATAAATAAAGTCAATATTACATATAATCACTCCATTAACTATAGGATATATAAACTAGCAATAATAAGTACTGATTAATGAGTAATGATTCATACCAGGAAACATGAATCACGAATAAAAGATAATAGCAATCTGTTTCTTATTCAGGATTTTTCATGATAAAAAAGTTAGTGGCTTGTGGCATCAGCTTTTACTAATTAGATAAAGATCCTGGGCTGATGAAGAGGAAGAAGCAGTCCATGGTCCCTCTGATGACTTCACGAGGGACTGAGATTCACCTAAACTTCCATTGACAGAAGATTGAGCAAACTTTTTATGTAAGGCCGTAGCATACCCTGATGGATCACCCAATGTGCTTGGAACCATGACGAGTTCCTCGACATCAGTTTTTCCTTCAAGCATGCTCACTACTGTAGACATTGTAGGTCTAAGTGCTGGAG
>Ga0307516_10010351_pt1 | contig 10264 bp, 9 predicted proteins | sample 19_EM_MG_FD_203310 | JGI IMG/M metagenome (GOLD analysis project Ga0307516, IMG submission 203310) | Populus trichocarpa ectomycorrhiza microbial communities from riparian zone in the Pacific Northwest, United States - 19_EM | ecosystem: Host-associated > Plants > Roots > Unclassified | place...
CGATCATGAGGCTGACCACCAGCGCCGCCCAGTACGGCGGCAGGATCCGCCGCGCCCGCCGCCGGGCGAAGCGGAGCACGCCGCCGAGGCGCCACCCGTCGCGGGCCGGCGAGATCGCGAGCGAGAAGCCCGACAGAACGATGAACGCGACGACCGCGAGGCGCCCGTGTATCAGCCAGCCGAGCCAGCCCGGGCCGGTGTTGGCCGGGTATCCGGGGAAGGTCAGCAGCCAGCAGTGGTGCACCACCACATACAGCGCCGCCAGGCCCCGCATCCCATCAAGGCCCGCCACCCGGGGGCCGCCGGGCGCGCACGACGGAACGACCGTCAAGACGTGCTCCTGTCAACGGTGGGGGTCGGACGTCAGCACGACCCCGCCACCGTCCGGCGCGCACGCTCGCGCCCGGGCACGGCGGGTAGCCGGTCCGTTGTCAAGGACGAGGTATGCGCCTTACGGCGTGTCCACCCGCCGCCACTTCCAGCCGTCGTCGGAGAGCAGGATGCCCGGCCACAGGGACACCAGGTAGCGACCGGCCGCCGGGTGCGACACGATCGGGGCCTGCCGCCGCAGCTCGGCCGGGAACCCGGGCAGGGTGGCCGCGTCGTAGCCGCCACCGTCGCGGTCGGCCAGAAAGCCCTGGCCGGTGTTGACGACGTGCGCGCCGTCGGCGGTGACGAAGCCCGCGTCCGGGACCTCCGGCACCGAGTCGCCGGAGACCCAGGAGGCGCCGCCGTCGGTGCTGCGGTGGGTGTCCTTGCGCAGGTCCGCGCGGTAGGTCAGCACGTACGCCGTCCCGTTCGTGCCGGCCGCCACCGTCGGCAGGTACATGGCCGCGATCGTGCCGTCGTCCGGCTCGGCCGCGACGCCGTCGGTGAACACGCGCGTACGCCAGCTCCGGCCGCCGTCGGAGCTGGCCGCCACGGCCGGCTTGCGGGTGGCCGGGTCGAGCCCGGGCACCCACAGCTCGGCGCCGACCGGCACGTTCGTCTGGCCCGACCACCCGGATTCGACGGTGATCCCGGACGGCTGGTCGGCCAGCTGCGCGAACCGGCCGCTGACCGGATTCACGGCGTAGATCCGGCACGGCGACACCGGTCCGACGAGCCCGCAGTCGACCGGCCGGGTCCCCGGCGGTACGGCCGCCACCGGTTCCGGGTCGATCGCGGCGCGGCGCCACGTCCGGCCGCCGTCGACGGTGATCCAGAGCCGCTGGTCGACCGACGAGCTCCGGCCGACGTCCGTCGATGCCAAGGGCACCGGCGTTCGCGAGCTCCGCAGTTCCTCCAGGCCGAGCAGGCGCCCGTCCCGCCAGGCGAGCACGCCCGGGCCCAACGAGACGATCGAGGAGATTCGTGGGACGCCGGCGCCGTCGTCCGGCGCGGGCGGCACCGCGCGGCGCTGCCAGGTGGCGCCGGCGTCGCGCGAGGCGTACAACTGCGGGGCGCAACCCCGGCAGCGCTCCGACACCGAGTAGAGCTCGGTGGATCCGGCGGCCGCGACGCCGGTCACCCGCGGCCAGCCGGTGTCGGCCTCGCTGGTGGCCGGCGTCGGGACGGCGACCGGTACGCCGCCACGCGAGCCGCCCGTCGCCGCGTACCCCAGGCCGGTCACGACCAGCACGGCGACCGCGGCCGCGGCGCTGGACACGACGGCCCGGCGCCGGCGCAACCGGCGCGCGCGCCGGCGGATGTCGGCGAAGCCGGGCTGGCGGACGGCGTCGCCGGCGTATTCGCGCAAATCCTCGAACCGCGGTTCACGCATGGCGTGCCTCCTCGAAGTGCGGTTCACGCATGGCGTGCCTCCTCGGGCAGCGGGGCGGGGTCGTCGTCGACGAGGAAGCGGGCGAGCGCGGCCCGGCCGCGGGCCAGCCGCGCCTTGACCGTGCCCACCGGCACACCGAGCGTGGCGGCGACCTCACCGACGGGCAGGTCGGCCAGGTGGTGCAGCACGACCGCCTCGCGGGTCGCCGGCGCCAGCCGCCGCAGCGCGGCCAGCAGTGCCACCCGGTCGGCGGACAGCCCCGGCGCGGCCGGCGGGGCTGCCTCGACCCGGCCCGCGCGGACGAGCCGATCGAAGAGCCACCGGCGGCGGTAGCGGGTGCGGGCGACATTGAGGGCCACCACGCGCAGCCACCGCTCGGAGTCGTCGGCGTTCAGGAAGGATCTCGGCGCGGCCAGCACCCGCGCGAACGCCTCCTGCACCGCGTCCTCGGCCTCGGCCAGGTCACCGATCAGGCCGAACACCTGCCCCACCAGCCGCCGGTAGTAGACCTCGTACGCCTGGCGCACTGAGTCCTCGGCTTCCACAGCTCCCCCAGTCGACGGTCGTTTGGGAAAGGACCAACGGCGAGGCCGCGCGGTTGCACCATACGCACGTCATTCTCATCTGACCTGCTCACCCGCACTAGGCGTCGCGTCCGCGGAGCAGCAGGCCGCCGGTCACGAGCGCGGCGGCTGCCCACCCGGCGGTGACACCGAGACCGGCCCAGGGGCTCAAGGGCAGGCTGTGGAGATCGGTGGTGGCCTGGATGGCGAGCCCGGCGCTCATCGGCCCGATCCGCTGGAGCAGGCGCTGCCAGTGCGGGTCGCCGATCACCTGGGCGACGATGGGGAGCAGGTAGAGCAGGCCGAGGATGACCCCGACGCTGGTCGCCGAGTCCCGCACGACGGCGGCGATGCCGAGGCTGAGCAGGGCGATCAGGATCAGGTAGAGGATCGACCCGGCGGTCGCGCGGAGCGTCGGCCCGTCGGCCAGGGACAGGGCCGGGTGGCCGCGGGCGGCGGTGAAGCCATGACGGGGCAGGATGAGCCGCCCGGCCAGCAGCGATCCGAGCACCGCGGTGGTGCCGGCGACGGCAACGACACCGGTCAGGATGACGGCCTTGGCCGCGAGGGCGGTGGCCCGACGCGGCATCGCCGTCAGGGTCGTGCGGATCATGCCTGAGCTGTACTCGCCGCTGATGACCAGCACGGCCAGGATGGCGGCCAGCGCCTGGCCGAGCTGGACGCCGATGAGGCTGAGCCTGGTCAGATCGCCGCCGCAGCCGGCGGACCCGCAGGTCACGACCGAGGTCGCGGCGGCGCTGAGTGCCACCGTCGCCGCGATCAGGCCGAGCAGCAGCCACCGCGGGCCGGCGACGGTCCGCATCTTCGTCCACTCGGCGTGCAGGGCCGGTCTCATGCGTCCCTCCGATGCAGAACGACGGCCGCCACGGCCAGACCGACCACCGCGTAGCCGGCCAGGACGGCGAGCCCGGCCCACGGCGCCAGCGGGTAGTAGCCGTTGTACGGCGTGTAGGGGTTTGCGACCTGGGGGTACTGCACCAGCGTCTGCTGGACGGCGAAGGCCGCGGCCGGCGTGACCCGGGTCAGCCAGTTCGCCACGCTCGCGGGCATGAACGGGTTGGCGATCAGGAGGTACGGCAGCACGGTGGAAACGATGACGGTGGTGACCGCGCCGGCGCTGCTCCGGAGGATGGCGCCGACGGAGAGGGCCAGGATCGAGGCGGTCGCGAGCAGCGCCGCGGTACCGAGCGCCACCCGCAGTTCGGTCGAGGACGTCACCGGGAACATGTACACACCGTTCGCCCGGCAGAGCCGCTCGCCGAGCGGGACCGCGAGTTCCGCTCCCGCCAGCCCCGCGACGAAGGTGACGGCTCCCAGCACGATCGCCTTGGCCAGCAGTACCCGGCTTCGCCCCGGGCCGGCGGCCAGGGTGACGTGGATCAGGTTCTGCCGGTATTCCGTGGTGATGAACAGCGCCCCCACCACGATCACCATGATCAGCGCGGCGAACGTACCGGTGAGGATGTCTTTGATGGTGCCGGCGGCCGGCAACGAATAGCGGACGGCGGGCGCTATGTCGCCGGCGCCGGTCACAGTGAGGCTGCCGCCGGATGCTGTGAACGAGCCCGAGCCGGGCGGCGGGTAGCCGGCGAAGGTGGGTGAGCCGGCCCCCAGCTGCTCACCGGTCCACTCGCCGTCGGTCCAGCCCGCTTGGAGACGAAGGTCCCCGAAGGCCGCCGTCGACATGCTGGCGGTCGCGCCCAGGCCCGCCACGGCCTGCGGAGACGCCACGAACAGCCCGACCTGCGCGGTCGATCCGAGCCCACGCACCCGCGCGGTGCCCGCCTTGGCCCAGTTCGTGCCGTCGGTGGAGCCGTACCCGGTGATCGTGTCGCCCGCGCGGTCCAGCCGCAGCCAGCGGGGGGACCCGGCGGAGACCGGGCCGGGAATCCCGGCCGTGTCGTTGACATAGTTGTCCTGCATCCGTACGCCGTGGCCGCGGGTGACCATGATCGCCGCGTAGGGCGATCCCTGGCGGGTGCTCTCCTTGACGATGAGCCCGGCCTTCGCCCACGGCACGATGCCCGGCCGCAGGTCCCCGAGGCCCTGGGGGACGCTGCTCTCCAGCGCGGAAACAGAGACAGTGATGCTGCCGTCGCCGGCCAGCGGCCGGTGCACGAAGTAGAAGCTGTCGGTGACCGGCTCACCGCCCGGTCCGGTCGGGACGGGCGGTGCGCCATGCTGATCGCTGCTGGCCCCGGCGAGCAGGGCGACCAGCACCACCAGCAGCGCCGCCACCGCCATCCCGGCCATCCAGCCCGGAACCGTTCGGAACTTGGTCCATTCCGCATGCAGCAAACGGATCACAGCGACACCTCCGTGTGCGTCGCGGCGCGGAACTCGACCGCCTCGCGGGTGAGCTCCAGGTAGACGTCCTCCAGGGTGGCGCGGTGTGCCGAGACCTCGGCGAACGGCACCGCGCTCGCGCTGAGCAGCGCCACGATCCGGTCCGCGGTCAGGCCGGCGACGGTGATGATGTCGCGGCCGGTGGCCGCCACGGTCGCGCCGGAATCCGCGAGCACCCTCATCGCGTGCGTGCCGGCCGCGGTCCGCAGGGTCACCCGGCCCCCGGAGGCGGCCGCGATCAGGTCAGCCACGCCGGCGTCGGCGATGGCCTTGCCGCGCCCGGCCACGACGAGATGATCGGCGGTGTCCTGCACCTCGCTCATCAGGTGGCTGGACACCAGGACGGCGCGGCCCTGAGCGGCCAGCGACCGCAGGAAGCCACGCATCCAGATGATGCCGTCGGGGTCCATGCCGTTGAACGGCTCGTCGAGCATGACGATCGGCGGGTCGCCCAACAGGGCGGCGGCGATCCCGAGCCGCTGGCGCATGCCGAGCGAATAGCCACCGGCCCTGCGCTGGGCCGCCGAGGTCAGACCGACCTGCTCGATCACCTGGTCTACCCGCCGCGCGGCCAGGCCCTGTGAATGCGCCAGCCAGAGCAGGTGGTTGCGAGCACTCCGGCCGGGGTGCAGCGCCGCCGCGTCCAGCAGGGAACCGACGTGGGTCAGCGGGTGCCGCAGGCTGCGGTACGGCTTCCCGTCGATGAGCGCGGTGCCCTCATCCACGGCGTCCAGGCCCAGGATCACCCGCATCGTGGTGGACTTCCCGGCCCCGTTCGGTCCCACGAAGCCGGTCACCGCACCCGGACGGACGGTGAAGGACATGCCGTCGAGGGCCAGGGTGGCCCCGTACCGCTTACGCAGCCCGGCGACGATCAAGGTTGGCAATGGACTCATGCCGGCAGTTGTACGCACCACCCGGTTCCAGCCGCGTCGCAGTGGTTGCGACCCGGCTGAGACCTGGGATCTGGCATCGTTGAAGGCATGGCGGCTCGAACCGAAGGCAATCTGCTGTGAGGGTCCTCGTCGTCGAGGACTTCGAAGTCCTCGCCCGTGCCATCGGAACCGGGCTGCGCCGCGAGGGCATGGCCGTCGACGTCGTCCTGGACGGGACAGACGCCCTCGACCGCCTGGCCGTCACCCGCTACGAGGTGATGATCCTCGATCGCGACCTGCCCGGCGTCCACGGGGACGAGATCTGCCGGCGGCTCGCCAACGACCGCTCCGACATCCGCGTGCTGATGCTGACCGCGGCCGACACGATCGAAGACCGCGTCGAGGGGCTCAGTCTCGGCGCGGATGACTACCTGCCCAAGCCGTTCGCCTTCGCCGAACTGGTCGCCCGGGTCCGGGCACTGGCCCGCCGGGCCAACCCGCCGCTGCCGCCCACCCTCTCCTGTGGGGACATCACCCTGGACCCGGCTCGCCGGGCGGCGTTCCGCGCCGGCCGGCGTCTTGAACTCAGCCCGAAGGAGTTCGCGCTCCTCGAATGCCTGCTGGGCTCGCCTGGCCTGGTCCTGCCAGCCGAGGAACTCCTCGAGCGGGTCTGGGACGAGGCGGCCGACCCTTTCACATCCGCGGTCAAGCACACCATGCACCGGCTGCGGGCCAAACTCGGCGACCCGCCGGTGATCCAGACCATCCGTGAGGGCGGCTACCGGATCGGGCCACAGTGACCGGCCTCCGGCCGCTCCCCAGACGATCCCTCCAGGCCCGGCTCGCGCTCCCCTACGCCGCGGGCATCTTCGTCGCCGGGATCGTGGTCCTCGCCGTCGTCACGCTGCCCCTCGCCGGCATCCAGTCGACCGTTCCGGTCGACAGCTCAACGCCGGCCACGATCACCGGCACCGGGGACGGGATCGGCCCGCACCGGCTCCTGCTCGGCTCCGCCGTCGCGCTCGCCCTGCTCATCCCCATCGCCCTCGCCGCCGGCTGGCTCGTCGCCGGCCGATTCCTCCGACCCTTGCGGGCCATCACCGCCACAGCCAAGGCCATCTCCGCCGGAAACCTCCACCGGCGCCTCGACCTCGGCGAACCCGCCGACGAACTGACCGAACTGGGCTACATCCTGGACGACCTGTTCGCCCGCCTCGAAACCTCCTTCGACGCCCAACGACACTTCGTCGCCAACGCCTCCCACGAGCTACGCACCCCCCTCGCCGGCCTGCGAACCCTCCTGGAGGTCGCCCTCGCCGACCCCGACGCCGATGCCGACGCCCTGCGCTCGGCCTGCCAGGAGGCCCTCGCCCTCGGCGGACACCAGGAGCGGCTCGTCCGGGCACTGCTCGCGCTGGCCACCAGCGAGCGCGGCCTCACCCGCAGGGACACCCTCGACCTCGCCCGGGTCGCCACCGGAGTGCTCACTTCCCGCCGCGACCAGGCGACAGAGAGAAGCATCCACCTCACCGAGAACCTGGCGCCCGCGGTAACGGCCGGGGACCCGAGACTGATCGAAAGCCTCATCGCCAACCTCATCGACAACGCCATCCGCCACAACCACCCGGACGGGCAGGTGGAGATCACGACTCAGACCACCAGCACGCAGGCCACCCTCACGGTCACCAACAGCGGGCCGGTCATCCCCGACAACCAGCTCCAGCGCCTCTTCCAACCCTTCCAGAAGCTGGAGCCCGACCGTCGCGGCCGCGGCGACGGCTACGGTCTCGGCCTCGCCATCGTCAACGCCGTCGCGGTCGCCCATCACGCCACCCTTACGACGAACGCACGCCCCGAAGGCGGCCTGGCGATCACCGTGCGGTTCACCCACCGTCAGGGGTGACTACGCAGCACTCGTGATCTAGCGCGAAGAGCTCGGCGGGTCTCCACCCTGCCCGGTTTCAGGAGGCCATCAGCGGCGAGGTCGCGGACGCCGGACGTTTGTGGCAGTTCGCGGGTGGGATTTGTGGCCACGGCCGGTAGCGGACCCCTTCGGGCACGGCGCGCTCGGCGGCGCGCAGGGCGTCGGCCGGTCGACCGCGGCGGGTCGACCGCGGCGGGTCGACCGCGGCGGGTCGACCGCGGCGGGTCGGCTTTGCGGAATAGTCGACGGCGGTGCCGTGCTTTCGGCCGCGCTCATGCGGTAGATCGCGGCTTTCCGTGGGGTTGGTCCGGGTGGCGGCCTTCCCGAGCAGGATCCAGGCGGTGTCGCGGTGGTCGCTGCGGCGCAGCACCGTGGCGGCGCGTGTGGACAGCCAACGACAGGGAGCTGATCTGGCTCGATCCGGACGTTCAACGGTTGATCCCGGAGGGTCCGGTGCCCATGTCGTTGATCCGGGCCGTCGGCTTCAACGACTATCGTGTCCGAGTCGGGCCGAGATCGTGATTGCTGAGGGTGATCAATCTGGCGCCCACGTCGCCGCGCGCATCGCGGCATGAGAGTAACGCCCCGAACTTCACCGCCATTTACCTTGTGTCGCCGTCGTCGGCGGGATTCTTTGGGCGGACCGACTTCCGGCTTGGCCGCAGCGCGTGTAGTCGGCGCACCCTTGATGGTGAGTACCGTTGTTGCGCCGATCGAACAGGACCTCACCAAACCCCGCTATAACGACGCTCGCAGCCGAGAAGTAGACCTCACCGTTCTCTGGCTTCCAGGTATCACCTGACAGCAAGGCTATCGTTGATACGAGAAGGGTGAATACGAACCACTTCAGCAGTTTACGCGAACGCTCGTATCTGGTCCTCACCTTGTCGTAGGTCGGGCTTGCAGAACCCATACTCGCCCTTCTAATTGGAGTGACAACCGCGAACTACGAGTTTGCAATGAGGCCGATCAAGGTTCGTGTTTGATGGGAGCGACGAGCGAAGGTGGTCTGGCAGTGACTTCAGAGGACCTACATTGATTGCACGGAGAGATGCAGAGTGGATCCTACCGTCGTTGATCTGACAGAAAACTTGACCGAGAAGCACGTACCGAAGAACTCCCATTGAGTCTCAGTACGTGGGCCGGAACGGGGACGGCCGTTGATCGCGACGGCTTGCCAGCAGTCGGCGTCGCACGATCGGCGGCAGATCCGGACGTTTGCAAAGGTTGACTCACAGACGCTCCACTACATGAGGCCTACTGAATCGACCTTGACCGAAAGTTGGGCTTCGGTCACCATGAGCGGATGCGCGACACGCCACCGACTCGGCCGTTGTTCGTCACGCCGACCGGAGCAGAGGTTGTCGGCTTCCGGGCTGAAGGCGACGAGGCTTTGCGGTGGTGGGAACGGCTACGGTTGGCTCATCCGGAGAGCGGGCTTTGGCCGCTGCTGATGGATGCCGACAACCCCGAGCAACTGACCGAGTCGTACCCCTCTAACGGACAGGTCTGGTCGGCGGCCCATGCGCAGGCGCTGGACGGCGCCGCGCTTCTGGCCGAACGCGGCGAGCGTTACCTGAGCAGCAGCTCCCCGAGCTACGCCGCGGAGCTGCGTGCCGAACTGGCCGGCGAAGGGGGATGGCCCGAGAAGCCAGAACAGCCCGGGTTCGGGCTCCCCTACGGCTGGGACGGGGAGCCGAGCGAAGTCACCGTCGCCCTGGTGCCCGCTACCGCACCGTGGCTGGTGCCGGTGACCCTGCAGCACAGTGTTTTCTGGAACCCGGACCCGGCTGAACACTCCGCGATCATGCGCTACTGGCACGGCCGGTACGGAGCTGAACCGGTCGTCTGGACCGACACGACCCTCGAATACGCCGTCGCGCGCCCGCCGACCATTGCACCCGACGCTCTGGCTCTGGCCTGGGAATACCGGCAGTACAACGACGGCGCTTTCGACTACTATCGCGCTGACACTCTCACCGAGCTGGCCGCCGGCCTCATGAATGCCCCGGTCTGGCGCGTGTGGTGGGACTGACCTGAGCATCCGGATCATCGTTGTGCAGGTGCCTTGAGAGACGGTTCGGCGGGTCTTCCGGCGGCGCCAACACCCGATCGACGGCAGATCCCATCCCACAGCCCGGGAAGTGGAACGGCGGTTACAACACTCTGCCGTACTACGGACAGTGACGAGCAGGACGGCCAGCACGCGCGGATCGCGGCAAAAAGCGGATGTCGGGCCGGTCGCCGGAATGGCGATCCGACGGATTGTTCCGAGTCGTCTCCGGATGTTTTCGGTGGTGCGGGTCGGGATTCTTTGTTTCTGGATCGGATGGTATCCGGGTGATCGAATAATGGCGGGGTGGGTGGGTGTTGCGGGATAATCTGTGGGTGGGGCAGATGGGATTGTTCACGAGGGCTCAAGTCGCCACGATGCGTGACAGGACCAGGCGGCGCAATTATTCGGCCGAGGCCGAGGAGTTCCGTCGGGAACACGCCAGGCATCGGGAGTGGGGGCTGACGCAGCGGCATGCCCGGAAGCTGAGCCGCTTGTACGGCAGCACCGCCAACGCCGCGGCGGCGTTCCAGCATCGTGTCGACGAGCTGACCTCCGCCTCCTGCTCGGCCCGGGCGATCACACCGACCTCGTCCGAGCCGGTCGGACCCGAGCCGGTCGGACCCGAGCCGCCCACGTCCGCGCTCGCCCTAAGCGCCTGATCATTGATCTTGTCCGTAACCCTCGGGTAGCCAGGGTGAGGTCCAGGGCGCGGCGGTG
>Ga0307516_10010352_pt1 | contig 10264 bp, 10 predicted proteins | sample 19_EM_MG_FD_203310 | JGI IMG/M metagenome (GOLD analysis project Ga0307516, IMG submission 203310) | Populus trichocarpa ectomycorrhiza microbial communities from riparian zone in the Pacific Northwest, United States - 19_EM | ecosystem: Host-associated > Plants > Roots > Unclassified | place...
CTTGTCCTTGTCGGCCGTGCGCACCGCGAGCAGGTTGGCATACGGGCTCTTCGCCTCTTCGATCGCGATCGCGTCGCGCGTCGGCACCAGCCCGGTCTGCACGGCATAGTTGGTGTTGATCGCGGCGGCGTCGAGGTCGTCGAGCGAACGCGGCAGCTGCGCCGCCTCGACCTGGATGATCTGCAGGTTCTTCGGATTCTCGATCACGTCGGCCACAGTCGCGGAGATGCCGGCGGTCGGCTTGAGCTTGATCGCGCCGTACTTCTGCAGCAGCTGCAGCGCGCGGCCGCTGTTCGACGGGTCGTTCTGGATCCCGACCCTCGCGCCCTTGGGCAGCTCGGCGAGCGACTTCACGCGCTTCGAATAGAAGCCCATCGGGAAGGTCACCGTGTAGCCGATGGCGCTGATCTTGTAGCCGCGCGCCTTGATCTGCGACTCGAGGAACGGCAGATGCTGATAGCTGTTCGCGTCGACGTCGCCGGCATCGAGCGCGGCATTCGGCTGCACGTAGTCCTGGAACTCGACGATCTTCAGCACCAGCCCGTCGCGCGCTGCGACCTACTTCGCAGTCTCGGCAATCTGCGCGTGCGGGCCTGCCGTCACGGCAATGCGCACCGTCTCGTCGGCCTGCGCCAGCGGCGTGCTCAGCGCGGCCGCGAGGGCCAACAATGCATGGCGTCGGGTCGTCTTCACTTCGAGGCTCCGGCGGCGAGCGCCTGCTGGTAGTCGGTCTTCACGAAGCCGGCGAACTTCGTCTCGGTCACGGCCAGGAAATCGCGCGAGCGGTAGGCGTCGGCGATGTCCTTGACCCAGGGCTTGTCCTTGTCCTCGGTACGCACCGCGACGAGGTTCTGGTACGTCGCGATCGTCTTCTCGAGTGCCAGCGCCTCGGTCAGCTTCAGGCCCGACGCCAGCGCGAAGTTACCGTTGACGAACGAGTAGTCGGTGTCGTCCAGCGAGCGCGGCAGCTGCGCCGCCTCGATCGGCACGAGCTTGATCTTCTTGATGTTGACCGCCACGTCCTTCTCCGACGCGCGGATCGGGTCGTAGCCCTCGCGCAGCTTCAGCCAGCCGATCTGCTCGAGCACGACGAGCGCGCGTGCGGCGTTGGTCGGGTCGTTCGGAAGCGCGACGACGGCGCCCTCCTTCACGTCCAGCGTCTTGTGCTTCCGGCTGTAGATCGCGATCGGCGCGGTCGGCACCTTGATCAGCTCGCTGAGCGCGAGCTTGTTCTCGGTCGCGAACTTGGTGAGATACACGACGTGCTGGAATGCGTTCGCGTCGAGCGCGCCTTGAGCGAGCGCGAAGTTCGGCTGGATATAGTCGTTGAACTCGACCACCTTCACCCGATAGCCCTTCTTCTCGAGGATCGGCTTGATGCCGAGCTTGATCTGGTCGGCGTAGGGGCCGGCCGTCGCGCCGAACACGAGTTCTTTCTTCTCCTGCGCGAAGGCAGGCAGCGAGGCGGCGATCGAAAGCGTCAGCGCGGCCAGCGCTGCGCGGCGGGTAGGGTTCATTCGGGTACTTCCTTCGGTGGGGAAAAATGTCAGCGCTTGTCGAGCGCCCGCGCGAGCGCATTGCCGCTGAACTGGACCAACTGCACGAGCACGATCAGGACCGCGACGGTCAGCACCATCACGTCGGTCTGGAAGCGGTAGTAGCCGTAGCGGATCGCGAGGTCGCCGATCCCGCCGCCGCCGACCACGCCGGCCACCGCCGAGTACGACAGGAAGCTGATCGCCAGCACCGTCAGCGCGAGCACGAGGCCGGAGCGTGCTTCGACCAGCAGCACCCGCGCGATGATCTGCAGCTCCGACGCGCCCATCGCATGCGCCGCCTCGATCACACCGCGCGGCACGTCGCGCAGGTTCTGCTCGACGAGCCGCGCGAAATACGGAATCGCGGCGAACGACAACGGCACGGCCGCCGCGAGCGGCCCGATCGAGCTGCCGACCAGCGTGCGCGTGAACGGCACCAGCGCGACTAGCAGGATGATGAACGGGAACGAGCGCACCGTGTTGATCAGCCAGCCCACGACGGCGAACAGCGGGCGGTTCGCGAGCGACTGGCCCGGGCTCAGCAGGAACAGCCAGACGCCGAGCGGCCCGCCGATCAGCACTGCCGCACCGAGCCCGATGCCGAGCATCAGCGCGGTCTGCCCGATCGCGACCCACAGCTCGGGAAGGATGGCGGCGATGTTCTCAGGCATACGCTGCCTCCAGCCGCTCGATCTCGCGCGCTTCGTCGGGCGTGGCACGCAGCCGCAGCAGCTCGCGCCCGAGTCCGGTGCGCGGCAGCGCGCCGGCATCTGCCACCGCAAAGCGTTTGGCGATGTGCCCGTCCTCGACGACGGCGACGTGTTTGCACAGCGCGTTGACGACCGCGAGCTCGTGCGTGACGATCACGATCGTGACGCCGAGCTGCGCGTTGATGTCGCGCAGCGTCGCGAGCAGTTCGGCGGTCGTCTCCGCGTCGAGCGCCGAGGTCGGCTCGTCGCACAGCAGCACCGCCGGCTGGCTCGCGAGCGCACGCGCGATCGCGACGCGTTGTTTCTGCCCGCCGGAGAGTTGCGCCGGGTAGCTGTCGATCTTCTCGGCGATGCCGACGAGCTCGAGGCACTCACGCACCCGTGCATCGATCTCGGCGTGGCCGCGCCGGCCGTGGATGCGCAGCGGGAACGCCACGTTGTCGGCGACCGTCGCGTTCTGCAGCAGGTGGAACTGCTGGAAGATCATGCCGATGCCCTGTCGCGCCGCGCGCAACGCGTGGCGCGACAGCCCGGTCAGTTCTTGCCCGGCGACGAACACCCGGCCTTCGTCGGGCCGCTCGAGGAGGTTGATCAGGCGCAGCAGGGTCGACTTGCCGGCACCGCTGCGGCCGACCAGGCCGAACACGTCGCCGGCGTCGACCTCGAGCGAGGTGGGGCGGACCGCCGCGAGCGTCTGCCCGCTCGGCAGGCGAAAGGACTTGGAGACGGCTTCGAGGCGGATCAGCGGTTCGGCGCGTTCAGCCTTCGGTACTTCGCAGAGGAGATGATTCATTGGGCGCGCAGTGTCGCCGTGCAGCACCTGCTCGCGAACCAATCAATTCATCTGTGCTTCTGAGCAAATCTGCTGGCGAAAGCAAGCGCCGTCAACGATGGCCAACCGGGGAGGCCAGGAATTGGCGTACCTCGGCGACATGCGCACCTACCTTGTCGACAGCCTTCACCAGTTCGTCCTCGGTGCATTTGAGTTCCCTGCACCAGTATTGCAATTCGACCGGGTCAACGGCATTCACCCGGCCTGGATCGAGCGGCTTGAAGCTTGATTGATCGTCGCGCATGCGGCCTCCTGGCTAGTGAGCAACGCTTTGACTCTACGCACCTGCTGCGCGATGATCCATCTCATTTCGCAATGAGATTGAAATTGAGGCGCCCCGCTAGCCTCCCAGAAGCATTGCACCGCCGCCGAACAAGGCGAACCCGAGCGCGATGACCAGGCAGATCGCCGGGGCCTGCCAGTCGCCGTCGCGGCGCAGCCAGAACGCCACCGCGTGCACGCTCGCGCCCAGCCCGATGATCAGGAACAGGCGGCCGACCGCGACGAGCTCGGCGCCCGCGAACAGCGAGCTCGCAAAGCCCGCGACCATCACGAAGTTGCCGGCGATGGTGAGGTTTGCGCCGAGGCGCTCGCGCGTCGGCGACAGTGCCGGGCGCGAGCCAACCCGAACGCGCTGGACACGCGCTTCCTGCCTAGCCAGGGCCGCGAAGAACAGCCCGAACACCAGCGGCAGTGCCCCGAAGACGGTGAAGGCAAACACGCCGCCCCACAGGTTCTGGAAGTCTGCGATGCGCGCCGAGGACGCCGCATCTGCCGGCAGGTAGCGCACCGGCACCGGATCGCCCGGCTCGCGCTCCGACTGGCTGCCGCCGAGGCCGTGCACCGTGTGTTCGCGGCCGTCACGCGCCTTGAAGACGACCTGCGGGCCATCGACGTTACCGGTGAGCGTGCCAGCGACGAGTTCGCTCGCGGCGACGAACTGCGCGCGCTGCCACGCCAGCGACCCCGCGGCGGCCGATGCGCCAAGGCCGATGATCAAGCAGCCTGCCGCGACGCCGCTCAGCATGCCGCGCCGCCAGGCAATCGCCCCGCCGACGATCGAGCCGAAGAGCAGCGCGGCGAAGAACAGCAGGACCGCCTGGGCATCGTCCATGCGTGTGGTCATCCGGGGAAGGCACGGCTCGGCATCCTATCCTTCCCAACACCACCGCGGCCCAGAACGACAAAGCCCCGTCTTCCGAGGAGGCCGGAACCGCGAAGAAGGCGGCTCTTCGCCCTCGAGTTCCGGGCTTCGGGGCTCGCGCGCCTGCCCTAGCATCCGGCGAACTCCACCGAATGCGGAATGGGCAGGAATCTTCTCGACCAGCTGCGCTATGCACGCGGATCCCTGAAGCTGCGGCTCGCGCTGACTGGCATCGTGCTCATCGGCCTGAGCGTGGCCTTCACGGTGTTCCTCGTCCTGCGAGACATGGGAGAGCGCACCGAGCGGGCCATTCTCGACACGCAGCTCGGCGACGCGGAACGACTGGCCAGCGTGTTGTCCTCGCGCCTGGTCAGCTTGCAGCTCGGCATGCGCAGCGCAGCTGCCGGCATACCGATCGACGCCCTCGACGACCCACAAGCGGTCATCGATTTTCTGCAGAACAGGCTGGTGCTGAGAACCCAGTTCGACAGCATCTTCGTGGCCGCACCGGACGGCCGCCTGCTCGCCATCGCCGACGCCAAAGGCATTCGCGACCCGGGCATCAACGTCGCGGATCGGGCCTACTTCAGAAAGACACTGGACGAAGCGCGGCCGCCGGCGAGCCGCTCATCGTGCTGACCATGCCGGTTCCCGGCAAGCAGGGCGGCATCGCAGCCGTAATGGGCTGCAGCCTGAAGCTTGCCACGCGTGCGCTGCTGGGTGACCTGACCCGGTCGGGCAGCAGCGAGTACGACCCGGTGACCACCATCATCACCGACTCGATGGGGCGCATCATCTCCCACCCGGATCGGCAGTGGATTCTGCGCGATGCGCAGACCGAACCGCGCATCGCCGCGGCTGTCGAACGCTGGGTGTCGCAAGGGCGTCCGGTCGAACCGCAGGGCTCGGCCCATCGTGTTGGCGAGCAGGTCGTAGCGATGGCGGGTGTGCCGAACAGCGATTGGGTGGTCTTCCGCACCGCACCGGCCGAGGTGCTGCTGGGCGGGCCTGCCGCCGGGCGTCGCCAGGCCCTGTGGATCGGCGCGGTGGTGGCGCTGACCGGCGGCGGCATCATCCTGCTGGCCACACTGCTGATGCTGCGCCCGTTGCGGCGCCTGGAACAACGCGCGTTGCGCCTGCTCGACGACGAGCTGGCCGCCGACGAAGGCTGGCCCCAGGTCGGCGGTGAGCTGGGTGCGCTGTCGCGGGTGTTCCGGCATGTGATGCAGCAGCGTGCGGCGAGCCAGAAGTCCAGTGCCGAGCTGTTTGCCAAGATGCAGGCGGTGATGGGCAACGCTCCCGTGGGCATCGCGTTCACGCGGCTGGGCCACTTCGAGCTGGTGAGTGCCCAGTTCAACCGCATGTTCGGCCATGACGGCGATCAGCTGGTGGGCCGGCCGACGCACCTGATCTGCACGTCCGAAGAAGAGCACAAGGCGTTGGGCATTCGTGTCGCAGCGGCCTTCGCCGCGGGGCAAATGTTCGACGACGAGGTCGAACTCGTGCGTGCCGATGGCAGCCGCTTCTGGGGCCGCCGGCAGGGTGCGCCGGTGCGTGCGGGCGACATCTCGGCGGGCACGATCTGGATCGTCACCGACATCACCGAGAGCCGCCTGCAGCGCGAGCAGTTGTCCTGGAAGGCCACCCACGATCCGTTGACCAACCTGCTGAACCGGCGCGAATTCGAGGCCCTCCTGGCCGAGCAGTTGAGCGAACGCCGCAAGGGCGCAGCCGCTTCGGTGCTCTTCATGGATCTGGATCGCTTCAAGGCCGTCAATGACAGCGCCGGTCACGCCGCCGGGGACGAGTTGTTGAAGAACGTCGCCGCGATCCTGACCCAACGCGTGCGGGCCGACGATGTGGCGGCCCGGCTCGGAGGCGACGAGTTTGCGGTGCTGCTGCGCAGTTGCGACAGGCAGACCGCCGAACGCGTGGCGCATCAGATCTGCGATCGGGTGCACGCCTACCGCTTGCATTGGCAGGGGCTGTCGCTGCAGGTCGGCGCGAGCATCGGCGTGGTGCAGATCGATGCCGGCCTGACCGACGTGGCCGCGGTGATGTTGGCCGCGGATGCGGCGTGTTACGAAGCCAAGCGGGCGGGCCGCAACGCGGTGCGCAGCCACGCGGCAAGTTCATTGCGGCTGATCGATGGCACGGGCGGGTAGCCTCGCCGTTACTACGTGGGGACACTCGTGACCTTTCTGCCGTCGAGCTATAACCCCTGGGTCGTCGCCGCCTCGCTCCTGATTGCGAGCTTCGCCTCGTATGTGGCGCTTGACCTGGCCAAGCGGGTGCGTACGCACGATCGCCGCGTGGCAATGAGCTGGTGGTTTGGCGGCTCGATCGCCATGGGCACCGGCATCTGGTGCATGCACTTCGTCGGCATGCTCGCGTTCTCGCTGCCGATTGCGCTGGGCTACACCGGGACGCTGACCGTTGCCTCGTGGGTCGCCGGGGTTGCGGTCTCGGCCGTGGCGCTGTTTGTCGCGAGCCGGGGTTCGCTCACCTGGCGCCGCCTGGCCGGCGGTGCACTGGCGATGGGCATCGGCATCTGCGCGATGCACTACACCGGCATGGCCGCGCTCGACATGGCGCCCGCCATCGTCTGGGACCCGTTGCTGGTCGCCGCTTCGGCGCTGATCGCGGTGGCGGCGTCGGCGGCTGCGCTGCTCATCTTCTTCTGGCTACGCAGGGTCAGCGCATGGCGCGGCCAGCTCTACCAGGCCCTCGCCGCGCTGGTGATGGGTGCGGCGATCTGCGGCATGCACTACACCGGCATGGCCGCCGCGAATTTTCCGGTCGGCACCGTGTGCCTGAGCGCAGGCGAGCTCGGTGGCGAGCACCTGGATCTGCTGGTCGCGCTGTCGTCGGTCGCGCTGCTCGTGATGACGCTGTTCACGTCGATCCTCGATGCGCGCATGCAAAGTTCGCTGAAGGTCGCCAATGTTCAACTGCAGACAGTGAATGAAGAGCTGCAGCGACGGGCCTTCCAGGATCCGCTCACCGGCCTGGCGAACCGCCTGCTGTTCGAAGATCGGCTGATGCACGCGCTGCAGCGCAGCGACCGCGCCGTGGAACGTATCAGCGAGCGCAGCGCCGAGAAGATCGCGGTGCTGTTCGTCGACCTCGATGGCTTCAAGCCCGTCAACGACTCGCTCGGCCACGCTGCCGGCGACCAGCTGCTGAAGGAAACGGCCGCTCGACTGCGCAGCGTTGCGCGAGACAGCGATACGGTGGCGCGTATCGGCGGTGACGAGTTCGTGCTGTTGATGGAAGACACCGCCAACCTGGCCGACGGCGTGAGTCTGGCGCGCCGCCTGCTCGAGGCGATTGCGCAACCTCTGGAGATCGCCGGACGGCAGGTGCAGATCACGGGTTCGGTCGGCGTCGTCGTCTACCCTGACCAAGGCCAGAAGGACAAGCTCGTCGCGCATGCCGACGCCGCGATGTATGCCGCCAAGCGTGCCGGCGGCAACACCTATGCGCTGTTCGAGTCGCACATGGACGCCGGCGCGCTCGAGCAGCTGAGTCTGCAGAACGACCTGCGGCAGGCGGTCGAGCTCGGCCAGCTGCGGCTGCACTATCAGCCGAAGATCGACGGGCGGGTCGGCAAGATCCGCGGCGTCGAGGCCTTGCTGCGCTGGAATCATCCGGAGCGTGGTCTCTTGAACCCCGACGTGTTCATTCCGATCGCAGAGCGCTTCGGGCTGATCGGCAGCGTGGGCAACTGGGTCATCGACGAGGCCTGCCGCCAGATGCAGGCATGGGCCAACGACGGCGTGCGCATGCGTGTCGCGATCAACCTGTCGGTGCACCAACTGCGCGAAGAAGACCTGGTCGAGCGCATCGGCCGGGCGCTGGCACGGCACCATGTCGACCCTTCGCAGCTGCTGTGCGAGATCACCGAGTCGGTAGCGATGGGGGACATCAAGGCCACGCAGCGCGCGTTCGATGGGCTGTCGCGCATCGGTGTGTTCCTGTCGATTGACGACTTTGGCACGGGCTACTCGAGCCTGAGCTACCTGCGCCAGCTGCCCGCGCGCCAACTCAAGATCGATCGCAGCTTCGTCGGCGACATCGAGACCAGCAGCGACGCGCGCGCGATCGTCAGCGCGGTGGTGCACCTGGCGCACGACCTGTCCTTGCGCGTCGTGGCTGAAGGTGTCGAGACCGAGGGCCAGCGCGACATCCTGCTCGGTCTCGGCTGCGACGAGCTGCAAGGGTTTCTCTTTGCCAGGCCGATGCCCGCCGACATGCTTCTGGCCTGGGTGGAGGGGCGAAAGCCCGCAGGCGCAGCCGATTTCTCGCCGTCCGTCAGGGATGCGAACTTTTCGGTCTGAACGGAAATTTTGGGGGCGCTGCGCCCAACGAAAAGCCCGCAAACCCAGCGCTGCTGCGGGTTTGCGGAGCGGCTCGTGCGCATCACGTCCTTTCGCGCCGATTCACGCCCGCTTCGTCCTCGCTCCCGACAGCATGCGGCGGGGCGCCTTCGTACCAAGGTCGGGCCCAAAGCAACGATCTAGGCAGAAGCCGCCCGATTCAGGCTCGCCCAAACGTGTAAAAGTTCAAGGCGACGCGTGGTCCGCGAGCGTTGAGCATCGCGTATTCGGCTACCGTACGAACTTGCGCTGTTGTCGACAGTCACAGCCCAGGAACACAGCTCAAATGGCCGACCTCTATTCCCTGGTGTACGTTTCCACCGCAACTCGGCTCCTCGCAATGGAGGATATTGGCCGGCTGCTGGAGAAGGCGCGGCAGCGCAATCTCGATCAGGACGTCACCGGAGTCCTTCTGTACTCGGACGGGAACTTCATGCAGTGCCTTGAGGGCTCCGCCGCAAGGCTCGCGAGCGTTTACGACACCATCAAGTCCGACTCGTTGCACTTCGGAATCATTGATCTCGTGCGTGAGCCCATCAAGTCGCGAGAGTTCTCGGAATGGTCGATGGCCTTTCGGGTCGCCGGCGCATTGGGCGCCTCTTCTCCGACACACCAGGATGAACTTCTCTCGGAGAGACTGTCGTGGTCCGGTGAGCCGATGTCGCTGTCGCGAGGCTTGCTCGCAAAATTCTGGAGCCGGGGGCGAACCTCGGTGGTTCCCAGTCTGATCGAACTGTCCAAGAACCAGACGAGGCGGGCACATCCAGACACTGTCTCGCCGCGCTTGACGAGCTGAGCGCCGTGCTCTTCGGACATGCCGCTGCTATTGCGTGTGGTGTCCGTGTTCATCACGGGTGAGGACATTGCGCGGGCGGGCGGGCTCGTCGAACTAGAAGCCTAGTCCGTACGCAGCTTGGGCTCACGCTTGGTCGCCCATTGCTCCCGACGCTTCAAGTATGACTTCGTCGCAGTGGCATCAAACCCTTTCGCCAACCCCTGATCTACTGAGTCCTCTTCCTCTTTCATGTGCTTCAACAGCCCGTAGCGTTCGATCAAGGTCTTAAGGCTTCCGTACCAATTCCGTACTGACAAGAAAAAAGCACCTAGCGTTTCCGCTAAGTGCTTGTTTTGCCTACCGAATTTGGTAGGCGCGATTGGACTCGAACCAACGACCCCCACCATGTCAAGGTGGTGCTCTAACCAGCTGAGCTACGCGCCTGCGAAGCCTTGGAGTATAGCAGTACTCATGAGGCTCACTTCCGGCGCACCGACCGCACGCCGTTGATCTGGCCCACCAGCCCGAGCACGTGCGCGAGGCGCGCCGAGTCGGCGACTTCGATCGTGAATGTCATCCACGCGGTGCCTCCGCTCGCGTCCTTCACGGTCTGCGTCTTCACGCCGGTCACGTTCATCTTCTCCTTCGCGAACAGCTCCGAGATGTCGCGCAGCAGGCCCTGGCGGTCGGCCGCTTCCACCATCACGTCGACCGGGTACAGCGCTGGCCGGTCGCCGCGCGGCGCGCCCCATGCGACCGGGATCACACGCTCCGGCGAACGCTCCGCCATCTGCCGAAAGTTGCTGCAGCTCGCACGGTGCACCGCCACGCCCTTGCCGCGCGTCACGTAGCCGCCGATCGCATCGGGCGGGGCCGGCCGGCAGCA
>Ga0307516_10010353_pt1 | contig 10263 bp, 8 predicted proteins | sample 19_EM_MG_FD_203310 | JGI IMG/M metagenome (GOLD analysis project Ga0307516, IMG submission 203310) | Populus trichocarpa ectomycorrhiza microbial communities from riparian zone in the Pacific Northwest, United States - 19_EM | ecosystem: Host-associated > Plants > Roots > Unclassified | place...
ATATATTTTTTTATATATTTATAATTATAAAGACTATAAAAAATACACACGCACGTGCGTGCGTATATTAAACATAATAATATATGGTAATGAAATACTTGTCAGAGATTAGATGGCACCTGAAGGTGACTAATGTGAGAGGATTAATCGCTATATACGTTAATGTATTTCTCACCACTTAGGTATACATATACAATATGCACAAATACTAACAATAAGGTGATATCAAAAACCAATCGTCCACATAACAATCAATCTTGCAAGACCTTTTGAAGGTTCATAGTTAAAAGACTGGTTGAAATTTTAGTAAAACATATAAAAACTCCCAACTTATTAATGAAAAAAAAATCGTTGAATGACGCATCTTGATCGACTTAATCTAAGAAAAATCTCATGCTCACTAAATGATTCATTTGGACTATATAAATATGATGGATCAATATTTTTGTATTTTTACCCGCAATCTTTTTTATAAAAAAGTAACTAAGGATATGATAATGATCTAGTATCTTCGGGCTTAGCCAAATGCCAAGCTTAAATATATGTAGAGTTAAAAAGTTGTTAGAGCTACCATCTCTGTAATCATGTAATCAACCAAGCGCTAAACTTAAACATATATGAGTTTGACGATATGCTATACCCATCATCTTCAGGTCAATTACATAGCTCATGATCTTTAGGCTTCATAATAACTTTGATAAATCAAGAATATTTTATTTTGATAAATTATAGATATGTGTTTTATATTCTAACCTCTTTTCTTGTGGGATGAGATCCAATTTAGATTCTATTATCCAATAAATGCCAACCTCGTCAATATCGAAACAATAATTTTACCGAGTCTTCGTTATTGTTTGTGAAGTTAAAAATTCTACTCGAAAAAAGAAGCAAAATTACCTATACAAAAAGGTAGTATAGCTTGATTTGAAAGATAAATATACATTGGAATTGGAGAAAATTTGTGTAATTGACCAACGAAACAATAGCTAGTCCTATTTAACTTCTTACAATCAGAACATACAGCTCATACCTTAAACACAACACGCTTGGAGTTTTGAGTGAAAATTGCTTTGCCAAAAATTATATTTGATTCACAACATAACTAGCATCTTTGTTGACAAAAATTATCCTCATCCATGCACAATGCGAACAACGCGTCGCTCACTAGTCATGAAGACTAACCTACCAAGGCCAAAACGACATGTGTAGTCATAACGACACTCGTCTGTTCAGCACGGCGTGCTCGTTTGCTTATATTCCATTCCATCGTTTTAAACCGCTTAAACCTCGAGTTTTCTACTTCCACCAAAAACCCCCCTAAGCGAATCAAACAATGGCCAGTGAAGAAGAAGCAGCAGCAGCAGCAAAACTTGAAAGATTCCTTCAATGGCTCCAGGCACTTCAATACTCAAGCAACCCTCTTTCTTACTTTTTTGTTTCCGGTTTATATATATAACATGGCATTTCTCCTCGTGTTTGCCTTTTTTTTTTTTATGTGGGATGTGTTTGTTTGAATTCAGGTTAACAAGGTTGAACTAAGAGGGTGCAACATCAAATACTGTGGTCAAAATAAAGGGTTTGGTGTCTTTTCATCTAATGATGTCTCTGATGGTAATCAAAACCCTTTCATCAATCTCTACATTCATATTTGTGCGTTATACGGACTGGTTGTTGATTGAAAAAGGTGGCTTTTTGTGTGAATAAACTCATTCCTTTTTCCTAGTAAAGTATCACTAAAATTAAGTAACTTTGGTTTTTTGTACTGGAGTGGAACGCTGAACAGTTCAGTATGCAGAAGTGAAAGAATTGGTTCTTTTTTATTTGTTTTTTGTCGGGGGGGCTGGGGGTTAATAGCAATAGGTTTATACAAGAATGTAAATTGATAGAGTGAGGCTGGCATTGCTATTGGATATCATGATATCTTGAAATGTTACCGTATTCAGCAAAGTTGCAGTTAGCTGATATTTGCACTTGGCTGGAATTTTGGGCGTTATTGTCAGGCATGTTAAGGAAATGAATTTTTGGTTGCTATGTGGAAAGAATACTAGTAAAATAAAGAATAAAGATTCGGTTCTTCTTTTATATATATATATATATATATATATTTTATTGTCATTGTGAAAATGTTCGAATTGAATGATTTTACTCGGAAACTTTCTTGGAAAAATTCAGGGGTTCTACTTGTTGTTCCACTAGATCTAGCAATAACTCCCATGAGAGTGTTACAAGATCCCCTTATTGGACCTGAGTGTAGATCTATGTTTGAAGAAGGAGAAGTTGATGACAGGTTTTTGATGATTCTATTTCTAATGTTAGAGCGCCTTCGAAATAATTCGTCTTGGAAACCGTATGCATCGATTACACTTGCTTATTTTTGGGTTAGATTTTTTTTTTCAGGGTGGTTTGGGTTTATTCAGTTTACATTGTATTAGGTACCTTGACATGCTTCCCAAAACCTTTGGAAATCCACTCTGGTTTACTGATGATGAGCTTTTGGAGTTGAAGGGGACAACACTATATCGGGCAACTGAATTACAGGTCACACATGTTTTTGCATGTCCTGTGTTACACTGATTGGATAGCTGGGTTATGTATGACACTGTATATAATGGTGTCAGTTCAAGAAGATAGGTTCTGTCAGGCTGTCACAACTTTTAATTTCACCTACAATATCAAAGCATTTACTGCCACTTCGATGCTACTGATCTCCTCAACTTATTTCAAGATGATGATTATAATGATTCCTAAAGCATGCTGGTGCTTCCAATTATGTGGTGATTATTGGTTTATCTGAACACTTGATCTTACCTTTACTGTTAACCTAAATTACAAAACATCTTTTCTAATTCTAGGTGGTTTGATATTGGACTTTTGTATAATTCATGGGATTGATATTTCATGTATATTCTGGTTTGAATGATTGTGCCTTGACCTCGACTCCATAGAACTTGATGAAAGACATGTCTATATGTTGCAGAGAAAAAGGTTGTTGTCTTTGTATGAAGACAAAGTGAAGGGCTTGGTGCAGAAACTTCTAATTCTAGATGGGGATTTAGAAAGGTAAGCTCAGCTTCCAAATTGGCTAATTATTTTTTGTTTGTTGTTACTGGTACCGAAGTTTGAACCTTGGTTGAGTGATGGAAAATATAACACCCAACCACCAGAGCTAGGAGCTCTGGTTCCAAATTGGCAATTACTCAACTCTTCAGCAACATATAAAGGTATTTTCCTGGTTGAGCACAAGTGCATAACTGGGCTATCATAGGCATTTAGACACACAAATGTTAAACTTATTACACTCAACGTGAGTTAAGAATGGCATCATCTTCTACAAAAAAATTGATATTTGTTATTGCTTCTTTTGCCAGTGAGGTGTGTTTTGAAGATTTCCTTTGGTAAGCATCTTCCAAATTACTTCTTTTTGTTGGATATTTTGTATTATGCCTTGGCATTTCCTTGACATAAACCCACTCTTGTTCCTACCACTTTTGCTGGCTAATTTTGCACTCTTTCCATCATGCTAGGGCAAATTCAGTATTTTGGACACGTGCTTTGAACATTCCCCTTCCACGTTCTTATGTGTTTCCACAAGTTCAAGAGGATCAGGACAGTCAGTCTTCACTTAACATTGATTCTGGGGTTTCCCATAGTGATATTTCTGCTGGAGACTTGACTGACAGGAAGGATGAAGAAAGTATGGTTATTTTTTTCAGTTTTTAGTTCTCCATGATATCATTATCTCTCCTGATTAGCTACTTGAATCAAGGAATTGCTGGTGCATGTTCTTGTTCCTATCAAACTAAGCTAAGGCACTTCTTATATCAGGATCCAAGGTTCCCGGAGTTGATGGCCAATTCGATGAGACTGTCTGGGTGGAGGGCCTTGTTCCTGGCATTGATTTTTGCAACCATGGTATGCCAGTTATTTAATAATTCCAATTATCTTTAACTCAGTATTTTTTTGAGTTTACTTGAATAAAAATTAAATTTTGTTCCTTGTTATCTGCCATAGTGAAGTGACATTCTACGTGTTATTTGTCATTTGGCTGAACATGACTGTTTAGATCTGAAGGCGGTGGCAACATGGGAGGTTGATGGAACAGGAATGACTACTGGAGTTCCTCACTCCATGTACCTTCTTTCTGGTAGTATTCTTAACGGTTCCTATAGGATTATTTGTATATTAGTGCCTAAGTCTGTTGTTAATTTAAAATCAAACATCAGTAGCTGATGGTCTGAACTTTATGAACTTAACTATGTCTGACTATAGAGATTTCTTGTTTTTCTCATGGCATTTTTGCTCATCTCACTCGGAAAGCTGAAAAAACTCCCTTCCAAATGGAGAAAGAAATTACCATCAGCTATGGCAACAAGGGAAATGAGGTACTTCCTTTTGGCACTCAGAGGACGTGCCAGCATCCCTTGTTCAAAACCCTTTTCCATTAAAATACATTATAGGTATTTGTTAATTGTGTTTTCCTCTTCCAACTCTTGACACCTCTTTATTATGTCAAGATGATTAGTTTGTTGAGATATTGCATTTAGCAATACTATATAGTGCCTGGGAGCATAATCTGGATTCATCTTTCTAAACTGGACGGGAAATGGTAACTATTGTGTCGAAACCTCTTTTAACTCAATGGGGACACTTCTTTTTAGCAAACATGTCTTTAGCAATTTAACTTCGCATTGTACATGACCTTGGCACATTCATTTAGCGTGGGAATGCTTTTGTACACTCATCCGGTGAAACCTTCTTTTAACTGTTGATCTACTGCTTCACTCTAGTTTTGCTATTGCATCCTTTTAAGCACCATGCTTTATGTTGAGTTGCCTGCTATTATTTCTGTTTTCTTGCTTATCATTCATATGAGTTTTGTTTGATTATGAGCCATGCAAATCCTTTTTTAACATTATGGATAGGTATTGAATGAATTATGCTGACGATTTGAATCACATATAGTGTTTAAATTTTTCATCTCAGAAAAGTATTGTCTCCATGAATCCTTGTATTGGAAGTTAGTGTGCCTCCATTCCTGCTTCTCTATGGTGCATAAATCAAAATATTCTTATTTGGAGCATTTTATCTTCCAGCTACCTGTCATTTGTCTAGATTTTCTTCTGCTCACAATACATGTTGCTCTTCTTAACTGGGGCGCATTTTTTGGAATGATGTTACACTACCATCTTTGAAGCTTCAATTACCCATTTAAGTGACAGCAATTACTTTGCCTTGATGCAGGAGTTACTGTACCTTTATGGATTTGTCATTGATAATAATCCGGATGAATATCTTATGGTAATGCCACTTTTGTGAATTTTTGTTGCTTGTGCACTTTTTATTTGTGGCCAGTTGTCAATATGACTATTTAAGCACAGCTCAAGCAAAAGAATTAACTTGTGATAGTTTTGGATGTTCAAGTGGATTTTGCAACTCCGATGTTGTTCTGTTAGGACAATATTTTTTGCTAGATGTTGGCAGCATATTGTAATGAATGGATCAAGTCTGAGAACTTGCATGTGTAACGTATGCAGGTCCATTATCCTGTAGAGGCAATTCAGAATGTTCCCTTTTCTGACTCCAAAATGCAGCTTCTTGAAGCACAGGTCAGCATTTCTTGACCTTCTTTTTTTATCGATAGTGTTTCTGTGCTTTTATTCAAGTGAATTTGGAACTTTAGAAGTTATTTAACACATCCAGAGAGTTACATCTCCTGCTGTTTCCCCTTACAAAATAAATTTGTGTTGCTGATAAAACTGGTTTCCATTACAGAAAGCTGAAATGCGGTGTCTTTTACCTAAACGCTTGCTGGCTCATGGGTTTTTCCCAGCAGGCACAACAAGTAATGATGACAATGGTAAGGGAAAAGCAGATAAAATTTGCAGCTTCAGTTGGAGTGGTCAGCGCAGGATGCCGTCCTACGCAAATAAGCTGGTCTTTCCTGAGGAATTTTTAACTACGTTGAGGACCATAGCCATGCAGGAAGATGAGCTGTTAAAGGCTTCTTCATTTCTTGAAGAGGTGCGGGTTCTCTTCTCTTCAGAGACATCTTTTCTATTATCTGATACTTTGTTTTTCAGCTCCTATGAGCAATTAATTTAAAATAGTTTTCAAATGATGCTGCTATTCCATTAACCATTGTAGTATAGTGAATGGGTTCTTTGAATCTCTGGTTTGAAGAAAGTATACTGTATTCAAGGTTACTGGTTTCAGGATTGTTTTTGGTTTCTTCTAATTAGCTGCATTCAATTTCGGATATACAGAAGAACCAGTAAATTGATGCTCTCTTTTTCATTAAATATTAAAGATGTCATCAAACTAAGAAATACTGTCTTTTTCATTAAATATTTAAGATGTCATCTAACTAAGAAATTATGGATCTATTAAAAAGGAGTAATTGAAGACGGGTTTTTAAATTTGCATGCTCTACCAGTTGGGCCTAAAAATGATCATCATTCGACCATCAAATGCTGCTGCTATTCCAGCAACCCTGCTGTCATAAATGAATATCTGTCGAAGAAAGTCTAATGTATTCAAGGTTACCTGGGATTATATGCTTGCTTGTTATTAGAGCTTTTATCATTTATGACAGGAGACAGAACATGTTTCTGTTAATTGGATTAAAAAATATGTCAAGTTTTCATTGCTGAACGTTTTGCTTTTGCTTTAAAGCTTGTAGGGTCTGAAGGGGTGAGGCAACCAACAGATACAGAAGTTAGAACAGCAGTATGGGAGGCTTGTGGAGATTCTGGAGCTCTACAATTGCTTTTTGATCTTCTTCAAACTAAGTAACCACTGAAATCCATATAATTACATTCATAAAATATAATCTTGATGACTTAAGACTCAGATCTGTCATAACTCGTTAAATTTAATTTCTGTGTACAAGGGTGATGAATCTTGAAGAAAATTTTGGAACTGAAGACTGTGATACCGAGCTGCTTGAAAAGGCCCAGGATGTGAAAAACATTGAACAGTGTGAAAGGTATGAGATTGATTAGGTTTATCCTATTATCTAGGTGAACTGCTGCATTTGCTGATTTGTTTATTACTTATGTATTCACTAAACTTTCGAAGTAGTTTCCCCTCCATGGCTGCATCACCTTGCTTGATATCTTGCATTTTTGAACTTCCAGTCATCATTTTCCATCGAGGAAATCATGCACATTTATGTTTCTTTTGCATTTCTGCAGCAAGGATACGGATGAATCAGGTCATTACAAATTCATGAGCAGAAACAGGTGGTCAAGTATAGTATATAGAAAAGGGCAAAAGCAACTCGCCAGATTATTCCTGAAGGAAGCAGAGCACGTCTTGCACTTATCTTTGAGCGAAGGAGAGTGAGAGATGATTTTCTTTTACCAAAATTCGTGTTTTCACTTCTATATTTGGCCTAAGTTGGACAACAGTTTTGTTAACCATTCACCTTGTCATCTCTCAATCATGTTTGATCATTGTTTTTTCAAGAATAATAAAGCTGTTGATAGACCAATTCTACTTTATCTACTAGAAAGTCTACTGAATCAAAATTCGTAATGGAAGTTTCATTTGAGAACCGTTCATACAAACCATCAAAATCAGAACTTCCTAGTCTAGTTAGCTTCATTGCCGTTTTAACTTGGCAAAATGCTTGTCAGAACTAAAAACTCAAGCATTTTCAGTCAACTAGCCCAGCTACATTCCTTAGCGTCCACCCGATAGCATAAGCCGCAGCAGCAGCAGCAGCGAAGGCACCATTGCCAACGGTGATGAATACAGACAGCACATAATTTTGTCCAGCTATCTTTGCCTTTGCTATTCCAAGAACTGCCAAGGCTAAGATAGCCATGAAACAAGCACCAATAAACTTCACCGTTTCATTGTTAGTAAAAGGGATTAGGACAACGAAAGAGAGGAGTGGTAAACAGCCAAACACAAGGAAGGCCACTAAGGTAATAAGACCATTCTTCCATGGCTTCTCCTCTTCATCTGGTGGTGTCATCCCTTTTTCCGCGGTCATTTTCTCATCTACTAGGATGTCTTTGTACTTTGCAAATATCTCCACCACCTAGTACCAAAAAGGTAAACATAAGCACTCTCACTTCAACTTAATTTGTTTGTAGCCAAAACTGTACAAGGGAAAGAGAAGGGTTGTACCGTGGCTGCATCATTAATGTCCATCCCAAGTTGTTGATATTTTCTGACCAACTCCTGCCTCTGAGCCCTCCCATGGTTAGTGACATCCCATTCTGTCACTGCCCTCTCTTTGGCAGCCACATCCTTCTCAGTGCTACTAGACACATAATCTCCTAACCCCATTGATATCCCATCTGCCACCAGGTTTGCAAATCCAAGCACCAACACATCCACTACAGGGAAACAGAATCATGATTAATAACTAATCAAATTTTAGATAAAAACAAGCATCATACATGCATACAAGATAATGTTAATTACCAGAGGAGCTATGAGTGGCAGAGATGGAAGAAATGAGAGAAAAGCAAGTGATAATGGCATCAAGTCCTGCATAGACAACACTCTTCACATACTCTCCTTTCCATGGTTCTTTTGGTCTTCCTTCTTCTACTTGCCCACTTCTATTTCCTCCATCTTCTGCCCTTAGCAACCTTGTAGTCGTGTTTGTGCCTCCAGCATCGCCAGCCATTCTTTCATTACTGCTGCTGCTACACAATATCAAGATTTTACTGTTTATGTCTTTATGATGTGATAATTTTTCACTGCTATATTAATGTTAGTGTCCAGATTTGATTGATGATTCTGAGAGAGTGAAGTTGAGAATGTAACGGAGATTAATGTATTAAAATAATTTTTTTAAAAAAAAATATATATTTTTAATATTAATATATTAAAATGATTTAAAAATATTAAAAGATAAATTTTAAATAAAAAAGTAAATATTAGCGAACGAGGTTTTGACTGCATTGCCATCGCCCCCGAAAAAGGCAAGAGTGTTCGTGTCACCTTGCATGTTTGTGCTTTGACACGTGGTGAAAAGGGAACATGTTATCCGTCAAAGCTCGAGATATTCAATCGCTTTTATTTATAAGAACCAAAAGGATAAGAAATGGCTTCGAGTTTTTACAGAAGTGCAGATGTTGTCTGCAGCGTGCATCTTGTCATTGCACAAACAACTTGGGTTTTAAGGATTTTTTTTTTCAATTAGCACAATAAAATAAAAATATTAATGAAATAGTATATTTGAAAAAAAATAGATGAAATAGCATGATTTATATATGTTTCGAATAGAAAATATGATATTTACAACTTGTTACTTTTAAAAACAATATATTAAATGATCAAGAAAGAGAAGAGAAAAAAATAATAATTCAGAGACACGCCAAAGCTCTAATTACAACACCATTGATATCATAAAAAAATAAGATAAGATAAATTCAACAACACCAATAAATATCAACAATGATGACTCGAATGAGCTACACTTGCTGTAAAAAACAAGTGAGTCACCTGCCACCTTTGGGTGACAAGTGTGATACATTTGGGTCCTTATTGATGATTTTTTTTAGTGTTGTTAGATTCATTTTGTTGAAATCTTTCTAATGGTACCGGTGGTGTCTTAATCGAAGTTTCAATATGTATCCGTGGTCCTTTTTTTTTCTATTTTCTCCTCTCTCTAGTCCATTTAATATCTTTTTTAGAAGTTGTTATTCTGAATAGTGACAAACGATAAATATCGCGTTGCTTAATCATGACATGTACAAACTATATTTTTTTAACTATTATTTCACAACTATTTTTTTAAAAAAGTGTTAATAAGTAAAAATAGCCTTTAAGTTTCTTGGAGATACTAGGTTATTGATTGCCCTATGATGTGACTTAGACTAGATTTTTTAACCTAAAAAAAAAATGTTTAGGCCGCAACAAAGTTTTTTGTATTGTTATTAAATTCGGGATAACGGTTAAATTTAAAAACTTTCAATTCATTTTTTTTTAACTTGAATTTCAAATTAAATCAAATGAAAAGTTGTCTCACTCTGATCTTGTCAACTTAGTAGGTTTAAATAAAAAAATTGAAAGGAAAAAGAAAAAGAAACAATCAGGCTAACCCTAGTGGCCCCGCCAAACCAGCGATCCAAGTTATGAAAATAAAAAGAAGTCAATAAAAACTCAATATTGAATAAATGAATTGGGAAAAAAATTCAAATGATAAAAAATAAATTGCAAAAAATAAAACAAAACAAAGGGCTAAACAAATAAGTTTAAACACGCGGGCTCAAGGTAGGCTTGCGCGCCTGAGACAATTAA
>Ga0307516_10010354_pt1 | contig 10262 bp, 2 predicted proteins | sample 19_EM_MG_FD_203310 | JGI IMG/M metagenome (GOLD analysis project Ga0307516, IMG submission 203310) | Populus trichocarpa ectomycorrhiza microbial communities from riparian zone in the Pacific Northwest, United States - 19_EM | ecosystem: Host-associated > Plants > Roots > Unclassified | place...
AAGGTAAACAGGCTTGTAAAAATTAGAAGGAGGGGGGGGGACATGATTAACCATGAGTATATTATATCTACGCAAAATCAAGACCTTGATTAGACTGCCGATTCTAATGTTTAATTCATCTCTTTTTTCTTTTTTTGCGTTAAGATATTTTTTAAAATAATTTTTTTTAAAAATAATATATATATATTCTCAGAAATAACATGTTAATTAATTAAACAGACATATACATGTATATATTTTCTATATGAATTATTAGAAATATAAACAAAGTTTTCTGTCGGTATTTATATTCTCATTCTGTCAGTAATAAATTTACTGACAGTTCATGGATAAAAATACTTTGTTGGTAAAACTCTCATCGGTAATTTTTTATTTGTCGATAATAAAGTTACCGACGGATTTATTGATGAAAAAACACATTAAAAAAATTATGCACTTCATTTTGTCAGTATTTTTCTTGGAAAATTTGTCATATAACCGACATAAATACCATATGCAAGTCTGTCGGTGATAAAATAGTGGCATATAAAACAAAAATATATTTGATTAAAAAAACAGAGACATAAAAATATAATAAATTTAATTTTAGAATAAATTTCTATACATTGAAAATAAAAAATATATAAATACACTTCCTTTATGTTTTCACTGTTTTGTATCTTTTATTTTAAAAATGTAATCAAACATTACTTTATAGTATGAAATTTACAGCCAGGATCCATATGAAAAGGGATGTTTGTGAGCTCTAGGGATTTTTTCCCCTCAAAACCCCATGGAAATGATATGCTAGGCAAAACTTCAAAAGCTATGTTGAAAGTCAAGAGCTAGAAGTTGTGTGAATGTTTTCTTAAAACTTTTTTCTAGTATCATTTAACTTAGAAACAATTTAACTACATATTATTAAAGATTTTTAATGACAACCATAACTATAATAATTATAATAGCTAGAGTTTATCTGATAATTAAGGGATATAAACCATGTCTATCCTTAGCATTGAATAAAAAAATCACACAGCCTCAATTTTCTTTATTTTGAAGCTCATGCCTTCATCTTGTCTCTACTCACTTGTAAAATTCTAGATCCACCCTCTAATTGCAATAATAGAAGTATATAAAGAGAGGGGATTGAGGGTGATATTAATTTACTGCCTTTTTAGTTTTTTTCTTTGATTTTGAGAGATTAATTCTTGCTACAATTGTATATGATTTCTTTATTTAACACGTTAGCCTTACATAGAGTGGCGGTGGTAGAAATTTTAATATAGGGAGCGAGATTTTAATAAGACTTTTTTTTTAAAAAAAAAGTTAGATAAATAAAATCATTTATGTAATAATTAAATTTATCTCAGTAAAAATAATAAAAAATTTGTTTAAAACATATATAAGTTGTATCAATGCTAATTATCCATGGAATTTATAATGATAAGCATTAAAATATGAAAATATTTTTATTAGTTATTGTCAAAGAATCATCTCAACCCAATAATTTAAACTGTTAGGTGAGGTTCCAGGATATAATTTATATTATTATTTAACACATCCCTTCAAGTGAAAGCCCTTTGAGCTTGAAACTTGCACAAACTCACATTACTTTGTGCTTAATTTTTATCAAATAAATGGGGATGATGAGATTCAAACTCGTGACCGCTTAGTCATCAAGACTTTTATACCATGTCAAAGAATCATCTCAACCTAATAATTTAAACTGTTAGGTGAGATTCAATTATATGATTTATATTATTCTCTAACAGTTATTTTATTATCTTCCCTCTTAAATATTTTGAATTGTACACGATATTCTTTTATTACACAAAAATGATCAATTCTGTAATCAACATGAAAATCCTCTTAATTTCTTGATTATGCAAATAATTAATAACTATAAAATAGTTGGCACCTTCTGCAATTCAAAATACTCCAATAAGTGTTTCTTACTTTGTAAAATCCTATAATAAATTTTATTTACAGGCTTGCAAATATTATCAACGTTTTTTTAATAATAAATCATAAACAAACAAATATATATATTTGGGTTTTTTTCCTCTCCAGGGAGGGTGGTCATTAGTTACTATATCTTAGCAAGGAAATATTTGTTTTTTGAAGAAAGACAATTACCCCCTCGCTCCCTTTGGCTACGCCACATGCCGTATGGGATCCATATATAAATACTTTTTCCTGTAAAAATCATAGTTATTCTCCTTATGGAATTGATTAAAAAAAAGTGGGACTCCATAAATGATTTTAACATGTTAGTAATTTGAAACATTCACGAGAACTTCTCAAGAAATTTAAAATTTATTTATTAAAATGTTAAAATATTTTTTGAAAGTATATTATACAGTATATATACTAAAAAAAGATCAATGTTTCATTATTTACTCTTTTATTATTCACCAAAACATAGTTCATTGTAGATTAAAGCAATGTAATAATGTTATTGTCATTGTAAAAAAAACTTGTTAGACATGCAGTTTGGGTGAGGTTGTTCTTTTACATGGGGTACATTTGACATTGAAAGAATAATTGGGAACAGAATGGTCTGTTTGGGATTTTTGAGGTGTGGCGCTGGAAATGACATGGCTACTAGATACCTGACACTTGGGTCGGGTATGTCTGCTAAATTCTAAGTGCTGGGGTCAGACCCGCGCGCCTGAATTCAAATCAAATATTTCCATTGAAATAGTTTATGTTTTATGTTTATAAATTTGTTATTCTTTCAATAGAAATTCAATCTTCTATTATTAGTATGATTATTATTGTTGTTGTTGTTGTTCATTATTATTGTTGTTGTTGTTGTTGTTGTTGTTGTTGTTGTTATGCTTATTCAAGTAAACTTAGGTCAGACATGTTTGCAAGAGCCAAGTAATATGCGTCAAAAAATTATTTATAAACAAAATATAAATAATTTATAAACAATAAACCATTAAAAAAATCTAATTTAACGTGTTAGATCTAAAAATTTAAATCATATTTTCCCATTGAAATAGTTCATTTTCTATATTTATGATTTTGTTATTTCTTCAATAGAAATTCTATTTTATGTTTGTTACCGATATAATTTTTTTTCAAAAGTATTTTTTATTTAAAATATATTAAAATAATATATTTTTTATTTTTTAAATTTATTTTTAATATTAATACATTAAAATAATTTAAAAATATAAAAAAATAATTTAAAGCAAAGAAAAAAAGAATTTTTTTTTCAAAAATATTTTTGAAATACAATAACAAACATGTTATAGCAATCATGCTTTTTTTTTTTCTTATAAATCTATAATTAATAAAAATAATTTATAAACTATCATAATTAACAAAAGCAAGAAAACAACACCACTTGATGTTATAACCAAATTATGCTACTCCAATTGAAGCCTTTTAAATTTTTTAAAAGATTGTGAAAACATCACATCCTTTAATATTTAAATTTTTTAGAATTAAGTTATTTTCAGTCACGTAAAATAGGCTATTAGACCCTAATTGTGCTACTCTAATTGATATCATAGTGTTCTAGTTCTGGTGTGCATTCCAGGCTTAAAAGCCTTGGGTTTGATGATCATTCCAGACCCAAGAGTCTTGAATCTGCCATTAACCACAAACCCAACAGATTTGGGTCTGGAATAGTTGTCAGACTCAAAATATTTGGGTCTGTAAATGATCGTTCCAAGTGGCTTAGGTTTAATATAGTTGTCCAATCTGAGATTTTTTAAAAATTATTTTTTAAAATATAATTTATATATATATATTTTTTTTAAAATTATTATTGATCCTAGCAGACAATACACTCATGTATAATCCAAAACGGACATGGAATTCCATGAAATTTTGGAGGGGCATTGCAGAAGCTTTTTGTTGGATTCCAGCAGTGCTGCAAAGGACATATGCATTCCACAAGCGTGCAGTTTGTGATGTGACTTGAAGGAGCCCATAAATCCCCAGTTAGATTTGCCTGTCTTGACTCTTGTGAGGAAAAGTCCATCCTCTCTCTGTCCTCTGTCTTGCAATTTCCAGGATAGCCATAGCTAGGGGCGCGTGTGTGTGTCTCCCTCTGTCTCTGTCTCTGTCTGTGTCTCTGTCTCTGTATATATATATATATTGGACGTCTTCAGTGTTAAGTTGGAGGGATTCAATTTTAATGGGATTCGTTATATGTTTGGTTCTTTTCAAATCTCTAATTATGGTTGGCATATAAAATGTGCATGAAATTTGATTTGCCAACCTCTCATCTCTCTTTATGAATAGATAATCACTAGTTATTCTTTCAAAATCAAATACATTGAAATAGTTTTTATAAAAACTAATTAATTACTAAAAAATACATAGTCTTATAATCAATCAACATATATAGAAAAAGTACAGTGTTCAGATTCCAGATGATTAGAAAAATAAAATCCTTTGAAAATTGAAATGGAATTTCTTCTGGTACTAATTGTCAAACCAATTGATAGATTTATTAACTTTTAAATTATAGTAGATGGTGGAGTTGGTAAAGTAGATAAAAATCAAGAAATATGTTTTTTAAATAGTTTTAAATTTGATTCTTTGTGTATAGCCACATACTGTAGAATATAAGCACTGTTTCACGAACTAAGTATAGGGATCTAGTTTGATACGTACAAGCTAGCCCAAGATAATTTCCATGTGATAAAACGATTTATTCATTTTAGAATATTATTGTTTTTGTTCATACATTGTTATTCTTTCATATAGGTTGGTTATAATAATTGAGATATATGTGTTAGTGAATAATATAAATTATATTTTGAAATTTTATTTAATAACTTTAATTTTTGAATTGAATTGGTTCATTACATGATATCAGAGTCTTGATGACCAAACAGTCACAAGTTCAAATCTCATCTTCTCTATTTATTAGATAAAAATTAAGTATAAAGTAATATAAACTTGTACAAGTTTCAAGTTTAAAAGATTTTAATTTAAAGAGAATATTAAAAAATAATATTGAAATAGTTTTTATAAAAACTAATTGATTACTAAAAAAGAACACAGTCTTATAATCATTCAACATAGAGAGAGAGTATAGTGTACAGATTCCAGATGGTTAGAAAATCCTTTGAAAATTGAAATGGTATTTCTTCTGGTACTAATTGTCAAACCAATTGATAGATTTTTTCACTTTTAAACAATAGTAAATTTGACTTTTTTTAACCACTAATATTGATGGCCAAACTGTAGAATATAAGCACTGTAGGACCTGGTTTGATACGTACAGGCTAGCCCAAGATAATCTTCATGTGAGAAAATAATTTATTCACTTTAGAATATAATTTTTTTTTGTTAATATATTGTTATTCTTTCATATAGGTTATAATAATTAAGATGTATATGTTACAGAATAATATAAATTATATCTTGAGATCTTACTTGATAGTTTAAGTTTTTGGATTGAATTAGTTTATTAACATGATATTATAGTCTTGATGACTAAGCAGTCACGAGTTCAAATCTCATCAATCCTATTTATTTGATAAAAATTAAGCATGAGGTACTGTGAACATGTTTAAGTTTCAAGCCTAAAGAACTTTTATTTAAGGAGATGTGTTGAAAAATAATATAAATTATATATTAAAATCTTACATAACTATTTAAACTTTTAAATTTAAACTTTTAAATTGAATCGATTAGTATATTCTTTTCCTGTTGCCAGCTAAAAAAATATTGACCTTTTACTTTGACAAAATTTATATTATTTTTTCATAAATTGAATTTGAAACATATGGTGTTATAACAATGTACCTTATTTATATTTTCGTAGAATTGTATTTACTTTAGTAACTGTTCTCTTAATAGTTCCTTCAAAGACTTTAAAATAACTATTTGTTAAAAGAATGCTCAACTTAATTTTAATAATTTGAATAATGCAAGTATATATGTGCTAGAAACCACTAAGGTTGTGTTTTCTTTCAAAAACGTTAGTTTTCTGGTTTCTATCTTTGAATTTTTTATTTATTTTAAATAAAGTTTCTATGGAAAATTAAGAAAATGGGTTTAGTAGTTTTTTTTTATAAAAAAAATAGAAAACAAGAACCTTCTTGGTTTACCTTAAAAATATATAAGACCCTTATTTTTATATTGAAAAATTTCAAAAACAATTTTTTAAATAGATTTTAAATATGATTTTATTTCACATCTATTATTTTAAATATTTTTTATTACCCTACTTTAACAGTTATATAAAATATATATTTTTAAAAGGATCAATTATTTCAATCAAGAATATTGCATTTGCTAAAATAAAAAGAGAAATACTTTAATAGAAAAACTATCTTGATGAAAAACAAAAATCTTTACCTTCCCGCAACATAGCGTAGTTCCACAAAAGAGTAAAATCTAATAATATCTTGGAAATAGACTTTATGGTGACAGAACATCTTTCATATGCAATAGGTCCACTGAACTTTTCAATAATATAATAACAAGAAAACTTTTGTGACGCTTTTGCACTTTCAGTGATGTATTGGTCCCAATATATATATATATATATATATATATACACACACACTTCTAACACATTGGCCTAGTTAGGTGGCCTATTAAATTGCAAAGGATGGGATGCAAAAATCGAAAAATTTGCATATCTCATGCATTGTCAAATCAGACACTATAATAATAGCTTCTTGCAGAATTCAGTGTTTTTTTCTTACTGAATTCTGCTGTTTATCCACTGATATGGTTACAGATTGCAAGGGATGTAATGTTTTACATATATTTTTATTTTATTTTATGATATTAAATGTCATTCTCAAACAATTTTATGAATGAATTTCTCGGATTTGAATTATAAATTTAAAATTAAAACTCACAAAATTAAAGAAAAAAAAAGAAGCAAACCTTTTAACCCTGAAAAATGATCTTACAAGTGTAATTCCTTATTATTGGAAGGCAATATTGTAGAATTTAATTACCCATTACAAAAGAGAAGTCCATGAATTGCACAATATGACAGCTTAATTAGCACAAAATTCCTGGCTTGTCAGCATATTGTTTGGAATGAAAAAAATATTCAATTAATATTGTTTTGATAATTTTAATATGTTAATATAAAAAAATAAAAATAAAAAACACTTGGCTGGGATTTTGCCAACTTCGAAACACGGCCAAGTATACGTGAGTGCATAATTAAATTGAAGAGAAGACAAGTTCTTCAATTAGCTTGATTAATCATTGATCTTTTAACTCCTATAATTTAATAATTAATTACTCGGGAATTGTCCCTCCAAACACTCACAAGATAAGCTGTCCAACCATTAAATTGCTGGCCAGATAATATAAACAAAGCACTAATTAATTTATAATTAAAGATTAAGAAGCTCACGTTGTCTTCTATCCAACCATTGGTCATTGATTGTAGCTTAAACGTAAACAGATTATATTCTGTGGGCGTTTAGCAATTTTCTGGTAGTTTTCACATTAAAGTATGCTTAAAGAATAATATAATGATGAATTATTAATATTGCAAGTGTTTTTTTTAAAAAAATTTAAAATCAATTCTCTACTGGAATTGAATTTAATTATAGTATGTAATTTGAATTTAATTAATAAATAAATTGAATTTACATATTTAAAAAAGATAAGTTTTATTTTTTTTGTTCTATATTACCCTTGTGACGTTTATTTTATTTATTCAAAAGTCTTTTAACAAAAAGGAGCTAAATAGATATTTTAAAAATATTAGTTTTAATATTAAATCTTTTATCTTTAGAATTGTAAATAAAAGGAATTGACCTTTAATTTATTTTTATACTATTTTTAAATATATCAGATTTTATTTGAAATTCAGTTCTTAAATTTTTAATAAAAATAAAGTTATAAACATAAATTAATTTCTCGTTTGCTTACAACTTTAACAATCTTTCTTCGTAATACTGCCATAGAGTTTTTTTTTTTTATTCTTAATCTTGCTGAAAAATGGACTGAGACTTTGTCGAAGGTCCGACAAAACTTGGGCTCTTTCCTCCTTAGACTTGAATATTTAAGACATTCTAGTAAAAAAATAAATAAAATTTAAATGTTATACGTAGTTTTGATCTAAAAACTATATGCCTGGTTTTCATTAAACAGTGCTTTTGAAAATTTGTTTTTGTTTCAGGATTTTTTTTATGATTCTATATTATTAAAAATAATATTTTAAATTAAACAAAAAAAACCACTACTATAATATCCAACAACTGCATAATTCTCCCGTCCTCTGGAGTGATTTTACAATACTAGGGTTTCCTTTTGTTGGCTTGTCTTTATTTTGTTTTCTCTCCCTCTGTCGGTGCATAAATATTTCAAAATTCATGATTAAAACCTGCAACACTATCAAGAATGTCTGAGTGCAATAATTCAATTTGGGTGGTTTTAAATGTTTCAGCTACTGCCTGACATTTGGTACGTCCTTGACTTCCAGGACAGTTAAATCTGTGACCTAAGATCTTAATGGTAACATTTCGAGGCTGTGGAAATCATTGCTTCAAGGGTCCAGTCAACTTAATTCAGACTTCCATCTCCAGTTGTGGAGGAACTGAACTTAACTGTAGATAGCAAGCAAATCATAAGGTAAGAGGCCATGGGAGAATAGAATAATACCTCAAGAAGAAAAGAGGAAAGAGTCAAAGGATACAGTAACCTAAAATATTGAAGTGCTGAGGCTCTTCATTTGTATTGGCTCAGGTGACCCAGCAATGCGTGTGGGAGAGAGAGCGAGACAGAGCAGAGGAAGATGCTGACAATAACAGTAGCATATTAGAAGATTTAAATTAACTATAAAATAAAACATCTCTTATTTCATTTTGGACGGCACTGTTGATAAACAGCGTGCGGTTTTTAGTGCTGAAAAATATATCTTGATTCCTGAACGTTTGAAGATTCATGTCTCTGTATAGAACACTTCATTTTCTCACGTTCATTGGGGATTGAGAGATGAGTGATGAATTCTCTAGAAAAAGAAGGGAGAGAATTTTGAGTCCGCTATATATAATATTCTAGTCATAGAAAAACTAATTTAACGTATCTACTTTTAAAAAAGATTTAATGAAAATGGTTTCATATTTAACTATATATAAAAAAATAGATTGAAATTTTTTAAAAATTATTTTTTAATTTAATTTTAGATTTTTCAAACTGATTAAAGAATGTTTTGGAGTATAAAATTGGCTCAATAAGATTTCATTAAGATTTCAATATATTTAATTATGCTATAGTTTTTAAATAAATTTAGAGTTTTACCATCATTAACATTTACTTTAGGAATATTTATATATGAATCTCATTTACAATTCATTTAAAATATTTTCCATGCATATTTGATAAGAATAAAATATCTATTTTATTTTTTTATAATTCTATCAAATTAATTATTTTTTAAAAACGTTTTCATACAGTTGCGAGGTTTTTTTTATTTATTAAGATATGCTTTTTTATTTTGATATGTTTTTATTTTATAAAATATGCTCCTAATAAAAAATATTTAATAAAAAGTACATGAGCAAAGAAAGATATTTCTGATTAAAACGAGATTTTCTTTTCAATTTAAATCATTGAAAGTCTTTACAAATTTTTGTTTTATTTATTTTTATTTTTATTCAAAAAAGCCAAACTACAGACATGTTTTTGTTAAAACAAAAAACTAAATGAAGATTTTTTTGCTATAAAACAATTTATTTTTAAAATCTAAATTATTATATATATATATATATATAAAAATAAATTTCACCGACTACGAGCATTTATTGCAAATGTGAAAAAAGATATGAGATAAATGCAAAGTCATTGGTTAGGAAAAGGAAGAGTAAGTGGAGGTTGCAGAAATGGCAGATATACCAGGCGAAACAACAAGAGAAAGAATCTGACACATGTTAAAGAAGAAGGTTGTGGACCAGCATTCTCTCTCTCACACACACACACTTTAATTCTCTTCAACAACAAAAAAGAAAAAAGAAAAAAAGAAGTTATAGCTCTTTGTTCTTCTCCCTCGCTGATTATCTTAGGTTAAAACCTTCTTTAAGATCTTTTTTAATCAGGTTTTACTTAATCTGCTACCCACAAAACCCGAAATCCCTTTTTTTCCCCTGGTCTTGCAGGAAGATTCCAGGCAAGGCAAAGCAAATGTCAAGTCAAGACAGCACCTTTTTTCTCCTCTCTTTATTGCTGCTCTCCACAAACAAATGGTCATTTGGGGTGGTTTAGGGTTTTGCAGAGAATATAATGGTGGTGCAGAGAGAGAGAGAGAGAGAGAGTGAGAGAGGAGAACAGAAGATAAA
>Ga0307516_10010355_pt1 | contig 10262 bp, 12 predicted proteins | sample 19_EM_MG_FD_203310 | JGI IMG/M metagenome (GOLD analysis project Ga0307516, IMG submission 203310) | Populus trichocarpa ectomycorrhiza microbial communities from riparian zone in the Pacific Northwest, United States - 19_EM | ecosystem: Host-associated > Plants > Roots > Unclassified | place...
AAATAGTACAAGATATAAAATTACAAAAATTATTTATTAAAAATAAACTGGAAATTAAAAATTAACACCTACCTGAAATCGCCAAAACCAGGCATCGATATTAGGTCTCCACTCAGGATGTCTAGAGACCTGACTCCATTGAAACAATGGAATCTCCATCGATGATTTCAACGCCAATGTAATTGTCCTGGCAGCCTTAATGTTTGTGAACCTGAAATTAAATAATAAAAAATTAATTAGTTGTTCATACATTATGTTATAAGTATTAAAAAAAAACTAAAATCTAAACAAACTTACATTGAGAGGTCTTCCTTCCATTGTGCCTAGTACTTGCGGGTGAATTGACCCCGCTGTGAAGGCACACCGCTTTTGCGCTGTGAAACCGCACTAGAAGAGGCAGCATCACACGGTGGCACAGATACATCGCCGTGATCAGCACCTAAAGAGATGTCCTCCTCGCTGCTAGAAGAACTAGGTGCCTTAATACAAACACCGCTGTTGTATGCCTTTCTTCCATGCCTATATTCTTCAGTATGAAAGACATATCCATTGACAAAATACCCATTATAGCTCTTGACTTTTCTTTCAGGGCCCAAGCTTAGTAAAGACAGTGAAATAGCAGCACTAACTCCTATTTGATAAACCTTGTATATTAAATACAACAACAATCAATAAACGGATATTATGTAATATATATTTACGTATAGTGAATTAAATTGCAAGAGATTATGAGTTTGTGATAGGACTTACATGTGTTCTAAACCATGTGGCAAATTGTTCATCTTGTAATTGAAAGATCTGGGATTCGGTCAGCTGTGAGTTATTGGACAGTAAGTATCATCGATGTTGCCTGCAAGGTTGTTTCAAATTATATGAGTTTATGGTATTACAAAACATAAATAGTACACTCTTGACAAAGTTTATGTCGAACATCTACTTACTTAATAAAAGGTCTCAGCTCTTCACAGTTAAATAGAATATAATTGTGTGCTTGTCTGAACTCTATTTCAGACAAATATCTTCCCCTCACGATATTTTTAGGTGTGGGTCGTCCAGGATAGGAGAATATTGACAAGTTCCCACTTGAAGGCACTTCACCACCATCATCATGCCGTGAAACACGGTTGATCCTCGTTCTTAAATGAGGTTCGAAATAGTATGAGATAAATATTGAGATCTCCTTAACAATATAGGCCTCACATATTGACGCCTCAGCATGCGCCTTGTTCTTAACCTTTTTTTTAAGATTGAAAAAGTACCTGCATATATATATATATATATATATATATATATATAATTAATAAAAAGTTATCAATAAAAAAATAAAAAAAACATTTAATTATGAATTACATAACAACTTTAATATCTAACCTCTCGAATGGATACATCCATCTGTACTGTACCGGTCCTCCAACTTTTACCTCAAACGGTAAATGTACAGGTAGATGCTCCATTGAGTCAAAAAATAATGGAGAGAATATCATCTCAAGTTTGCATATTGTCTCCACGATATTCATTTCAAGCCTCTCAATGTGATCAACATTCAACTTACTGGAGCATATATCTCTGAAAAAATGACTGATCTCCGTTAGTGCATCCCATATCCCCTTTGGCAACAAATCACGAAAAGCTAATGGGATGAGTGTTTGCATAAACACATGGTAGTCATGACCCTTCATTCCATATAATTTGCATTCCTCAGTATTAACTAACCTTGATATGTTCGAGGCATGTCCATCGGGGAAACACAGACTCTTAAGCCATTTATAGACTAGTAGTTGTGTGTTTTTCTCTAACACGAAGCTTGCTCTTGGTTTTGCAACCCATGACCCATCACAAACCAACTCCATATTGTTACGGTTACAGAACAACGCTACATCTAATCTAGCCTTGATGTTGTCCTTTGTCTTCCCCTTCACATCCATGACGGTGTTGAAAATGTTCTCAAACACATTTTTTTTAATGTGCATGATGTCAAGGTTATGGCGGAGAAGATTGGTCTTCCAATAAGGAAGCTCCCAAAATATACTTTGCTTCACCTAGTTATGGGTTAAACCAAAACCTAGAAACTTCTGCTTACCTGATTGGAGACCAAACACAATGTCACCGTACTCTGAAACAACATCAAGCAATTCTTCACCGGAAAGACGTGGGGGTGTAACATCCTTTTCAACTTTGCCAACAAAGAAATCCTTCATGTTCTTTTTGTACCTGTGATTCGGTGGCAAGAAGCGACGATGACAGTAAAAAAAAGAAGCTTTACCCCCGTTTGTTAGCGTGAATGCCTTGTTGTTCTCCATACAGTATGGACATGCTAGCTTTCCATGCGTGTTCCAACCATAAACCATTCCATAAGCTGGGAAATCATTGATAGTTCACATCAAAGCCGCTCTCATAACAAAATTATGTTTCCTCGAGATGTTATAAGTCAAAGCTCCAGAGGACCACAACTGCGTCAACTCATCAATCAATGAACGAAGACAAACATCTATATTCCAAACCGGACTGCTCGGACCTGGTATGACCATAGATAGAAACATGAACTCCGACCTCATACACATCCCCGGTGGCAAGTTATAAACCATCAATATGACCAGCCAACAAGAATAAGGAGCAGCAAATGACCCAAATAGGTTGAATCCGTCTGTACACAACCCAAGACGCACGTTCCTTGATTCAGCTAAAAAGTGAGGATGCACACTGTTAAAGTGTTTCCAGGCTTCACTGTCAGAAGGATGCACCATTACTCCATCAACCGCATGATGTGATTGATGCCATGTCATGTGCTTAGCAGTCCTTGGTGACATGAATAACCTCTGTAGTCTCGGTGTGATTGAGAAGTATTTAAGTTTTTTATATGCCACGAGAGTCTTTCCTCTTCCAGTTCTGGGTTTGTAACGGGAATGCCCACATGTCATGCACTTGGTCAGCGCATCATTTTCAAGGTAGTATAACATGCAGAAGTTAGGGCACATGTCAATTTTCTGGTATCCTAAACCGAGGGATTTCATCATGGACTTAGCAGCATAGAAGTTATCTTTCAGCCTGTTCCCTTCAGGTAAAATGCTTCTCGCCCATTCGATAATCTTGTCATAACCAGCCTCACTCAACCCGTGATCTGACTTGATGGTGAACACCTGTGCTACGGCCGATAATTTACTGTGGTTCGTGCAGCCATCCCATAATGGCTCGTCAGAATCTTTCAACAGATCAAAAAACCTTGCTGCATCTGCATTAGGTTCTTCTTCTATGTTTGGAAATTCACTAACATTACCTTCATTCATTCTCATTGCATCCATAACCATATTCCTATAAGGATTATTGTTCTCATTTCCAACTTCATGCATCTTGCTAGCACTAGAAGTTGACCCGACCACCCTTTCAACCATGCTCTCATTAGGAACAAATAGTTCTCCATGTGCATACCAACACAGGTAATCCTGCATGAACCCTTTGGTTAGAAGATGCATCATTACAACATCTTGATGCAAAAACTTTAAATTTTTACACTTCCTACATGGACACCTAACACCTCCATTAGTAAAATTCCTCGGGATAGATGTTGCGAAATTAATAAAACCCTGAACACCGTTACAATAATACATCCATGAATGATCATCCATGACTTCTATTGAATCTCTATAAAACATAAAAAAAAATATTGGTTTCTTATGTTAAATATTCATTATCAAATATCCAACAAACTAAAAAAACACTTATGTTAAATATTCATTATCAATTATCAACTATCAACGTTCATACATACAAATTTATACATATATAAATTTACGGAAATCACAACTTCACAATAGAATTGATAACAATTAAAACAGACTCATTAAACAAGCTATTATTTATTTCATCACAACACATATAATTCGGTGTAATTCAAACAAAATTTCAACACTTTACAAACAAATATAATTTGACAAAATCTAAAACAAACTATAACAACTACAAAATTATACATTCATACAACAAGTTTCTTTAACAAAATACATATACAAAAAAAACAATAAAATTCACATTTAAAAGTTAAAACTAAAAAGGATAGATTTACTTACAAAAAATGATAAAATCCACAAGAATTAACGGATGTTGTGACCACGTAGAAAAGTATAAGAAACTTGAGTGCTTGTGTTGAGAAGAGGGGAGAGTTGGGATGGGTGGTTGGCTGCAGTTTGGGAGGGGAGAGGTGGGATGGGGAAGAAAAAGGGGAAGAAGAAGGAGAAATAGAGGAAGAGAGGAAGAGATTGACGACGGAAACCTTACGTCGGTATACCCGTTGGTGATTCCGTCGGTGGAAGTGACACGTCGCTGAACGACTATTCGGGTTTGAATCCATAAGTAAATCCGCCTGAAAAAATCCACGTCATCACGCCGTTGCAACTTTCAAAAAAGGTTTCTCGGCCGTCGGTGATACCTTCAGTATATACCAATGGTATCACCAATGAAATGTATACGTCGGTAAATAACGACAGAGTTTGAGACATAATTATTTCCATCGTCAAAAATTTTCGATGAAAAAATTTTATCGGTAATTCCGTTGGTGTTCTCCGATTTTATGGTAGTGCATGCTCTCTTATAAAATGATACTGAGTATCGATATGTTAGCTTCTATTATAAAAGATTGAATTTTTTGCTAGGAAAATTGCTAATAGATTGTCAATATAAAGTTCTGTGGGACTGTTTTATAAAAATCACAAGTACTTCAAAACATTTCATAGCTAGATACCATGACAGATAGTTGAGCTGACAACAACATGCTCAGCTTCACAAGTTGATAGCGTCACAATTGCTTGTTTTTTTTACGACTAGGTAAATGTTGTGTCTTCCATAAAGAATGTGAACCTAGTTGTGCTTTTTTTTTTCCATCTAAGTCACATCCCCAATCACTATCAAAGTAGCTAACAAGTTTGAAATCTTCATAGTATGAGTAGAACAAACCATCATTAAAAGAGCCTTTTATGTAGCGAAGAATTTCTTTGGCTGTATTTAGATGAGACTAGTCAGGGGTCTCCATGTATCTTCTGAGTTGTCATATGGTTGCTATTTTTTATCCTCAACTTCTTCAAAATCTCTTTCGCATAGTTGCTTTAGGAGATAATGATTCCTTTCTTGTTTTGCACAACTTTTATTTCAAGGCAATGAGTCATTTGGCCTATATTATCCATCATCTCGAATTCTTTGGTCGTGCTCCTCTTAAAAGTGTCAAACATATTTGGATTATTACCTGTGAATATCAAATTATCAATATATAAGCAAACAATTATCACACTTCTATCTGTCTTTTTTTTATATAGTTCTTGCTTATAGATATATTTTTCAAAATCATTCTTCTAAAAGTAGTCATCAATCCTCATATTCCAAGCATGAGGGGTTTGCTTCATACTATAGAGGGTTTTTTTCAGCTTGTACACCTTATCTTGTTTTCCTTTCTTCATATATCCAGGTGGTTGATCAATATAGATTTGTTCTTCAAGAAATTCATTTAGAAATGTTAATTTCATATCTAATTAGTAAATATTCCATCTATTTCATGCAGCTAGTGAGATCAATAATATGATGGTCCCAAATCTAGTAATGAGTGAATGACTTCCCCATAATCAATTCATTCTTTTTGCTTGTACCCTTTTGCTACAAGTCTGACTTTTAACCTCTAAACTTCTCCATGAGCATTCTTTTTTGTTTTGTAAATCCACTTGACTCCAATAGTCTTGTATATTTTTGGGAGAGTAGTCAACTCCCATGTGTTGTTCCTCTTAATGGATTGAATCTCCTCATCCATAACTATTCTTCATTTGTCTTAATTGTTAGCCTTCTCAAAGCTAATAAGATCATTGGTTAACAGCATACATTATAGATTAACATACTCGTCTATCAATTATATATTCTATTAAAAACTATCTAAGGTACGAGCTCCTCAAGGACTCATGTTTAAAAAACCATGTTGGATTGGTGATGTATCTTCATTCCTTTATAGCGAGGGATCGCTACATGGAGGTGTATACTAGTCTCTAGGTATTTGTGGCTCTATATTATCTTTTCTTATATGTGCAGGTTCTTCTTCTTCTTCTTCAAGCATCAATTCTGCATTTTTTATTCCAGTTTCAAGATTCATTTTCTTTAAAAATGGCATCCTAACTGAAAATAACTTTTGTAGTGATGGGATTGTATAACTAATATCCTATAGTTCTATCATCGTATCTAACAAGGATACACTTCTCTCTTTTATCTTCAAGCATTGTTCTTCTTAAATCTAGGATTTTAGTGTAAGCTATTAAGTTAAACATTATAAGATGACTCACACTAGTCTTATGAGTATTCCAAGCTTTATGTGGTGTCTTAATATCAAGGTTCTTGGCATGACATCAGTTGAGAATATAGAGCACACACATTATTGCTTCTACTAAAAAATGTTTAGATATATTTTTATCCTTTAACATATTTTTAATCATGTTAAGGATTGTGCGATTGTTTCTCTCGGCTACACCATTCAATTGAGAGGTGTAGGCTGGTGTAAACTAATTTTTAATTCCTTATTTCCTAAGGACTTCTTGGAAAGCTTCTGTAGTGTATTTTTCCTTTTGATTTGATTAAAGTGAGTTGATGTGATAGCCACTCTGGCTTTCTACATGAGCTTTAAATTATTTAAACTTATGAAACACCTTTGACTTTCTTTTAATAAAATAGACTCAAGTTTTTCTGTTAAAATTATCAATGAAGGTGAGGAAATATTGATTCTATCCATTTGAAACCACACATATGTGTGTGTAGTAGCTAAAGCAGAGACTTAGATCTCCAGTTGACTTGCATTCCAAAGCTATTTCTATTTGCTTGCTCGTAACACAACTTCCATATATCTCATTTGGATATTGGATGTAGGGTAGGTCATATACCATTTTTTCCTTACTAATTCCTTCAAGCTTTCAAAACTAAGGTGTCCATACCTTAAATACCACAATCGGTCTTTGTTGTTGCTGAATACATTCAAACACTTTGGCGTTTCATGATGGATGGAAAGAGATAACATTCGATTCATTTTCATAGAAACTCAAAGATTAGCTTCCCCCGAGCATTTGAGATCAATATATGCTTGTTTCTAAGCCTAATCTGGTATTCTTTCTCCACAAGTTATCCAAGACTTAAAATATCGGTCTTCATACCATGAACATAATAGACATTGGAGAGATCATTGAATGATATCTCTCCCTGAATTTTCTCATCAAATTTAACAAATAAATTCTCTCTGCCCGTCATGTGATTACTAGCACTAGAATTAAGATACCAAATATTTAGGTCTTGTTTAGTTGAGTTGTGTGCCATCAAGTTCAATGATTCTCCATTAGCTGGTTCAACTTTTGAAAGATTAGCCTCCTCGCTAACATTTTTTATTGGTAGTCTTTCCTAATACTCGTTGCTATAATGACCATATTTCTCACAATTATAACATTGAGAATTTCTTTTGTCAAAGTTCTAATGGTTATTGTAACTACCTTTTCTTCTAAGTCATTTTTGTTGTACTATATTTTGTTGTTCATGTACTTCTCTCATGAATCCTTTTGTTCCCCGACCTCCTCCTATGGATTTAGAATATCTAGATTCTTTTCTGCTAGGTCTTTGACCTCGTTATTGGTATGATGCCCCTCTTTGCTTGTATCTCTTTTTAGTCAATGATAGTTTTAACTGTAGGGCTTGCTCCAATATTTTGTCATTGCTTCCTCTATTAATCTTTTGCTCATGGGTTTGTAGTGAACCCATAAGTTCTTCAATCAATATTGCTTCCAAATCTTTTATTTCTGCCAAGGAAACACTATAACAAGACTTTAGATCTAAAGGTCTCAAAATATTTTCAGAAATCCTCATGTATTCAAAATTCTCTCCATTCCTTTTGATTTGATATTGCACCATTATAATTTGAGTATGGAATTCAGAAATTGATTTTAAAGGTTTCATTTGTAAAGCTTCAAGTTTTCTTTGTAATGTTTGAAGATGAACACACTTTACTTTGTCAACACCTTTTATGTTTCCCTTAACTTTTCTCAAACTTCTTTTGACGTCATTGTAGAAGCTATTATCTCAAATATAGCTTCATCAAGACCCTGGTAGATAATGAACTTTACCTTGTTGTCCCTTTTTCTATCAGCACGTATGATTGTTCTTTTTATCATCATGTAAGGATGTTTCCTTAAATGAGACGTCTTCAAATCCATCTTCCATGACATTTAAGACATATTAAGAACCTAGGAGAGCTCTCATTTGAATGCATTAATTGTCATAATTCTCCTTTGTCAACTTTGGGATGAGTACTTGTGTTATTTCATTGGCCATTGCTTTTGACTTTATCAAAACAAGTCTTTAAATTGAGATTTTGCAAAAAGAACTTTACTAATGAGTCTGTAACAATCGAATGTGGGTAGGAAGGATTGTTATGTAATTTTTAGAACTTTTGAGGTAGTTATTGAATTTTTGGAACATTTAGGGTAGTTTTGTAATTTTAGAAAATATAAGGTTCATTATGCAATTTCTAAAATGTTTAGGGACTTATTAAAATTCTAGAAAATTTTGGGTCTTCTTAAGATTAAAGGGCTATTTTTAAATTTTAGAATTAGGGGTTGTTTTGAAATTTATGAAATTGTTGGGGTTGTTTTAGAATTATTAAAAATTCAAACTAGTTTTTTTAGTTTTCTTCTTGGGTGATGATGTTGTTTTCTGGTGAAACTTTGGGAGGCTCATAGAAGCTTGTTTGAAATCTATTTGGGCTTATTTTTAACTCACTGTGATGTGCTATTTGAGTACTCTCTAATAGCATATTCAAAATATAGTCTTGAACAATTTAATTTTTAGATAAAAAAATCAAGAACACCTTTTGTTTTTGCTTTTCAGGCTCTGATATCATTATTAGGTGGAGTGGATGGTTGAGGTTACAAGTGGTGTTTTTCTTTATAAAAGCAATATTTTTTTTTAGTTTAACGTGGATATCCGGGCCAGCTTGCATGCACCTCGACTAATCCCACGAGCCCTGAAGTTAACGACCATAAAAGCCTCCAGTGGCCATCATATGAGCAACCACAAGGCTCGAACCTGAAACCACAGAGGAAGCAAACCGTTTGGTCCCAAGTTCTTACAACTGGACCACCACCTAGATGGTTATAAAAGCAATATTAATCCAAACAAACACTAGATTCAGGAATCTTTCTAACACACAAGTTTTACAACTCTTATAATGTCTCTCTTTCTAACACTTTTCGCTCCACACACTTTATACATTCAAAATACACGTTGATTTATAAGTGGAATGATAAACTGTCATTTTCATTTCTATCTAACTTTCAGTTTTTTTTTCTAACATTCAACTAACATCATCTAACATTCTAGCCAATAACCATTATTGAATGTGGTTTTTTCACTGACAAAGAAAATCTTGTACTAGTCAAGTTTACTAATCAACATAATTCAGGTGTTCGAATAATCGTGGTAAGTTGAGGACAAGAGGGGCAGAACCATAAAATGAAATTAAAGGGGTCAAAATTTCATTTTTTCTATTTTTTGAACTAAAACTATAAATATTGTTGGGTGGGGCTGGAATTATTTTTTTTCCTTGCAAGGGTGGAGGCCCCCGCCAGTCCCTTTTCTCCGCCACTGGAGAGATCGATCGACGCGTAATATGTGTTTTTCTAATGCTAATGGAGGGTCCATTTTTATAGGTTTATGTGGAATAAATCTTCCATTAGCAAACTCGATCGAGAGAGAGAGAGAGAGAGATTTTCTTCTACTTCTCTGTACATAATAAATACATGTAAAAAAGTTACATGAGTATTTTTTCCCCCCAAATCATGGTACTTTCAAAGCTTATTTTCTTAAACATGGTATTTTTTATTCCCCATAAGCACTGAATTATAAATAATTATTATGGCATGGAAATAGAAAATCCTTTTTTTTTTTTTTTAGAATGCCAAAAGACAATGTGTTACTAAAAACAATTAACCTATCTTCTCTCTAAACTCTAAACTCTTTAAAAATATATTTTAGCAATTAAATCAATCGTGAAAATCTGAAGCAATTTTAGGAAATTTACAAGCAATTTTTCTAGAATTGCTTCAACTTTCCAGAAATTGATGCAATTTTCTACAATTACTTAATGCTCCCAAGGATACTATTCTTTTCAATCAATTACGTATATTAACCCATCATCATTACAATTACAAGCCAAATATATATATATATATATATATATATATATTAGAAGAATAAGAGAGAAT
>Ga0307516_10010356_pt1 | contig 10261 bp, 7 predicted proteins | sample 19_EM_MG_FD_203310 | JGI IMG/M metagenome (GOLD analysis project Ga0307516, IMG submission 203310) | Populus trichocarpa ectomycorrhiza microbial communities from riparian zone in the Pacific Northwest, United States - 19_EM | ecosystem: Host-associated > Plants > Roots > Unclassified | place...
GTAAAAACTCATTTTCACACAGTAACACCTAATAAACACCATAAAAAACTCCACAAATCACTTACTAGTCCTTAAAACACCTTAAAATCACTACAAAACAAAAATCAACCAAATAAGGAAATTTTAAATAGAACTTAATCTACGTTTTCAGGCATGTTTCTAAGAAAAAAAACTACCATCATCAAATTTCTCTCGTTGAACAGAACACCAAAATCAATAATTTTGTTAGTGGATTAAAACGAATCGATAATTCTCTTTAAATCATCATAATCCAACAATTTTCTTTTATCTTTCTCCAACATATGAACTGAAAAACAAACAAAATAAATTTTTGGACCAAAACTAAAACTATAAAAAATATAGGGAATATACAGGAAAGAGAAGGAAAATAGTTGGACCAAAAAATATTTTTTATAGTGAACATGAGATTGATGATGAGATTTCTATTTGTTTGACAATTTGATTTACCATGAGATTTTTATTTGTTTTACACTTTAATCCTCTTTTATTGAATTGTTTCTTCCTTTAACAAATTTCTTGAAAATTGGCTATTGTTTCGAGCATAGAAAAGTTGTAATGGAAGAAAAAAAAATTAAGAATGAAACTAAAAAAAAGAGTTTAAGAATGAAACTAAAAAATATCACGGGACTATAGATTGCTAAAGTTAAATCCATGAACATTTGACAACTTGTTTGAAACCAAATTTTATGTTGAATTAAATTAAATTCATAAACAACTTTGAGTTTAATTGATAACCTATTAACAATTTTTACATTTAGAGTAAAATAATAAATCACAAAATTGAATTCTTGATAATCTCAACTATTTTTCTTTTAATTTAAAAATCATTTTACAACATGTGTGTTTTTGTAACTCAACTGAACCTTGATTTCAAATTAGTTGAGATTAGTCACGGGAATTATCATTCAAATATATGTTAAAAAGATTTCAAATATAAAAACTGATTTAATCCTGTAATTTGTATTTTTTTTAAAAGTATCTTTTAAAATATTATTTTTCACTTGAAATAAAAGAAAAGGTGATGCTGTTTTTTGTTTTGTTTTTTTTAAGGAACATCGGTAGGCAAATGCTCTCATTAGTGGCATGCATTTTAACAAACATGTCTGAGCTCCTCCAACAACCTTCTGTTGGATATTTTTGGCCTTCTAGAGATTAGGCAATTGTTTAGTTTAACACATAAGCATGAACACAATTAAATAGCATGCATAAATTTAAACCAAAGTAATTTACTTATATAAAAAATTGAATTAGAAACAATTTCCTAACATGTATACTAAAATATACAAGGGAAGTTAAAATAATTTGATATATATTCATGTTTGGGAGTGTGGTTGCGGTTACTTTTCAAAGTGCTTTTCACTCGGAAATATATCAAAATAATATATTTTTTTATTTTTTAAAAATTATTTTTGACATCAGCGCATCAAAATGATATACAAACACTAAAAAAATATTAATTTAAAGTCAAGAAAAAAAATTTAAAACTTTTTCAAAAATATTTTTGAAGCGCAAAAATAAATAGGATTCACTTATTTGCTAAAAATTCTAATTCAAATATATATGGTGTTGTTGTCATAGATTAAACTATTTAAATGGTTGTCACTTGGTGTAAATAATCTCTTGTAAGATCTTAATAATTAATTTTTCAAATAATGCATTTTCTTTAAGAGTTTACGAATTAAATCAAAATCTTACTATGAATCTTTTAAGTTTTATAGTGCAGATAAAAATAGAAAAATACAATGAAAATAAGAATTTTATCTCTTAAATTAACACTGACTCACTCTTTTCCTTCACAAGAGTATTAACTCAAATGTTATTTATTACAAAGAACTCCTTTTTTTCTTCTTCTTCTTCTTCTTCACTTCACACACCAAAACAACAACCCTTCTCTTCACAACTTCATCGCCTATTTATACGAACACAAAGCAGTCATTTATATTATTCCATATGTCATTTGGATTTGTATACCACACTCATATTTGTTAAATCCTAGCACTCTAACCATCTAGATGGTGGTCCATGAATAAAAGCTTGGAATTAAAAGATTTGTTTCCTCTATAATTTTAGATTCGAGCCCTGTAGTTACTCATATAATGGCCACTGGAAACTTACATGGTCGTTAACTTCAGGATCTGTAGGATTAGTCGAGGTACGCGCAAGCTGGCTAGCACTCTTACATTTCACATCATTAACTTAACACATTCACATTTACCGAATAATACTCACATTGATATCATTGCATATGTTAGTCATATTGAGTCAAGAGTTTGAGATAAATTCTATATTTACCCACAATTATTTTATTTTAATTATGAGCGTGTTCCATGTTTATGTTAAAACAAATTTCTTACACCTTCGCCCTTCAATGTCCAACCGTCACTGTCCTATACAAACCCCAAACACAAACGCACTTCCAAAAGAAGAAGAGCACTCTAATTCTCATTGTTTTTCTTGCAGGAGCACTGGTGATTCACCTTCTACTTCTTATATCCAGTACCCAGCCACAAAGACTACCCCCAGTCATAAAGAAATCCCAGGTCTTGATTTTTCGAAAGCAGAATCAGCAAGTGAATTTGTTGACTCTAATCTGCTTGCACTTTGGATTCAGACGTTATAAGAAAGACACGTTGTTCTTTTAAAGTGTCCGAGAGATTTGGTAACTTATGTGAATAATAATTCGATGAGTGGGTGCTTGAAATTAGGAGTTGGTCGAGGCGCGAAAGGTGTTTGATGGAATGCCTGATCGAAATGTTGTTAGTTCGGAGGCAATGATAAATGGGTACTTTTTTAGATGATGAAGCTTTAGGGCTGTTTAGGGAGGCCATAAGGGATGGGTTTGTACCAAATAGCAAGGCTTTTGTTTGTGTATTGAATTTGTGTAGTGGAAGATTAGATTTTGAGTTAGGAAGACAAGTCCATGCTCGGGTTGTAAAGGGTGATTGGAGGAATTTGATCGCGGATGGTGCCATTGTTTATTTATATGTTCAATGTGGTGATTTGAAGAGTGCATTTGGTGTGTTTGATCGGATGGTGGAGCAGGATGTGGTTTCTTGGACAACAAATTTTACTACATCTGGCGCTTCAAAGGCATTTGGAGAGGAGAAGGCATTGAAGTTTGAGAGACAGATGCACGGGTATAGCGAAGAAGATATACCAAGATGATGTTTTTGTTGGGACTTTTTTGGTGTATATATGTATACTAAATGTGGAGATATTTCAGATTCTTCAAAAGTGTTCAATGGGATGAGGAGGAACACGGTTATATGGACGTCCATTATAGTAGGGTATGCTAGGAAGGGGCTTGGTGAGGAGGCTATTAGGCCTTTTCCAATAATGCAGAGACGACGGGTATTATCTAACAACTTGACCATTGTAAGTATGCTCGGGCTTTGTGGGTCAATTGGGGCGTTGCTTGCCGGGAGGGAAGTTCATGCACACATTTTTAAGAATTGCAGCCAATCAAATGAATATGTAGGAAACCCTCTTGTGTGGTTCTACTGTAAATGTGGGGGGTCTCATACCGCCTCAAAAGTCTTGCAAAAAATGCCTATCAGAGATGTTGTCTCGTGGACTGCCATAATTTCTGGTCACGCGGTCTAGGGCATGAGTCCGAGGCCCTTGGGTTTTTGAAGGAAATGATGGAGGAAGGTGTGGAACCTAATTCATTTACTTATTAATCGGCTTTGAAAGCATGTGCTAATCTTTGACAGCATACTGGAGAGGAATTTGGTTACTTGGAGGGCCATGTGAGGAATTGGCTCTGCCGAGAGGCTTTGAAACTCATGTATAGGATGCAAGCAGATGGTATTAAGGTGGATGATTTTGTATATGCAACTGTCCCTGGAGGCATGTGGAGAAATAGTGTGGGATACAGGGCATTCATCCAAGTACTGCTTGAGCACTAGTTGACCTTCATTGGGATGAGAATTTGTGGGTACTGTCCGTATTAGAAATACACTCGTTCTTATGGAATTCATGTTGCATGGATGAGGGAACCCAAATTACTGATCAAGGTATTCACCTTGCCTCCTAATTCGAGTTTTACCTGCTTTCGCTTAGTAAGGTGGAAAGAGTATAAAGAGGGTACTCTGGAAACTTAAATGATCAACACAGCTTGTTGACTTGCTGTGTTGCTTCTTGGCTGATGCAGTAATGTTGGGGGCCCTGTTGAAACATGATACTATATTGCATCAGCAACATAAATATAACACCAACGTCCAGTGTATTAGCTGTGTAATTAACTAATTATAAGTCTATTTTGAAATTCATCATAGATATGTATCACGTGTAGGAGGATCATGACAGGGTCTATTTGCTTTTTAAAAAAGTGCTCTTAAACACACTCCTGCGTGCTTCTCAAAAGTGCTCTTGTTTTACTTCCCTTGCTCGAAAGTCTATTTCAGCTCTTCAAATCAGACGCCTTGTTTTTTTCTACTGTTAACAGGGCGTTTATGCATCTGGAAGGCGGATAATCGAAGCACTAGCCAGTGTCCAGTGGTGCTTCTTCACGTGTCTCGCTCGCCCATTTAATTTCTTGGATTACGTATCGTTCTTGCCTGTGTACTGCATTTAAGGCTTGAAAACGCTGCTAGCAGCGGGGTCACAGAAAGAATCGAAAGGGTTAAAAAGGCGACTCTCTCTCGGTCTCACGTGTATTGTGCATGCATACAATGGAACTAGAAAAAAAAGAAAAAAAGATTGCCCCAGAGTTGTGGTAATTACGGAGAGATAGACGACTCCACGTGTCAGGTCACCGTGTTTCCATTTCGATACAAACACATGAACTTTAAAGTAAAATTGCAAGAAATATATTATGGGGAAATGATAAGTAGATATTACATAACTTTAATCAAGAGAACAAGGCCTGGAATCTTCATATTTAGAAGCTAGACCCATGATTTAATGAAAAATTTATTCTCCTTAATTTGCTTCTGATTTTAATTAGAAGTGATTAGGTGGAGAAAAATTCACTTTCAAAACATTTAAAGATAGCCGTTTATATGTGGAAATTCACTTGAAAAGCATTGAAAGGTTTTGCTTTAGATGCCAACAAAAGCCATGGATTCTTGTGTTTTTGAGATGGAAATAAAATAAAAGACCTCCAAGGCCAGGCCCAAGTGAAAATCCAAGCCCAAACTTAGGGTCTAGCAAGGGACTACATGCATAGAAATAAAAAAACGTAAGGGAGGGCGTCATAGTCAATCCTGCTGCCACATGAATTTCAGCCGATGGTCTTCCCGCTTCTCTCGCTTATCATTTATCTCCCCTCACCTTGCATTCCTCTCCTCCTCCCCCCTCTCTCTCTAAAAATAAATAAATAAAAACAACCTCATCATTTAGACATCTCGCCCAGCGGTTTCGATCCAATCAGCCTCTACTAACACAAAACTGTTGGTTAAGTTAAAGGCTATTTATGTCACCACCTCTTTGTAACTTCTTTCTTCTCCATCCACTCCCTCTCTATTCTTCCTATTCAAATTTCTCTCTTCTCTCTGTAGATATTCAGATCGGTAAGCTCTTCTCTCCCTTTCCTTTTATTTTTTATTTAATTGCAAGCGACCTAAACCCTAAAATGCACTATTAAAGTCCTTCTTTATATTTGATTGAGATCTTGACCGGACTTTTGTTTTTGTATCACTGTATTAGGCATTAGGATATTGTTTGTGCAACTGTTTGTTATTTGAAAAGTCTTTTTAATCATTTATTTTATTTCCATTTGCCTGCCTGGTCTTGGTTTTTTGTTCAGTTTTCCTTAATGTTGATTGACAAGTCATTTGTTTGACCTGCTCGCTTTAGACCGCGTTTGTCTCATAATTTCTCTGTCTCATTATGTTTGCTCATGTGTTTGTTGGGAGATCATTTTGAAGTATTTTTTTTTTCCTTTTCCTGTTTTATTATATATTGATATTTTCATTTGGCTACAAATGATTGAAGATCGAGGTCATGATCTGGCCGTTTGGGTTTTCTTTTCTTTTCTTTTTAATTATTTTTTTTCTTGATTTGATCCTTTTTTTTTTCTTTGTTGAGGAGCTAGGTAGCAGCAGTTCGCCTGCCTAAATGAATAATTTAATTGCTACCATCAATGTCTTTTCGCAAAAAAATACTTTAAAAGGATATGGGAAGATTAACCAAAATACCTAAAGTTGATCCTGTTTTTTGTTGTTTTTAATTGCCCTTTGAGTATTATCACATCAGCTCGGGGTTATGTTAAGATTCGGTTTAGGCTGAAAATGCAGGATTCATATTTGTTGGAGGCAAATGCTGTTTTTGTATGGGAATTGTAAAAAGGCTCTTATGTTTTGTTCTGTCTTTAATTCACAACCTTTTTTTTTTAACAGTCTGAATTGAGATTTTATCATGTATTTGATGCATGGTGAATGTTTGATGATTAAGCGTTGTTGTAATCTTTGGCACGTGATGTGATATCCTTTGTGTATAAGAGCTTACTATTGGTTACTTGTCTAAGTATATGACCTGAAATTTAGATATGTATACATGTTTGTACAATTTTGACCCCTTTTTTTCTCAACTGTATTTGTTCCAGGTTTGTGTTAGCCGTTTGATCTGCAGAAGCACTAAAACTGAAGACCAAGTTTTGTTGAATTGTATTCCAAACTTTATTTAGTGCCATCATTATGGAAAAAGCAGCGGTTAGTGAGAAAGATATAACTAATTCCCCAACTTCTGAGAAGCATGAGGAAGATGCAATAATTGCTGAAGGTGATAATCAAATGAGAGTTTCAGAGGAGGTGAACTCTCTAGACACAAGAAAGGACAATCCCAAGCTGGACAAGGATAATGCAGAATCTGATGCTGGTGAAAGTATTGATGAGAGCAGTGGCTTAGAGTTTAAATGTCCAGTTGACAATGTTGTGAAACATGATGACTTGGGAAAGGAGTGTGAGAACATGGGTATGGAACCTAAATCTGTTGGAGCAAAGTTAAACAATGATACTCAACGTGTTGTATCTGGTGACAAGATGGATGAAGTTGGTGATTTGGAGCCTAAAGCTGAAGAAGGAAACAAGCAAACACCAGAGGAAATTCTTGGTGAGCAGAAGGAGCCAGAGCCTGTTTTTGATGGAACAGAGGTTCCTGGGATGGAAGCTAACAGAAGTACATCTTTCCATTCCTCAGATGCTGATCATGAGGCTGAGGGGTCTGCTTGGCCTGAGAAGGCCGTGGCTCTTAAGAACTTTGTCAAGGAGAAGGGTGCAGTTGCTGTCACCAGTGTTCTTCGTGTTCTTTCTGTAAAAAGAGATGAAGTGGAATGGGTTACTGGTGATGAAGATAAGGAGGCTTCAGATTCAGCTAAAGACAAAGAAGTAACAGAAGTTTCTCAGAAACCAGCGGACAGGTCTGCATGGAATCCTCTCAGCTATATTATGTATTCTCATGATGATGCAGAAAACAAATTTGAGCAGGGGGTGGAAGGAAGTGAAGAGCCACCACAACCTATAGCCATGAAGGGAAGAATTATACTGTACACAAGATTAGGGTGCCAAGACTGTAAAGAGGTTAGGTTATTTTTGCATAGGAAAAGGCTCAGATATGTTGAGATCAACATTGATGTATACCCAAGTAGAAAGCTGGAACTAGAGAAGTTTACTGGATCTTCTACTGTTCCTAAGGTGTTTTTTAATGAAATTGTAATTGGAGGTTTGACTGAACTCAATGGCTTGGATGAGTCTGGCAAGCTTGGAGAGAAGATTGATTATTTGATTACTGAAGCTCCAGCATCTGAAGCTCCTCTTCCTCCTCTTTCTGGTGAAGATGATGCTTCCACTAGTGGCTCAATCGATGAACTTGCACTTATTGTTCGGAAAATGAAAGAATCCATCCTTGTTAAGGATCGATTTTATAAGATGCGGAGGTTCACCAACTGCTTTCTAGGTTCAGAGGCTGTAGATTTCTTGTCAGAGGATCAATACTTGGAGAGGGAAGAGGTCAGTTGGATTTTTTGCTTTTCTTTTGAGACATGCAGAGTCCTAGAACCTGAAATATATGGTAGTTGTCGTATCTTATCTATGTCTTCCATGCTCTGGTTGGAAAATAGTCCACTTTCTTTGCACATATTTGTATAGAACTAATGCCCCTGTTGCATGCTCTCAAATTTTTATGTTGAAAAAGAAAAAAAATTCTCTTGGTTATATTAGTATTAAGCTTATCTTACTCTCGCTCTTACATTATGAAACAGGCTACTGAATTTGGGCGAAAGCTTGTTAGCAAACTCTTCTTTCGACACATTCTTGAGTGAGTCCATTGGATACGCCCTAGTGTCTTTGATTCTTCTGCTTATGCCTTTTTCTTTCTTTTGAAATCTCTTCATTGACAATTTTAACTTTTTTTTCTCCTTTATGATGCTTAAAACTGTAGTGAGAACATATTCGAGGATGGTAACCACTTGTATCGCTTTTTGGACAATGATCCTGTTGTGTCATCTCAATGCTATAATATCCCAAGGGGCATTGTTGAGGCAAAGCCTAAGCCCATAACAGAAATTGCAGCAAGACTCAGATTTTTGTCCTGTGCAATCTTTGAAGCCTTCACATCAGTAGATGGAAAGCATGTTGACTACAGAAGTATTCATGGGAGTGAGGAATTTGCAAGGTTTGATTTATTCTAGAGCTATAAAATTTCAAACTTTGGCATCTTGATAGTTATTGTTTTTACTTTATGCTCTAACTTGTTTGCATTGATACTTGTAGATATTTGCGGATAATTCAGGAGCTCCAACGAGTAGAATTGCTAGATATGCCAAGGGAGGAGAAGCTTGCTTTTTTCATAAATCTCTACAATATGATGGCCATCCATGCTATATTGGTGTTGGGTTTTCCAAAAGGAGCATTGGAAAGAAGGAAGTTGTTTGGAGACTTCCAGTATGTGATAGGTGGGTGCACATACTCTCTTTCAGCTATTCAAAATGGCATTTTAAGGGGCAACCAGCGACCGCCATACAATCTTACCAAGCCATTCGGTGTGAAAGATAAGCGTTCCAAGGTAAGAGAATTCAACATATTTCTTAATTACTCAGCTTAATGTAACATTTTTCCAGAATTCAAAACTTCTGATGGAGTGTGATGCTTGCCAGCCAGTGTTGTTTTGCGCTTTCTTTACTAAAAAAAAAGAAAATTATAATCAGGTGGGGGACTGGGGTTAGGAAGTGCAGGTGGTGGTTCTATTGTTTCTCAACTAACTGTGGATACCCGATTTATATTTAACAACATCAAATTACAAAATTAATCAATATGACACATTTCATGCTTGTTTTGCTGTTGGCAATCTTTTCAAGAAGAAAATGAACTGATTATTCTGATTTAATTAATCGCTGATTATATTGTTAGCAAGGAATAGTCCACACCCCCCCCCCCTCGTTTTCTTTTTTTCATTTCTTTTTTGTAAGGGAGAAATGCAAAACAGAATATGGCAGAGACAGAGCATATGGCAGAGAATAAGGATTTACAAAGAGAAAAATAGTGGATGAACAAGGAATAGGGTTCTGTTTGGGATTTTATTTGTTTCATGATCAGTTTCATTCTTTATCAGGTGACTCTTCCCTATGCTGAACCTTTAATCCACTTTGCACTTGTTTGTGGTACCCGATCTGGACCTGCCCTTCGATGCTTCTCACCTGGGGACATTGATAAAGAACTGATGGAGGCTGCCCGTGATTTCTTAAGAGGTGGAGGGCTTATTATTGATTTGAATGCCAAGACTGCATTCGCCAGCAAGATCCTCAAATGGTAATTTCTAGTGTAATGTGTTGTCTGGTTTCTGAAAAGTACAATGTTTTCTGTTGAATGATATTTATCTTCTTGATGTGCAGGTTTAGCGTGGATTTTGGCAAGAATGAGATGGAGGTGCTCAAGCATGCATCGAACTTCTTGGAGCCAACCTACTCAGAAACTTTGATGGAGTTGCTCGATGGTGCTCAGCTAAAGGTGACGTACCAACCTTATGATTGGGGTTTGAACAATTGAACTGTTAGTGTTAGCCCGGCGTCGTGTACCATATACAGGCTTCGTAAAGTATACGGTTTCCCTTGTTATACAAGTATTCAATAGAGGGAAGTACAATTATTATGCTTAAGAAATATGAATAAATCCATGTCAATGTATCTGCCAGCGAACAGCTGTCTAATATATCAAAACCTTCAAAATTTTGCTTTCCTGAAATTTAGCTGGTCTTGTATGATTATTGTGGACTTGAAACGGCTCTCTTATTTGCTTTTTTTTTT